>SDBT01010852.1_pt1 | contig 14688 bp, 22 predicted proteins | sample 2277101 | NCBI WGS metagenome assembly SDBT01 (sample SAMN10404973, study PRJNA504765) | marine sediment metagenome | isolation source: marine sediment core GS10_PC15, 103 cmbsf | place: Arctic Ocean: Southern Knipovich Ridge | collected 2010
CCTACGCCTCCTGTGCCTGGGCGACGATCTGGAGGGTCACGGACAGATATTCCAGAGCCAGGCTCTCCAGATGACGGAATCCATCAACTTCCAGGTAACGGGCTTCGTCGAGGATATGACAGGCGTCATCCTCAGCTTCCTGGCGCGGTACAAGCACATCTCCATCGTGAAAGTGCCTGGCAACCATGGGCGTACGGCCCAGCGCGCGAGAGGCGCGTACACGCCTGACAACTTCGAGACAATGGCCTGGCAAAATATAGCCGAGAAGGTGCGGAACCAGACCGGCGGCGAGTGGCACACCAGCGACAATGGCACCATGCACCTTGAGGGTGGCCTGGTTGACTTCCACATCATCAACGGGGCCATCGGCTTCGTGGACATCATGGGTAAGCTGTGTGCTGTGCGTCATGGGGGTGGCATCAAGGGCCTCCAAGCGACGTACACCGGCGCCATCGACAACAAGCTGCGCCTCAACTCCGTCATCGGAGAGGTCATCAACTACTACTTCAAGGCCCACTTGCACGAGGCCCAGTCAGCCGCGCACGAGATCAACGGCGAGATCATCCAGAACGGGAGCTTCGTAGGCCCGTCGCTGCTGTCCATCGAGATGTCCAGGGCGGCCGCAAACATCCCGTCGCAGACGTTCATGCTGTTTCACCCCACCTACGGCAAGACGCACACCTTCATACTTAACCTGGCCACTGTGGACGAGATCAGGCACCTGGAAGTGATTGGGAGGGAGTAATTGTACTACTGGAGATTGTACTACTGGCTACTCTGTGTCTTCCATGACCTGTTCGGGCATCCGGCATTCGAGCGCGAAGACGGTTGCCGCGAATGTGGCACCAGCCAGGCCCTGTGCGATGTCTGCTGGCACCACTACACGGTGAGCTACTGAGGAGGCGGCCATGACAACGATGATAACGCATGTCTATCGCTGCCCTGACAAGAGGCACGGGGAGTTCGACTCCGCCGTGGACTTCGGGGCTGACGTGCCGCCGACCGCGCGGTGTCCCGTGGGCGGTACTGCTAACGACCTGGTAGACAGCGGCGGCTACAACTACTGCGGCCGTGAGAGCCCGTGGGTGCCCCAAGTGGTAACCTGCATCTGGCGGTGTGTGAAGTGAGCGGCGATACCCCGCGTTGGCTGCAAGAGCTTGAGCAGGAGTTAGGGTTAGATAATACCCCTGCGTCAGAGGCACCGGACAACGAAATCAGCATACTGGATGCTGTCAAGCACATCGAGTTCACGCCGGAAGGCTGGGCGCGCGTGCGTGCTATAATCCTGCGCGCCGACAAAACCGCAGACCCAGAACTACTCCGGCGTATCATGGTTAAAGACGACAGCGACTCTATGCTCTTCATCGCCATGATCGCCCTGCCGTACCAGCTAACTAAAGCACTGGGGTACGCCCCGAAGTCGTGCGAGAAACTGATAACCTATATCACTGCGAGCTACGTGATCGCTCTGAGCAAAGGATACGAGCTTGGTCAAGAAGATGCCGAAGCCGTGTAGAGGTTGTGGAGGGCCTAAAGACTCCAACAAGCCCCGCGCGCACTTCTGCTCGAAATGTGCAGCATCGCCGCGTAACCGTCCCTTATTGCAACAGGGAAAGTGCCGAAAGGGACATTCTTATGCTCAACATGGAATTGTGGTGCAAGGGAAGCGTTGGCGCTGTAAGGAATGTGAGCGCACAAGAACGGAACATAAATGGCAACGGAAAGATAGTCGGGAGAAGTCTCGTACCGCAGGTAGGCGTAACAGACTGCTCCGTAAATTTGGACTTTCGGAAGAAGACTGGTTAAGAATGTATGATTATCAAGAGGGGAAGTGTGCAATCTGTGGGTCAGCCTTGAAAAAAGATGCCGATGGCAAAGGGAAGCAGGCAGCAGTAGACCACGCACACAAAACGGGACTTATTCGAGGATTAGTGTGCAGGTATCCTTGCAATTACATCCTGGGCTTCTTTCACGATAAGTCTCATTTATTCAGAGCATGTGCTAATTACCTGGAATCGCCGCCAGCTATAAAAGCACTTGGGTCTGCTCAACTTACGCCCGGTAAGAAATCTGGCTAGAAACCTCTCTCCCCATGTGCTATACTAGGGACATGGGAGAAGCACGGAAAAGAGAGACGCTTTCGTTTCTCATGACAGTCACCGGCGCAGCCCTGGGCGGGCTCGGATACGCGTTACACAGGCGCGCCATGCGTAAGATCGGCGGGGGTCTTCTGTTTGCAGTAGGCACCGCAGGCTTGGCCCTAACATGGCATCATTGGAGTCTCCGTACTGGCCACCACATGTCCATCCGCGCCTTCCTCCACCCGCTGCCGCTGGATAAGGACGACAAGCGGCGGCTGCTGACGCACTCAGGACAATTGGTGGCTGGGGCGATTTTGCTGTGGTAAAGAAGAATCCGTTTACTAAGGAGCAGGGCGCCTACTTCGACTACATCCAGCGCTGGAAAGCCACTGGGGAAGGCACGGAAACATCCTGCGCGCCGTGGTGCAGAGTACACAAGGGCGTGGAGCCGACCGCGCGCATTCGCTTCGACGTTTTCTGCAACAAGTTACGGAAGCTGTCAGAGACCGAGTTCTACATAGTGGGCCTGCGCAACGAGGGTAAGACGAGGGGCGGCCACTACCCTAAGCTCGTGAGGGAGCAGCGGGGGATACAAGCTCTGCTTCTGATAGAGAGAGACAAGAAGAAGAAGAAGGGCGCGGAGGAAAAGAAGGAGTAATGTCTACCAGGTTCGGCGCAGTAGAACGCAAACTGAATATCGCAATCACGCGGGCCGTGAGGGAAATGACTAACGCCATTTTCATGAAGAGCCAGGCCAACTGTCCGGTGCAGTCGGGCGACCTGCGCGACTCCGGCCGTATCACCAACATCACCGGCGGCGCGAAGATTCGCTACACCAAGAAATACTCTGCGCGCCGAGAGTACGGCATGCCCGCAGGACGGGTTATTAAGGTGCGCCGCCACCGTGTGGGCGGTTTCGTGGGGCCAATGAATCGTCGTGTTGGCGGGCATATGCGCGGCCCATTTTCTTATAAAAGCAGCAAGGAAGAGGGCTCGCACTTCCTAGAGCGGGCTGTCAAGGAAGAGACTCCTACCCTGAGCCGCCGCCTGACACGACACCTGCGGATGCTGAGCAAGTAGGGCTTGACAGGATTCCGCTAGGGGCGTATACTGGACACAGAAAGGCGGAGCTAGCATGAAAGCAAGTATGCTAAAGGTGGGAACCAAGACGCGGATGCGCTACCCGCGCACAAAAAAGCTGAAGCGTCACAACGTCCTGCCGCCTAGCCGCCCCACTGACTTCAAGCGCTGGCTGGCCACGCCTCTGCATGTCACGGCCGGTCGTTTCCGGCGTCTCCGGCGCGAGCGGTACACCAAGCCCGCGCGCGTGAACTACTACCTGACTACGCGCGCAGAGCGCGACAAGTCCCTGGCGAAGGAACTCGGCATTGGCAGCTAGACAAGCTACTGTGATGAGTCTCAAACCAGGAGACATTGTGCGCCTGGTGTGGAGAGATCATTACCGCATGCACGACCGGAGACCTACTGGTAAGGCGGCCGAGGCGGAGAGCTTCGGCCGAGTGATTGCGGTCTCAGATGAAGGTGTGGCCCTGTTCCAGAATAGGGTGCTCAACTTCGCCGAGGTTAACGCAGAAGAGTGCATGGACGGCCAATTCATTCTCTCTTGCGACATCGCAGATGTAGAGGTGTTGGGATGATTAAAGACTTGCTACCTGAGCTTCTTGTAGGCCTAGACTACGTGCGGCTACCCGTCTCCCATGTGTACTACGGTGCAGGCGTGCCCCCTGGCAAAGGCGAGCCGGTGATACTTGTGCCGGGGGCACTAGCCTCCGACTGCTCGACGCTGGAGATGCGGCTGTGGCTCGGCAGGCTGGGCTACAAGGCGTACACCTCTGGCATCGGCCGCATGGACGACTGCCCCGACATCATGAGGGACAAGCTGCTAGCGACAATCGACCGCGCCTACGAAGAGACGGGGCAGAAGGTGACCATAGTCGGGCACAGCATCGGCGGGATGATTGCTCGCGGTTCAGCGCTGAAGCGACCCGATAAGGTGAGGCAGGTCATTATGCTGGCCTCGCCCTTCCGCCACCCGCGCGCGCACCCGCTGGTGATGAAGGCTATCGGGCTGGTGCACGGTCGCAGGCTGAACCGGCACCTCCACCGGACGGAGAACTCGTGCCTCAAGTGTTTCGTGGACGCCATGACCAAGCCGATGCCCTTCGGAGTAACTAGCGCTTCAATCTACACAAAGACAGACCCGATTGTAGATTGGAAGGATTGCGTAAACCTTGACGTAGAGCGTGATTACGAGGTCATCGGCACCCACCTCGGACTGGTGGCCAACCCCCAGGTCTACGCGATAGTAGCGGAGTTGCTGGCAAGATGATCGACAATAAGTGCCCACGCTGTCATGGCCAGTTGCTGCCGGATGAGGCGGACAATAACGACCTAAGTTGCTTGCAGTGCGGGCACGTTGTCTACAGCGAAGCGGCGGCGGACGACGACGACCGGCGGAACCTGCTGGACAACCGCCAGGCTGAGAAGCCTTACGCGGAGTACAAGCGCGCGCTGTGCCACTGCAAGACCAAGAAACACCGCAAGGACTGCGAGTACATAAGGATGCTGAAGGAGATCGGGATAGATGACCCCACAACGTAGAGCACCTGGCTGGGGCAGCCAGCCCCCGTACCGTGCAGACAACCCGCCTGGAGCCCCGAAGGTTTCCGAGGCGGGCAGTATGCTACACAAGAGTCGCGTCGGCAAGAGGAAGGAGCCTCTGTGCTGCCAGAAGTGCGAGGCCAAGGACGCGGAGCAGTACGAGTGCCTGTGCGTCCTGTGCGGGCAGTGCTTCAAAGGACACTCCCATGCGTGACGCAAACGGCATTGAACTACGGCGTGGTGATCGTGTCGTAGACCCCCAGGGAAGTGCGTTTGCTGTCATGAATGTCAGACCTGGTGCAGTACACCTCCTGAACATAAAAACCGGCCGCCGGTATGTTACTACCACACCGCTTCTGAGAATACCTGCGAAGGACACGCGTAAGTTTGCTGACGCTACTCCAAACGAGCGCGAGCGCTATTACCGCAACCACGTCAGAGAACGACGGCGCTAGAACAGCTTGAAGTCTGGGCCGTAAGCAGGTATACTTCTAATAGATAGATATGAGAAGTATTATCTCGGAGCGGAGCGATGGCACGGACTAAGCATACGTGCCCCAAGTGCGAGCGGAACCCATTATTCTGGGAGACTAGTAGGCGCTGGGGGCCGAGGCTGTTTTGCATATGCGGCTACAGCAAGGAACTCGGCGGGGTCAACAAGCGCGACGCCGACGACATCCACCTCAAGGCCCTGATTAAGAGCATCGACCGGAACATCGACAAGCTGAAAGACAAGTAGGGCTTGCAGAGTAACCTGCGACCTGCTATAATACAGAGTGAGAGAGGGCAGGCTACTTGGTCTGCCTTTTTGCTTGAAGGAGACATATGGTAGAGATACTAGACAAGACGAAGGAGTGGTCGGAGCGCTTCGGGCATCTGCTGAAGGCTTCCCCCACTACCCGATTCTCTCATCTGTATAAGGGAGCAGTGGGGGGCCTAGAGCATGTCGTGAGCGTTGACAATGGCGGGTCGTACATGGAATTATGGAGAACGGGGGAATCTGAGTATTACGCCACTACCGGCGCAGCCATCAAGCCTCTCCCTGGACTAGCCAAGGGCGCGCGTTTAGACGAAGCTCTAGACCGCTTTTTCGTTTTGATGACGAAGAAGGGCATCCCCAAGAAGATCAAGCGGCTGGCGGGCGTGCGTAAGCATAAGGACAAGCAAGGCTCTACCGCGCATCACAAGGTTGGTTCGCGGGCTCGCGTTGAAGAGCACATGCGTCGTGTGAGTGAGCAGCCCTGGGAAGACATACATGGAAATCTTCGAGATCGCAAAACAGGACGTGTAGTCGAACCCAGCAAGAAGCCACGTATCCGTAAGAACATTATGGAGAAGGTTGACCCTGAGATCGGCCCTAGCATGTCAGTGGGCCACCGCAAGCCGAGCGACCTGTCGCCTGAGTCTTCCATGCGGAAGCTGGCGAAGCGCATCACCAAGAACGTAGTGGCCCTGACCGGCAACCAAGTTGGCTCTGGACGGGTGAAGCCAGGGAAGAAGACAATCCAGACAAGAACTCCTCATGCGCACGGCGGTAAGTCTCAGCATAGTCACCCTACTCGCGGGCCTGGGTTTGCGAGCGCTACAGGGGCTGGAGACGTACACACGCGCAAGCTTGACGGCCACAAGGACGCGCAGGGCTCGACCAAGCATCACAAGAAGCCTTACGGCCCTAAGTGGTCGCGGGAGCAAGAAGATATTAAGGAGCACATGCGCGGAGGCGGAAAGAAGTCACTGGAACAGATTATACGCCGACTAAGCATAGCTGAGAAGCACCAGCTACGCATTGCTCATGATACTCTGAAGATGCCTGACGAGATGGTGGGCGGCAAGGGCGGCCCCGACAAGAAGCAGGCCAAGCAGATAATCAGGCAGCTACTGGGTGGCAAAGGCCGCAAGGTCAACAGCATGGAGGGCGGCCGAGTTCAGCCAGGCGGCGGCACCAGGCCGGTGCAGCCACGGCAGAGCGGCCCTGGCGTGCCGACGGGCTACGCACCAGCTACTGGAGCTACCCCGCACAGCCAGCCCCAGCCCCAGTACCGCTACGGCCGGAAGGCGTGCCGCTGTGCGGAGGGTGAGGTGGCCAAGACCATGAAAGCGGTGGTACGGTAATGTCTCCCTTTGCGGGCTACAGAGACTTCCAAACTTGCGTCAATCAGAACAGGGACAAGAGAAATCCTGACGCCTACTGCGGGAGCATTAAGCACGAGATCGAGGACAAAGCCATGCCTAAGAAGAGACCACCAGCGACAGCTATTCCACGGCCTGGGTATGGCCCGCCCATAACGGGTAAGCCTAAGCCAGATTTCAAAATACAGAAAGCCGTTGATTCAGCTAGCTACTTGCACCAGTCGGTGCGGGCCGCGATCACGGTTGTGGTCAAGGGCCACGACCCCGTGAAGGAAGAGGGCAAGAAGAAGCTGACCGCCAATGATGGCACCGCCAACGAGGGCTCGCAGGACGACCAGCCTTTCGCGGTTGCTTTTGGCCCCGATAATTACGACAAGCTGGTCAAGCGCATCATCAAGGCCCCGTATCAGGAAGCCTACAATGCTGCCGGTGCTGTCCTGAAAGCCCTGGAGAACAAGCAATTTAACTTCCCTGGCAACATCGAAGAGCACATGAAGAAGGCCCACGCAGCCATCCACGGCCGCGAGATGTGGGACGCTCGCTACGGCGACGTGTGCGAGCTCATCACCCGCGCCCGCAAAATTCTGCACAGCATCGAGAAGACGGCCGAGGTCTCCCAGGGAGGCAGCGGCATGATGGTAGTAGGCAAGGCTGACCCTGGGCAGAGTGAACGCAGACCAGGAAGTCCTGGTTCGGGCAGGCCGCCTGGACATCAACCCCCTGCTCCTGACCCAGACGTAATAACACAGCCGTCGAAGCCCCCTCCACATCCTAGCCGCGTGACACCGACAGGCGCTGACCACGTGACAGGAGTACAGCCCCGCCGGAAAATGCGTAGGGCACGCAAGGCCGTAAAGCCAGACAGCCCATTCACTACTGGACAGCCTATTCCTGGTGGCGGAAGCGCCAAAAAGCCTGGTAAGAGAGGCCCAACGCGCGCCGATACTGTAAGCTTTCCTCGTCGCAAGCCCCAGGCATACAAGGCCGTACAGAAGGCTATCAAAGCTGTTCGAGGGAGGTAGGTAACATGCCTGGCCCTCTTCAGGCGGCATTCTGCAAGCGGCTGCGTAAGCACAAGGACAAGCAGGGCTCTACCGCGCATCACACAACGGCCGGTAAGCGGGATGAGACTCCCCACTCTCATGTATCGCCCACGGGTGAACGAAGTTCTCATACACATAGGTATGCGGGGCCTCGTCGTCATGGGCATCCAGGCGGTTATCGGTATGCTAGACCTAAGCCAGCGCCTGTAAAGAAGCACGATACACCGAAGTCTCCTCACAAGGAGCATGACCCACGTTACCGTCAGGGGGTGGGCGATGCTGTGCGCGCGGGCAAGCTACAGAACGGCATGGCCGGTATCTTCTCCGGCAAGAACGAAGGAGCCACCATCTTTGCCAGTGACCCACCGACCGATGACTTCGGCGTACACATCGCCGGAGACGGCGACAAGATTCGGCGCGGGTTCGACAGCTACGACGTGGATAACACCTCCGGTATTTGGGAGGGCGAGGCGGAGGACTCCTTCTACGTGACAGCCCCTGAGAAGAATAGCCACGGGCTCCTTAGCAGAGCCGTCCACTCGGCCGCTATTAACGGGCAGAACGCGGTGGTGGTAGTCTACCGAGGACAGGACGAGAGCATTCGGCGGCAAATTGCCAAGGACTACAAGTTTCGACCAGCCACGAACATTCAGATTCACACCGACAACGGGGTGATTGACCTTATCGACCCCGACCCTAAGAAGGTGCGCCGCGCCGTCCGATTTGCCAGCACGCAGGCGCGCAACGTCAAGGTCACCAAGCACCTGATGATGAAGCGGCTGCTGTCAAGAGGTAAGGACTACTAGATGGACGCCCTAACTCGCATCATCAACAAGCTGGAGGGCCGGAAGATTGACCGTGCCCTCGGTGACATCATCCTCAAACTAGAGGGTGAGCTTATCTGGACGCTTGATAAGAAGATGACATGCAAGGGTTTCGACCGCAACGGGCAGGTGGTGGTCGAATGCACTCACTAATCAAGAGCCTGGATGCGATCATCCACAAGAAGGGGCGCTACGGCACCATCCCGACGCGGCGCTATCAGCCCGCCGGTGACAAGCCCATCGCACAGAGATGCCCGCCAGGGAGCCACAGTCATGGTGGTTTCCCGTATTGCCATGAGGAAAAACGCAAGCACCGCCAGGCCCGCGAGGAACTACACGCGGAGGCGGGGCGGCTGAAGGCGCTTGATAGTAAGATGCACGAGCTAGGTGACAAGATGACTGCCCTGGCCCGCGCTAAAAAGCCTGTTCCCCCCGGCCTGCGCCGGGACTTCTCGCGTATTTACAACTACCTTTGGAGAGTCAAGGGTAAGAAGAAGCTGCGGTAATGGGCTGCGGATTCTCTCGCTTCATGAAGGAGGGCGAAGGCGGCCCCGGCGTTGGTGCACTCGCGCCTGTTGACGTGTGGGAGGGGGAGGATGTTCACGTAGACGTTGCTGGACGCGGCCGGAAGAGGCTGCCCCAGGGCATCGCTGTACCTCCAAGCGTTCACAAGGCTTCGTTCCAGCGCGCGGTACGCAAGATAATGGATAATCTGTGGCAGCCAGAGGGATTCGTATTCAAGAATGACAAGTACCCACCGAGTACACCCGCTCCAACAGGCGGGGGTGGGGGCGGCCCAGCGTCTTCCCCTGGTTCTCTGGTGCCTGCGGGAATGGATGTCCGGCATACCGGCAGCCCTCCAAAGGGCGTGGGCTGGCAGAAGTTCCCGCGCCAGGGCGGGGAGTCAGTGGGCGGCACGGGGGCTGGTGCAGTGGAGGCAATGGAAAAGCACGATACGCCGAAATCACCTCACAAGGAGCACGACCCGCGTGGTAAGGCTCCAAAGAGAACAAAGCTGGAGGCTAAGCGACTGGAGTTAATTAGGTCTTTCGAGAGGCGGAAGGACATTCTGCTGGAAGACCTACAAGAAGATTTCGGGGGCGCTGTTCGGGATATACGGTTACTCGGTTCGGTGCTGGACTCAAAGCGCTTCCGTGAAGATTCGGATGTGGACGTAGCGGTGATTATAGCTGATGCGCCACGCGCGCGACCGTGGGTAGTGAAACTTCACAAGGCGCTCTTTGGTGGAGGCTATCCATTTCATCTAAGATACCAGGGTAAGCCGTTTGCGCTAGACCCCATCACCATGAGTGAAGAAGATTGGGAGGCATGGAGCAGAGGTAAGACCAAGACAGAGCGGGGGCTATCAAAGTCCTGCGAAGAGTGCTATACTTAAAGTGGTATGAGTGAGTTCGAAGACGTAATCAGTCAGGTATATAAGAACCTCGTGGCGGGGCCTGTCGGCGCAGCAGATATGAACGCCGGAGACGAGTTCGTGGAACAACCGGACAAGCACTACGGCCGCGACAAGTACGAGGACGATGAAGAGCTAGACAAGTCGGTGGTTCCTCAGCACTACGTGCCCCAGTATGGCCGCGTGAAGATGCTGTACAAGGCCCTCCCCACTTTCGGCGCGGTCATCAAGGCCGATGACGTTATCAGGGACGAGTACACCGACCGCGATATAGTGGTCGCTGGTTATGCCAGTCCACAGGTAGTTGATAGAGAGAAGCACCTGATTACAAAGGACGGCATGGTCAAAGACTTGCCGCGCTTCCTGGCTAACCCGATGTTCGCTAACGCCATGATTTTGCACAGCAACGTGCAAGTTGGACAAGTGCTAGCTGAGTGGCAGCACCCGGAGACCGGCAAGGTCTACAAGACCAGCGTGGACGACATCGGCCTGTTCTGTGTAATTAAGATTCGCACCGACCGCTTCCGGCCGAAGATCATCGATAAAGTCATTGAAGATATCGAGAAGGGTAACCTCAAGGCGTTCTCCATCTCCGGCGACGCGCCGGTGGAGTCCCGCGAGCACAAGTGCACGGACGGTCAGTGCTTCTGGATTATCCCCAGCATCGAGTTCTATGAGATTACCATCTGCGAGGAGGGGGTAAATATGGACGCCCGATTAATGGTTTTGCATAAAGGGTCTTGTGCTCATACGTGTTGTGTGGTATCCTAATACTGTGAATACTAAAACACGAGGAAAATGTGTCATCACAGGTTGTGGTAAGCCTCACCTTGCAAAAGGCTGGTGTAGCGCGCATTATTCTTTGCAGAGGCGTTATGGACGGCTTTATAAAATCACGGGTAGCGGGCCGGAGATTGTTGGGCCTTATGCCCAGCGCCCTCCTCACCTACGTCGAGTTGAGTACGTAACCCTAACTTGTCCTGCCTGCGGGAAAACCAAAGAGGTTCCGCCTTGTTGGTCTCGTCGTCGTTTCTGTAATAATTACTGTCAGGCAAGATTTCAAAGGTCTAGTGCTACAACCTGCCCTGAATGCGGCGTTCAGTTTTGCCGCTTAAGGGGGACGGGGACGCCTAAAAATCGGCTTTACTGTTCGGTTGAGTGTGGTGCGAAAGCCAAATTTAGAATAATATGCCGCACAAAACCAACTAAACCAGAAGTTGCCCTTGGCCTACTACTGGGGTCGCTTGGCTACACTTACACTGGCAATGGAGAACGGGTAGTTGCTAATAAGTGCCCCGATTTCATTCACAAATCCGAGCCGAAAGTTGTGGAAATGTTCGGAGACTATTGGCACAAGGGCGAGAATCCACAAGACAGAATTAATCTATTTGCACAGCACGGATACCGCACTGCGATTATCTGGGAACATGAACTTTCCGACCCCGACGCCATTTTAGAAAAGGTCAGAGCGTTATGATTTGCGAGGCTTGTCGAAAAGGTTACCCCCACTCAGCCTTCTGTAAGGCCAATTCTGCTTGTTCCGACGGGCAGTGTGGCCTTATCCGCAATCAGGCGGTGCCGGAAGGCGTGGACACGTTTGACGAGCCTAACCCGATACCGAAGGATACCATAGTAAAGGGCGGAGCGCGGGCGCTAGGCGAGAAGCTGGGCATCGACTGGGAGACCGCCCTGTTCAGTGAAGAGGAGTTCGCGCGCGGTGTCCAGGTCGAGATGGAGCACCAGGACGTGACCCGTGGCGACCCCGCGATGACCGGCAAGATAGCGTGGGCACACCTCAAGGAGATGCCCGACTATTACCAGAAGCTGGCCGAGATGGAGGGCGCACCCAAGGAGGACAAGGACGCCGAGGAGACCAAGGAGGAGCTATCAGAACGCGTCGGGGAGGTGGCGGACGTGGTTGGGGAGGAGGAAGCTATCGAGATGGTGAAGGACGCAGAGGATGCGGCCAAGAAGCTAGAGAAGGTTAATACTGGCTCCGGCCTGGGGTCTGGCGGCTCAGGGGATGCTAATACCATGGCGGACTTCGGCAAGCCCTACGACCGAGAGACGGCCCTGGCGATGAAGGGCGGAGACCCGCTCATCAACCACTTCTTCCAGGCGTACCGCACTCACCTAACGCGCGGAGCGTCACCAGAGGACTCGTACTTCAAGCTGCTGGAAGACGGCGCTGACGGACAGCCAGCCCCTAAATGGTTCGGCACCCGCGACGACAAGTTCCGCCAGTTTCTGATTCTGGCCAACCGCTCCGACGTTCCCATCCCTACCATTCGCCTGCGCGTGATCGGCAATAAGGAGGGGGAGATAGCAGCAGACCCAAGCATGACCGCCTGGGACTTGCTACAGACCGCCATGAACCGGATGCGCGGGAGGCTGGACAAGGACGTATCGCCGGTTGAGCATCACGACCACGAAGACGGCGGAAAGAGACTACCATACGTGCCGTCTGGACAGATAGATACACGGGGTATGCCGAAGCAAGAGCCTTATCCTGGAGAGGCCGAGCAGTCAGAGGAATACTACTTGAATCTCGCGCTGAAGGCACTGAACAAGCACTGCACCGATGAGTGGCACCTACACCCGCCGGATTTCGAAGGGCCTGCCTGCAAGGATGGCCAGGGAGCATTGGCTAAGGCCGAGTCCACCCTGGGCGCTATCGCTGGGAGCAAGATACATGAGGCGTACACAGTCGCTATGGACGGCATCTACCGCCTGGGCCACCTGACCCAAGATCAGCGCATTGATCTGTCCTCCGCCATCACCTCCGCCCTGAAAGCCTTCGACAAGGAGATAGGCGACATGGGCGACCTGGAGATTCCGGCCGAGGACGTGGCCCTGCTGATGAAGACGCATAGCCGCGAGAAGTGCATGAAGTGTGGTCAACCGCCGGACGTAGAGATTACTCACGCAGAGGGTAGGGCGCGTGCCTGGTTCTGCAATAAGCATCTGGCTGAGTGGAAGAAAGAGAACTATGACGATGTAGTTAGCGAGAAGAAGATCGAGAACGGCGCAGTGGAGGCCCTGTCCCGCAAGTTCCACGAGGTCTACCAGGAGGAGGCGAAGCGCCAGGGAGACGTGCGCCACGAAGACCGCTACGAAGACCTATCGGAAGAGGTCAAGGAGTTCGACCGCGTGCTGGCGCGCTACGTTCTGGACAACTTGAAGAAGCACGCCTCCCACGATCAGAGCACTCACGGCAACGGAAAGAAGGCTCGCCGACCGGAGACGGTAAAGTCTAGTGAGCATGGACATCACGCTGTGGGGTTTGGGCGTTATAGTCATACGCATCCGACTGCACCAAAGCGGCAGTATGGCCGCAAACATCCCTTCTCGGCCGTAGAGTCTCACCGTAGCGAACATGGTGGCAAGGTGGAGAAGCACAAGGATAAGATGGGCTCGACCGCCCACCACAAGACCGGCTCCCCCCAGGGGGGCATCGCCCAGCCGCCGCAGACCCAGCCCGCACAGGATGATGTACCGGAGGAGCGGGTGAAGACCCTGACTCGTCTGGTGAAGGAGCGTAACCTGAACGGCGCGCGGCTACGGCTCGTCCCTGGCTACCGTAACCAGCCGTACTCTGTGAACGGCCTGGACGAGATACGACAGCCAGTGCGCCTGCGGGGGAACGTGGCAGACCTGACCGCAGCCTTGGCTGAGGGAAAGCGAGAGGTCGAGGCGCGTAAGGTGGACAACTACGCCGTGCCCGTAGAGGTGGGGCGAGTCAACGAAATGAAGATTTTCGAGGGCGACGGCGTGAGCCCCATGGAGATGGTCAGGGAGCAGGTAGCAGCCGCGAGCTTCGAGTACGCGGTAGCCACGGTACTGAAGCAGCGCACCGGCTGGCGCGGACGAGATTTCATGTCGGACGATAAGCAGCAAGTGGAGCCGGAGAACGCAAACGTCATGGGCGGCGTTCGGTCAGGCAATCCCAACCAAGGCGGGCACGCCAACACTCAGATCATCTCAGAGACTGACGTACAGGATATCGCCGGTGTGGGCCAGGAGTTCGAGCAGGCTCCAGAGGGGCACGGCATCGCCCAGCAGGGCTCTGTGCACCCGCCTCGCGGCGTGCAGGGTGACGGCCGCCGACCTGAGTTCGTGCAGGAGCACGAAGGCGAAGCAGGCGTGAGCGTGGAGAACGAAGGCATGCCTCTGGCTCCAGAGGCTGACGAAGATAGCCGAGGCGCGCCGGTCACTCCTAAGACTCGGCGTCCGTAATTATTCACAGTCTGTTCACCCAAACCCCTTGACAGTCGTGTCGCTATGCTTTATAGTGTAGATAGAACATAGGGCAAGGAGGCGTATATTCGTTGTTCAACATACATGAGACAAGCGACGAGAAAGAACGCGAGCGCGTAAAGAACATGCGCATCATGTCTCTTGCTGCGGCCTACGCAGGGGGCTACTTCGACGAAGAGGTCATCGCGCCGATACCTGAAATCGTGGCCGACGGCAGCGGGCCAGACGATGGCTGGTTGCGCGACTCTAGCGGCGAGCGCTGCCCGACCCCCGGAGGCAATATGGTTGGCCCCGCGCCTGCGCGCACGTATTACATT
>SDBT01010853.1_pt1 | contig 14687 bp, 12 predicted proteins | sample 2277101 | NCBI WGS metagenome assembly SDBT01 (sample SAMN10404973, study PRJNA504765) | marine sediment metagenome | isolation source: marine sediment core GS10_PC15, 103 cmbsf | place: Arctic Ocean: Southern Knipovich Ridge | collected 2010
GTATTTCTAGGATCAAGATTTGAGTCTGACGCCGACACGGAGTGAAGCATAGCGCTCAATTGGGCAAAAGAGGACGTTTTGCAAAGGTCTCGGATTTTGGCTTGGTTCACCCTGATCTTTGCCATCACTTTAGGAGGTAAGCTTATGTCCGGATGGAAAAAGCAGTCTGTGGTGTTCGTGGTGACAGTAGCATTGATAATGTGCTTGTTTGCGCCTTCGGCCCTGGCCGCGTCGAAAGATGAGACTGACGGCTCAGCCATTGCTATGGTATTTGATTTCGTCTTTGTGAGGCCGGTAGGGATCGTGGCGACAATTTTTGGCTGCGCCACCTTTGTCGTCTCGTTGCCGTTCACCGCACTGGGAGGCAACGTTGGTGAGGCGGCTCAGAAACTGGTGGTTGATCCTGTCCTGTTCACCTTTAACCGTCCTCTGGGCAGCCTGGTGGAAGACGAATAAGGCGACCGCGGCCTGTCTTGCGCCAGCAGACGCCACAGATCTTGCACAAACCATGGCACCTCAGGTTTGTCCTGTGCTGACATGTCACTGGTGCTGTTGCGCCATTTCTTGCTATGGCCAGCCCTCCCCCCTTTTTTGCCCTCATTTCCGAAAGCCCTAAGGGCTCGCGCAAAAATAAGTTCGCAGAATATGCGCGAGCCCTAATCTGTTCAGATAAGATAAGGATGGTATTTTTCGGGCGAGCCACCCTTGACCGTCAGGACCTTTTGGCCGTCGGGTCCCTTCACAGACACACGGGCAGGCAGGCCGTCTTGAGTCTTGCTGTAGGCCGCGCACAGTGTAGCCGCCTCATGCACGATCTCGTCCGGGGCCCCGCAAGGAACCAGCACGGTGGGCCCCGGCATATCCATCATCCGCAGCTTCATGTCTTTTTGGGAATCGGCGAGCGTTGAAATTTGTTTGTTGTCTTCCTTGGTGCGACCCACAACGACTCTGTATTTTTCCCGGATTCGAAAATGGCGGCCGTATTTTAGAAGTTCAAGGTCATTTTCCGCACAATCATCGTTGTGCTGGAACAAATACCTGAGCCGCCTGGAAAAACCGGGATCCGTCAAGAGACAGCCTCCGGCCGGTGCAGGATAATCCGTGATGCCAAAGGCCTCGGCCAGCTTCATTTGCCTCTTTCGAGAGCGACCGGAAATGTCCAAAAGCTTCTCGCGATCCACCAGGCCTTGTTCCTCGGGCACCGTAGGGGGAAGGCTTTTTGCGCTCAACGGACGCAGGATGTAGCCTGCAAAACCGGAATTCTTTTCAACGTAACGCAGTGAAGGCCTTGTCTGTGACATAGGACGCTGTCCAAGCACCTCGCCTGTGAAAAGAAAATCATAGCCCTCTTCTTTCATCATCGACCCTGCGACCTTGAGCATCAGGGCATGACAATCGAGGCACGGATTCATGTTTGAGCCGTAACCGCAGTGAGGGCTCTTGAGCATCTCAACGTAGATACCCGTGATGTCCTTCACGTAAAGAGGGATTCCGACCCTGCGGGCAGCCCGCCTGGCGTTTTCTGAACCGAAAAAAGGGGTCTCAAGGTTGATCCACGACACCTGTATGCCTTGATCCTTGACAATCAGGGCAGAAACGATACTGTCGAGGCCGCCGGAGGTAAGGCCCAATGCACGAACCACGCGGGGCGTTTCCCTCCGTTTTTGGCCTGACGATTTGTCTTGTTCAGAAGTAGAAACCATAGTTTCAAACGTGACAAAAAAACGCGTCAACAAGATTTTAAAGACTTTAAGAAAGACGTACCCTGATGTCAAGACGGCCCTGCGCCACAGGAGTACGCTGCAGCTTCTGGTTGCAACGATTCTTTCAGCCCAGTGCACGGACAAGCGGGTCAACGAGGTAACAACGACCCTGTTTGAAAAACTTCGAACAGCACAAGACTTTGCCCGGGTGCGGCTTGAGGATCTTGAGGAGATGGTCCGACCCACAGGCTTTTATAGGAACAAGGCCAAGAGCATCAAGGCGTGCTGCAATGTCCTGCTTGAAAAACACCAGGGGAAAGTCCCGAAGAATATGGATGATCTGATCCAGCTGCCCGGAATTGGCCGAAAAACCGCCAATGTGGTCCTGGGCAGTGCCTTTGGCGTCCCTGGCATTGTGGTGGATACCCACGTCAAGCGTGTGTCCAAGCGGCTTGGCCTGACCGAAAAAACTGATCCGGTCAAGATCGAGTTTGATCTTATGGGACTGATTCCGAAAAAGGACTGGATCGCCTTTTCCCATGAGATGGTCTGGCACGGCAGGGCATTGTGCACGGCCCGAAAGCCAAAATGCCCTGCATGTCCCCTGCGCGAGCTATGTGACTACGGCCTCAACGCCGACCTTTAAGACAGATCTAACCCAAAGCAGGCCTTGGCATTTCGGGTGGTCTGCTCGGCTATCTCCTCGACCGAGATCCCCTTTATTCGTGCCACCTCCTGCAAAGTCACCTGAACGTGCACAGGCCTGGCAGCCAACTCCCGATATCGGACAGGGGTGTCGGTTTCGAGCAGCAGGTTGGAGAGTGGGACTGCATTGACGGCCTTTGCGTGGTAGGGATTGTACAACAGCGCCGGGGTAGCTGACATGTAGTAGCCATCGGCCGCAATCAGGGGAACCAGATCAAGGGGCCCGCTGAACCAGTGAAAGACCGCCTTTTGAATGCCTGCCTCTTTCACCATGCGGTATGCGGTTTCGTGAGAATACCGGCAATGCAGGATCATGGGTTTGTCGTGCTCTTTGGCGATGGCAAGCAGCTCGACAAATACGCCCTTCTGTATCTTCTTTTTTATCTTGGCCTTGTAGTCCAAACCTACTTCACCCAAGGCAACACAGTGCTCCAGGTTTTTGTCAATGTAGGCCAGCGTCTCGTCATCTGCCTCGGGGTCTAGGCGCCATGGATGATACCCGATGGCAGGAAAGACAAATCCCCTATGCTGATCCGCCAGCTGCAAGGCTTTCTCGTTTGAGGAGATGTCTTGTCCCACCGCAACGACAGCCACAACGCCACTGTCCTGAGCCTCCTTGATGGCTGTGTCCGGGTCGGACAACTCCTCAAAATGCGCGTGGGTGTCGATGACGGGAATAGGTTTTTTCATGCCCCCTGATATATGTATATGTGCTCTATCCCCTGCTTCAGGAAAAAGGTGCTCATCTGAACCTTTTTCTTTATTGGGGAAAAACTGATCACGAATTTGTCTTCACACACCACCCGCTCCAGACTCTTGATGTTCTTCAATTCAACGGTCGGGTTGGAGCAAAACGCTACTTGCACAGTTCTATCGTCTGCCATACCCACAATGTCAACAGGGCCTTCTGGGTAACGGGGGTTGCGAAAGCACGGCACGGGCTGAAGCCCTTGCTCCTTCAAAAGGCCGAACAGGACGCACCTGATGGTCTCTCTGATCGCGTGATCACTCCGGTGCCCCTTGGGAATTGCCTCAATGGCCTCCAATATGTTCTTTTTGACCTGCTCCTTCATGATCAATTATGAACCTTTTCCTCTCTCGTCTGACGAAATCATTTAGAGATTCCCTGAAAACCTAACGATCCGATATTTCATGGCAGCAAGTCAAGAGATTTTTGCGATTGATTGTGGTAAGATGGGGGCAGCTTTGAACGACAATCTTCATAGAACCCTGGAATTTGACAAGGTCCTTGAGGACCTTGCCCGCAGAACCCACTGCCCCCTTTCTGCAAAACGCCTACTCGACTTAAGACCCCTTTTAGGGCTGGAGTCGGTCAAGATGAGCCTGGGGAGGATCTCTGAGGTCCGCACCCTTATGGACTCGGGCGAATCTGTGCCCATGAGCACCTTCGAAGACACAGGGGGCCATCTGGAATCGGCAGCCGTTGAAGGGAGCTATCTGGGCCCGGAGGCTCTTCGCCAAATTCACACTGCGGTCGAGCTGAGCTCACAGATCCATGGTTTTCTCAGACAAAACCGGGCAACACTGCCCCTGGTTAATGAAGCCTGCGCAGGGCTCAGCCCCAACCCTGGCCTGGCAAAGGAGATAGTCAAGGCCATCGACCTGGGCTCTTTGGAAATCCGGGACCGGGCAAGCCCCGCTCTCGCCGCAATACGCCGTGGCATGGCACGGTCCCGTGAACGAGTGCGAAGACAGCTTGAGGGGCTTCTTGATTCTTTGAGCAAGAAAGGGGTGCTGCAGGAACGCCTCATAACCATGAGATCGGGGCGTTGGGTGCTCCCGGTCAGGGAGACCCACAGGCACTTGCTGAAAGGGGTCCTGCACGACAAATCCGCAAGCGGGGCAACCATTTTTGTGGAGCCTCTTGTGACACTGGAGCCGAACAACCAAATCCGCCGACTCGAAGCAGAGGAGCGCCACGAGATCGAAAAGGTGCTTCGCACCCTGACCGGCCATGTTCGCAACTGCTTGCCCGAGCTGGCAGAAAACTTTGAGATCCTGATCACCCTTGACTGTATTCATGCTGCTGCCCTTGCCTCCAAGGCCCTCAATCAACATGAGCCTGCAGTGACCGCCGATGGAGTGCTGAAGATAAAAGGGGGGCGTCACCCCTTGCTTGCACTGCAAAAGAGACCCCGGCCTGAGGTTGTCCCTTTGGACCTTTGCGTTGGTGCCAATTTTGACACACTGGTTATTACCGGACCTAACGCCGGCGGAAAAACAGTGGCACTCAAGACTGTGGGATTGTTGACGCTCATGGCCTGGTGCGGACTTCACATACCTGCAGATGCAGACACTCGGATTCCGCTCTTCAACCGCATATTTGCTAGCGTTGGGGACGCCCAATCCATCGAGATGAACCTTTCCACCTTTTCTGCTCATCTCAAGGAAATCCGGGTGATCGCGGAGCAGGCTTCCTCCGGGGACCTGGTGCTCATTGACGAAATCGGAACCGGCACTGACCCGCAGGAAGGAACCGCCCTGGCCATGGCAGTGCTGGAGGCCCTCACCGCCCGGGGTGTGCTCACCCTGGTGACCACCCACCACGGCGCGCTCAAGGCGTTTGCCCATCAAACCCCCCGTATTGCAAACGGTTCTATGACGTTTGACAGCCACGCCCTTACACCCACGTACAGGTTCCGTGCTGATCTTCCCGGTTCCAGCTACGCCCTGGAAATCGCCAGGCGCATGGGACTGCCGGAAGACATCATAAGCCGGTCCAGGGTCCTGATGGGAAGCCAGGCAAATCAGGTGGAGGAGCTGATTCTCAAGCTAAACGATCAGATAGACCAAAACACACGCCTGGGAAAGGACCTTGTGAGACAGAACAGGGTTGTTAAGGATCTCCGGAAACAATACGAAGAGCAACAATCGCTTCTGGCTCGCGAGTCACGGCGGGTGCGCCACGAGGCTGCTCAAGAGGCAGCTGTCATCACAAGGCGCGCTAATGTATCTGTGGAGGAGGCAATTCGGACCATCCGGGAAAAAGGGGCTTCCAAGACAGCGATCCGTGAAGCCAGAACCATTATGAAGGAAGAAAAAAGGGCCGTAGAGAACGAGCTCGGGGCCACAGCACCTGAGGACAAAGCCCGACACAAAGACCTTTGGGCCCCCGAAATCAAATCCGGGCACAGGGTTTGCTGGAGGCGCACCAGTACGAACGGCATTGTCCTGTCTGATGCGGATTCGGCTGGCCGCTTGCTGGTGGGTTTTGGTGATGTCAAAGCCCGCGTGCCCAAGGAGGAACTGACCAGGACAAAAGAAGACTTTCGGGCAGTCACTTCGGGCCCGCTCACGGGGGTGGAGTTTGCCGCCCCAGAGAAGGTTCAGACCGAGACCGACATTCGCGGCAAACGTGTAGAAGAAGCCTTGAGTGCAGTGGACAAGTTCTTGGACAATGCAATGTTGGCCAGCCTAGGGGAGGTCCGCATCATCCACGGCGTGGGCACAGGGGCACTTCGCAGCAACCTCATACCCTTCCTGGACCAACACCCCCTGGTGCAGACAGCCCACCCCGGGGGTACTCACAAGGAAAATATGGGTGTAACGATCGTAAAAATGGTCGGCGGGAGGTAGGCCGGTGGCATTGAATAATGAATAGTGAAGATTGAAGATTATTGGTCGGTGGGTGGTGATTAGAAACTGGAAACTTGTGCGAAGGCCATGGCCATTGAATAGTGAATAGTGGTGATTGGTGGGTTGTTGAAAGGACAATCGTCAATACTAAATCGTCAATCGTCAATCCTTGACGGACACTGTCAGGTGTTCGTTCAGAAATGGTAGGTTTTGGTCCGAGGCAAGGTCGCACAAGGGTTTTCGCCGCAGGCGTAGCAGCGCTACGTCGAGGACGGACACTAGGTTAGAAGGCTCTTATCCCCCCCGTGGCCCTTCGCCTTGTACATGGCCTCATCAGCCCTTCTTGCAAATTCTGTCAACTCTTGACCATCCGCGTGTTCAGCAACGCCAATGCTCACAGTGGCACGGATATTCGTGTTTCCTTCCGGCAGAGGTGAGAACTTTATCCTTCGAAACCCCTTTCTTATCCTTTCTGCTACTTTGAAGGCCTCCTTGCGCCGAGTCTCAGGCAAAACAACGGTAAACTCATCACCCCCATACCGATAGCCCGAGTCGTTTTTCCTCATGCAGCCGCGAATGATTTTACCCAGCTTGACCAGGACCAAGTCTCCTTCCAGATGGCCATAGGTATCATTGTACCGTTTGAAATTGTCCACATCAAGGAGCAACAGGGACAGGGGGTGGTCGTATCGAATGGCCCGAGCGATCTCAGACTGCAGCTGATCGAAAAAGTGCCTCGAATTGTGAAGCTTGGTCAGATCATCGGTGACGGTCAGTTCGATAAGCTTGTCTTCCATATCCTTGCGCTTTTCTTCCATGTCCTTGCGCTGAGTAAGAAGGGCGCGCTCTCTGAGCACACGCTTTAGCCTGGCAATCAACTCTGCCGGACGGATTGGCTTCAGGGCAAAGTCACTTGCGCCCTTTTCCATTGCCTCCTCATAAGAGAATTCTCCCCCATAGCTGGTAAACACGATGACATCTGAATCGTACTTCTTCGTTATTGCCTCTGTCAGCTCAAGTCCGTCCATGCCGGGCATCTTGATGTCCGTTATGACAACATCCACCTCTTCACGACCCAAGACATCAAAAGCCTCTTGTGCATCTGCCGCGCTCGAGCACTTGTAGCCCTCATACTCGATGAATTCGTGAAGGGTTGCCCTTACCCCTTCTTCGTCATCCACGACAAGTACGTGGGTATCGCCAGGATCTTTTTCCACGCCACCATCCTCCTGCATCTTCTTGGTGGGTTACCAGCAAAATTCGGGCCGAAAATATTTCTTGGCGGAGAGAGAGGGATTCGAACCCTCGGTGCAGTTTTAGCCGCACACTCGCTTAGCAGGCGAGCGCCTTCAGCCAGCTCGGCCATCTCTCCGAAATTTCGCTTAAGCGAAAGACGTAACAGTCTGGGCCTGGCGGAGGGAGTAGGATTCGAACCCACGTCCCGTTTCCGGAAAACGGTTTTCAAGACCGCCGCCTTCAGCCACTCGGCCATCCCTCCAAATCCATACAAAAAAAATGCGTCTCAGACCAAAGCAAAACACAAGTTGGACCGTAGTCCATTATACCCCATGGAAACTGTTTTGTGGCTCATTATTTCCACAATGGTCCCAATGTCAACTCATTTCATGCCCCAAGTCTCCATCCAGAAGTTGTATATCCAGATGCCATGCCAAAACCTGCAATTTTGCAACAGTCTACGTTTTTGAAAAATGGCCATTTTTCAAGCAGCCAAAATGTTACGCGATATCATGAAGTCGCAGAACCCTATCGGTCCTCCATTGTGTGGCATGGCTTCTCTATTCCTCCTGTGGTTTTGCTCACTCGGATCGGCCAATTCTGCAAAGTTATTTATTCGCAAGCCCTAAAGTTAATGCCACGTCCGTACGATATACACACCATGCTTTGAAAATAAAAAAAGTATGCTCATTTTCCATTTACAAAAGGTGTGTTTGCAATGCCCAAGCCCTTCAAAAATCTCAGAGTTCTCTTGGCAGACGATTACGAAAGCATTCGCAAAAAGATTTCACAAGACCTTGAGCGTCTGGGCCTAACCGTCACGGAGGCAACCAACGGGTTCGAGGCGCTCTCCATGCTTCGCAACGAATCTTTCGACATGTTGTTTACCGACCTTGTGATGCCTGAAATGGATGGGTTTGAGCTCTGCGAGGAAGTCCGCAAGACCCCCAAGATACAGGCCATGCCCATAGTGGTTATCTCCACGCATTGCGAAAACGAATACATCCTGAAAGCGCTGCGTTTGGGCGCTGACGACTATGTGACCAAGCCCATTGATGTCGATCTTCTGGAAAAGGTCATAAAGAGGGCCCTGACCCCCACGTTGCAGAAAGAAGCTGTGAAATGACGCAAACAAACGAACATACCGAAAGCATGCTGGTCCGGAGCGAGAACCTGGACAAGCTGTTGGCATTGGCAGGCGAGGTGATAGTGGCCTCCAGCAATCTGGGGTTAGTGTACAAGAACCTGCAGGCTCTTTACAACAATCATGACGCTGTCGACGATGAAGCCCTTGATTCCATGAAGGATCTGTCGGGGTCAACGTCTGAGATATCTTCCAGCCTTCACCGTTTGGTGCAGTCCATCCGCACGGTTGACTTGAAAAATTTGAGTCTTCGTACCAAACGGCTGGTGCGTGACATGGCCCGCAAGACAGGCAAACGTTTGAGGCTTGAAGTCGAAGGCGAAGACACGGTGGTGGACAAGTCTGTTGCAGAGCAACTATTCGACCCGATTGCCCACCAGCTGCGCAATGCTGTTGACCATGGCATAGAAGACGTGGCAACCCGCGCACGGACGGGAAAGCCCGAAGAGGGCACCGTGACTTTGCGGATGTACAATACTGAACAGGAGACCTTCGTTGAGATTGAAGACGATGGCGCCGGCATCGACCTGGAAGCACTCAGGCAAAAGGCAATAAAAGCCGGAAAAATCACCTCAGGGGAACCCTTTTCCGAGGAAGATGCCCTGGAAACAATGTGCATGCCGGGTGTGACCACGGTCAAAGCGGTTACAGAGGTTTCCGGCCGCGGCGTGGGCATGGACGTGGTCCGGAATCACATCACGAACCTGAACGGAATCATTTCCTTCAAGACCGAGCAGGACAAGGGAACCACGTTTGTTTTTCGCATGCCGCTGGTTTCGGCGGTGAATATCGTAGACGCCCTGGTCGTGGAGGCAGGAGAAATACTTTACGCTTTTCCGATTATGTCAGTCGTCACCACCATGTGCGTTCCCACCGAAGCCATCGATACTACCCTGGGCCGCGGGAAGATGCTCAAGCACCTGGGCCATCTTCTTCCCCTGCACGATCTAAGTGAATTGTTGACCGGGGCCCCTGTCTCTCAAGACAATGGAAACATTGCCGCCATTGTCATCGAACACAAAGGGACCAAAATTGCATTGGTTATCAATGAATTCTTGGCGCCACAGAAACTCGTCATCATTCCCATTGACGATGCATTGCCGATCCCTGAGTTTTCCGGAGCGACTGTGATGGGTGGGCGACGTTTGGGATATATCATGAATGTGCCCGCCTTGATCTCCCTGGCGCAAGGCAAAAGAGTGTCCGAGAAGGACGAGGCAGAGGCAGAACAAGACACGCGGGAATCTTCTTTTGGTTTTGCCCAGGATGTTGCTGAAAGACAGCCCGAAGTTGCCGCTGACAAGGCAACCCAAGAGGACGAGGCAGGACAAGAGCCCATCGGCCAAGAAGACACGGGTGAAAGCGGAGAATTTCTCATAGAAACCGAGCGATTGATACCGTTGCTCAATGAGGCGCTTTTCGCGCTGGAATCTGATGTGTCCAACGACGAACACATGAACAAAGCGTTCAGACTGTTCCACACCATCAAGGGAAACTTCATGATGATCGGCTTACCACAGGGCGGTGCGACCATACACAGCGTGGAGTCGGTACTGGACCGGGCACGCAGCAATGGATTGGAGATAACGCCCGAAGTTGTTGACCTTTTGATGGATGGTGCATCCTATATCGAAGAGGTGGTGCGCGCCAGGGCGGCCGGTGCCTGGAAGGACCAGCCGAGGACAGATATCCTGGACAAAAGCAAGCAACTGCTATCCACAGAGCACAAGGTTGAAACAAGTGCTCCGGACGTGGCCTCAGAAGATGTGAGCCTCTCCCACGAGGCAGCCTATCGGGCCATCATCTATCGCAAACGGCGCACGCCCTGCTACAGGTGTTATGTCGAGTTTCACCCGGGCTCGCAGCCGGCGTTGTTGATAGCCTGTATGATATATCGTCGTTTTTGTGATCTCGGCGATGTGCTGGGAACGGTCCCAGCTTTGGCAGATATAGAAAAAGGGATGATGGAAGGAAAACTCAAGCTGTTTCTTGCTTCCGATATCGACCCTGAACTGCTTGAGGAAACCATCGATGGATTGCTCAGAGAACACTACGGGGCCTATGTGATTGAACTGACCCGGTTTGAATAAGCCATGAATATATATCTTTTGGACAATGCTGAACACTGCCTGGATGGCGGCCTTGAGAGCGCCCTTAAGCAAGCGGGCTCTAACGTCGAGCACGTGTCGCTGCCCTCATCGCATGAAGATATTGTACCGCTAATGGAGGCCAAAGGCGCTGGTATAGTCTTTCTTCCGCCCATGTGGGTCGACCTGTTCTCCGTCAAGGCGGTTCAAGAGATACAAAGTCTTTCCGTGCCATTTGAGACTGTCATCTATGGTCCTGAGCCAAGTCCGACAGAGCTTATCGTGGCCTTTAATGAAGGGCTTTCAGCGTATCTGAGGACCCCTTTGGACGATGACGAGCTGAAACGTGTGCTGTCCAGGACAACGGCCCGTTACAAGGAAAAACTCCAACAGGACCAAGAAGCAAAATTGTCTGAAAACAACGGATCACAGCCACCCCCAGAGAGTTCTTACCAGCAACGAGTCGTGCGCGATCGTTTGCTGGCCAGGGCGCTTGTGGATTCCCGCCACCGGCAGGGACCCATGTTTGAAGACACAGTGAGCGTACTGCTGGTCTCTTCTTCAAATGCTCAGCAGAGACAATTGGAAGCCTACCTGAAAAAGGCAGATATTGCCGTGAAGAGCGTTGGCAACACAGAAGAAGCTGCAGAGGCGGCACAGACGGCGCGATTTGACGCCATTGTTTCAGATAGCGTGTTGCCGGATGGCGATGCTGCAACCCTCATCAACCGGATGCGCAATTGCTTGACTTCGGAAATTCCCCGCTTCATTGTCTGGACGTCTTCCCCGGAAAAGGCCACAGAATTGGAAGAACCGGAAAATCACATCGATGAGGTAGTGTTGAAACCCTCACCGGATGCGGGCATGGACTCCATTCTGCTTTCCGTCATCATGGGAGTGTATCACACCAAGGCAGGATAGTTGTGAGTGGTGAGAACCACGAGGCTGTCCGAGAATGAGAAATTTTTTGCAAGGTCAAGGAAGACGAAGGTTTTAACCGCAGGAATACATTGAGTATTTTGAGGATTGAAACCTGAGCCTGACGCAGAGATTGCAGAAAATAGCCATTCTGGGGCAGTCTCTTAGGCGGTTCCCATCGGCTCTATATCCGCAAGCCCGTCACAACTCTGCACCCCTTCTTCCATGCCGCGCTTGACCGCTTCGATTATGTAGGTGATCTTGGAAATCACCAGGGCCCGTATGAGATACGCGATGGCAAATTCCTGAGGCGCACTTATCCCGACCAGATTCAGTGCCTCAAATATCTGTCTTATGACACCTGTCATCTGAACGCTTATTTGTTTCTGGACAGCCGTGAGTTCTCCGCCTTTTTTGGCACCCCAAACCGCAGGGACGATATAGGTGATTGGCTCAGCCAGGAGCTCTGTCTTGTATGAGGTAAAAATTTCGTTCGGCACGTTGTCTATCAGCGGGGAAATGGCCCTGGCTATCTCCACCACGTCAACAGGTTTTTCCTCCGCCTCTTTGTCTTTCTTGAACCACTTTCGCAGTATTTTCATTTTTCGCAATATTTTCATTTACGCCTCCCCTTTGAGGTCTTTGCGCAAACTACAGCACAGAATCTCCTTGAAAAAAATTCCGGGCCAGGGGCAATAATCACCTACTCTTTTTTCAACTGTCTCTGCCTCTATTACCACGGGCAGAGGGGGGACGTCCACAAATTCACAACTCAACTTCCGCACCCCCTTCTCACCCACAATATCTAACACTGACCCGACCTTGAACTCAACGTGAGCTGTGAAATGCGGAGGCCATGGTGTTTTCCGAAAGGCGATATGTCTGTGAGCTTCTCCATGTGCCCCAGTGCCCCAATGTTTGGGCTTGATGGCATACAAATTGCTTATCCAGCAATAGCAGAGACGTGTGAAATTACCTCGACCAGATACGGAACTATGGCCATGGCACTATGGGAAGTCGACACAGACGATGACAACATATCCTTCGGCGGAAAGACGAGGAAGAAGATAAGTCCATCTGCATGTAACGAACCCTTCAAGGGCTACTTTTGGTGCCCTAGCAAGAAGTGGTTCTTCAAGGAGCAATGCCCATTCCTAAACAAACGCGAGTGCCTCAACTATCGACAGATGTGCGGTTTGTACTAAGGACGGCTTCGCACGAGTTTCAAGTTTCCAGTTTCTAATCACCACCCACCAATCACCAATATTCACTATTCATTATTCACTATTCAATGCCAAGGGCCTTCCCTGTTCATCCCAACCCCTGAGGCGGTAGTAATCAGCCCGCATTTTGTCTAGCTCTGCCTCGCTTATTCCGTGGCCGCCCTTGAGTTCTTCTTTGTAAAGACGTTTGGGAAGCCGGTCGTCTTCCGGGCTCAAGCCCTCTTTGATGTTGAACCTGCGCACAGTGTCGGAGATGTTGGCACTTATGGCCTTGAGGGCGGCTTGATCAACCTTCATGCCGGTAAGTGCCGTTACGATCTCGCACAATGCCTCCCAGGGGTAAAGGTCCCGATAGAAACGACACAGTATCAGGGTGTCAAAGAGCGTGAGGCGGTCCTCAAAGTCCACGAACATGGCGGCCTTGCCTTCTACGGCATCCGGGGCAATCATGCCGGATAGCTCGGGCTTGTAGAAGGTAGCCCTGAGATGACACGCACCCCGATCTGAGATGGCATAGCCCAAGCCCACCCCTTTTAGTACCCTGGGGTCATAGCCTGCGGGTTCCAGGCCCTTTACGTGAACCGCAAGCCCTTCAAGGCCCCAGGCGTTGGCAGCGGCCCTGATACCTTGTGCCAAAAGGTCGCCTATTCCACGACGCCCGGCGATATCTTTCAAAAGCCCGGCAATGGCATCCACTTGTCCGTAATCAATAGGCTCGTCAATTTTCCCCCGACGCGCCGCCTCAATGGTAAACCCGCAAAGGTTGCCGGCAGTAATGGTGTCCATGCCGAGGCGGTCACACAGATCATTGAGATAGATGATTTCCTCAATGCTGTCTATTTCGCAAAGTCCGCCAAAGGCATATATGGTCTCATACTCCGGCCCTTCCAGCTTGAGGCCCGCGTGACGCCCTTGCCTCACAGTGGTCATGCGACCGCATGCCATGAAACATTTCAGGCAGGCCCTGGGTTTTACCTTGCATTGGCTGTGCAGGGCATCGGCACTGATGGACTGCCACTTCTCATAGGTACCCTCTGACCAGTAGCGGGTTGGAAAGCCGCCGACCTCATTCATAACCTTGACCATCATGGGCGTGCCCATACTCTTGTAGGCTGCCACCTGCGGGTGTTCTTTTGCCTCCTGGGCAAGGTCTTTTGCAAAGGCCCTCACGGCTTTGCCATCTGCCGGCTTTCGCTTGCAGTCTCCCTGAAACACGATCCCTTTGAGCCCTTTACTGCCCATGATGGCGCCTGCGCCCGTGCGGCCGGCCGAACGCCAGTAGTCGTTTTCTATCACGGAAAAACACACCTGGTTTTCCCCGGCCGGCCCTATGACTACGGCACCCGTGCGAATCTTCTTTGGACCCCTTGCGCCGAATCTTCTCAGCACCTCGTCTTCGGTCCGATGCGTGTCCATGCCCCAAAGGTTGCCGGCCTCATGAAAGGCTGCCCCTTGGGGATGAACCAGCAGGACTGCGGGCTTTTTGCTCTTTCCTCTTATGATGATCGCATCGTATCCTGCGGCGTCCACGGCCTCTGGCGCCCGCCCGCCGGCATATGATTCAGAATAAAACCCCGTCTGGCAAGACTTGGTAAAGACACCATACCTGGATGAACCCCAGACAAGGCTCCTGCATGCAGGCCCCGTGGCAAAGATCAAGTGGTTTTCCGGACTCAAAGGGTTTACTTGGGCAGGGTTTAGCTTGGCAAGAAGATAGGACCCCAGGCCCTTTCCGCCCAGAAACTCCCGCAGAATATCTTCTTGGATCCTTTCAACAGAAAAGGTGCTGCGTGTCAGATCCACCACCAAAATGCGGCCATAAAACCCGTACATAAAACAAGTGCCTAACCCGGACAAGCCGGAACCAAAGAAAATAAGATTACCACCAATACACGAAAAAGAGTTCTTAGACAAATTTCGTGCTTTCGTGGTTGCCTTTACCCTATAGTTACATAAACAACATGACAAAAGGTTCAAGAAGGCAACAATAGCCTTTCTTTGCGGTCTTTTTGAATGATTCTGTCGAATGCACCGCGAGTGATATCTAGAAACCCAGAAAAACAGCCATGTTGTT
>SDBT01010854.1_pt1 | contig 14687 bp, 22 predicted proteins | sample 2277101 | NCBI WGS metagenome assembly SDBT01 (sample SAMN10404973, study PRJNA504765) | marine sediment metagenome | isolation source: marine sediment core GS10_PC15, 103 cmbsf | place: Arctic Ocean: Southern Knipovich Ridge | collected 2010
CCGGTCCCATTGCCATTACCGGTCCCATTGCCATTACCAGTCCCATTGCCGGTGCCATTACCATCGCCGGCGCTGGCGCCCTGGTCTGCCGGAATCTCGCCCGCAGAGCCGCCGTTGCCCTTTTTCTTCATCAGCAAAAGGGCTGCTCCGGCGAGCAAAACGAGGGGGAGTGCATTCCCAGCCATTGCGTCCATCCTAACAGGCCTGTGGTACGATGCCCAGGCCGTGATCTACCTCGACTACGCCGCCACGACCCCCGTCGATGAACGAGTCCTCGAGGCCATGACCCCCTATTTCTGCGAGGTCTTTGCCAATCCTTCGAGCAAGCACGCCTGCGGTCGACGGGCTGCCAGAGCGGTCAAGACGGCACGCCAGGACGTTGCAGACCTGATTGGCGCCGACCCCAGCGAGATCATCTTCACGGGGGGCGCCTCGGAGGCCACCAATCTCGCCATCAAGGGGATTGCCGACCAATACGACGAGCCCATGCACTTCATCACGTCGTCTTTCGAGCACAAGGCGACACTAAGCGCCCTCGAAGACCTCGAAAAGCTGGGGCACGAAGTCACCCTTGTCTCCCCAGCGCCCGATGGCGTCGTCCCCGTCGAGGCCATCGAGGCTGCGCTCCAGGACAACACCGTCCTAATTTCGCTCATCCACGTCAACAACGAGATCGGGACCATTCAGCCGATTGAGGAAGTGGGGGCCGTCGCCCGCGAGCACGAGATCTTGTTCCATGTCGATGCCACCCAAAGTTTTGGAAAAATCCCGATTGACGTCGAAAAGACGGGTATCGACATGCTCAGCCTCTCCGCTCACAAGGTCTACGGGCCCAAGGGCGTCGGCGCTCTCTATCTGAATGAGGGGCTTCCGGTCCAGTCGCAGATCTCCGGAGGCAGCCAAGAGGGTGGCATTCGCGCAGGGACGCTGAATGTGCCCGGAATCGTAGGCCTCGGGACCGCGGCGCGCATCGCCGGCGCTGAGATGGAGACCGAGTGGAATCGGCTCGAGAACCTAGAGCTGAGCTTCTTGCAGCTCGTGCAGGACCGCATTGGGGACATCTACCTCCAAGGTGCCCATCATTCCAAAGTCCCCTGGATTACAAACATCTGCTTCGATGGCCTAGACGGCGGCGCGCTACGCGACGCCCTGGGCGACGCTGGCATCTGCGTCTCGCGCAGTTCGGCCTGCTCTAAATCGAACGACGCGTCCCACGTCCTTGAAGCCATCAATTGCCCCAAGGAGCTTTCCGACTGCGCGATCCGCTTTAGCTTCGGGCGAAAAACAACCCCCGAGCGCATCCAAGAGGCCCTGGACACGCTCGAGGAAGTCGTGATGGAGATGCGCGGACCGGACTATCAGGCGCCTGTGGCACCATCTGCGCCAGCCTGAGGCCCTGCTGCGCTTGCGTCTGGATCTGCGCTGCCCTTCGCCATGCCGCGGCTGATGCCGTAGCCCGTGGCGCCACCCACGATGCCCAAGATGGTGTTGGCGTCCATCTCCCAGCCCAAAAAGTGATTGAGGAACAAGGTGAGGGTCGCCAGCAAATACGCCTGCCATTCCGTCCGTGATTTGAGTTTGTCGATACCGTTCATGGGGCCAGTCTAGCGATTTTTGGGCGCTACTGGGCTGTGGTATCCTCAGCCCATGCTCGAGAAGCTCCGAAAGGCGCGGATGCTCTTGGAAGTGGCTATCCACACCAAGAATGAGAACCGCAAGCTCAACGGACACATAGATAGGCTGCGCTACGGCGCCGACCAGGGCCTGGAGGTAACCGAGGCCATCGGGAACGCCATCCAAGGCGAGTTCGGTCTCGGTGACACCTGGACCCTCGGTCTGACCGCCTTCAACTGGGCACCCAAGATCGATCCATCTCTGAGGCGCAAAAAGCCTTGGAGCTGGCGGGAGGGGTAAAAGATGGCTAACGACCCAAAACAGCTCCAGGAACTTTACTGGGAGATTGAACAACATTACGCGCCGGACCAGGGGTGGTGCGACGCGCCGGCCTGCACCGCATGTGACAGTGCGGAACTCCAGGTGAAGGCAGCCAAAGAAGCCGCCAGGAAAGGATTCTTGCTCAATAAGCCCCCCGACCAGAAGTCCGTGGATCCATCTTCCCAGCGCCAAATCTTCGAGCGCGGGTATGACAAAGGACGCAATGTCGCGCTTCAAGAGGCGCACCAGTGGGCGGCGCAAAGCGCCCAGCGCGCTGAGATGGCGGCCAAGAGTACTTGGTACCAAAAGGGGTTGCGTGAAGGGCGGGAAATGGCTCAAAAATCCCTCGCCACTGCGGACCCCAAGGCCGCGCGCGGCAAGCTCATGGACCAAGTCCTTCAAGAATGCCGGGTCATTGGCGAATCCAATCCGCAGATGAATCCGGCCATGAACGCCCTGCGCCATCGCCTCAAGAAGATCCCTTGATGAAGTTAGCGGACATGAGCCATGCCTTTGGCTCAAATAAAACCCACCTCGTCCTCGATCGTGACGACCCCGTCATTGCCCACGCGATCAACGAGTGCTGCACCTATGTGTGCGACGTGATGCACAGGCTGGGCATCCGCAGCTACGACGCCCATACCGCCCGCAACATCGCGCGCGAGATGCTGGATGCCGAGCTGTCGGCCTCAAAAAAATGGGAGCGCTATCTCAATGAGATCGCTCCCCAAATGGAAGATCAGCTTTTGATGATCATCCTGGGCAAGCAGGACAAGGAATTCTGAACACGGCGCTCCCCTGACGCAGTGTCTGGAACTTCTGGTCGCCACAGGTCGAGCACTTCGAGGGCCCGCGGCGCTTCGGCTTCTTCTTGGCCGTCTTGCGCTTAGCTTTCGACTTGGCCTTCGTGCTCTGCTTGGCCTTGCGTGCTGTCTCACGCGCTGCGTCCTGCCGTGCAGCTTCAAACAACGGCGAGTTCTCCAAGAAGTCGGTGAACATGTCGACCATGTTCTCGATGTTTTGCTGTGCGCCACCTTCAAAGCCCGCCCCAAAGCCAAAGCCGCCCGGGACTCCACCGAATGTTTGGCCAAGGTCGTAATCTCGACGCTTCTGCGGGTCCGAGAGCACCTGATACGCGACCGACACATTCTTGAACCGCTCCTCCGCCGCCGGGTCGTCCGGATTTCGGTCGGGGTGACACTCGAGGCACAAGGTCCGATAGGCGCGACGAAGCTCGTCGTTGGTGAAGTCCTTCTCCACTCCCAATACGCTGTAGTGGCTCATTTCCAAATACTCCGGTGTTGCTCTTGAGTCATCACATCCCAAAGCTCGTCGAGTCTCTCCAAAATCTTCGAGAGGTCACCCGGCTTTCGGCACTGGGCTGCCAGGCAAAAATATTGCCCTAGCAAGAATCGATACTCAGATACTGGATTCATCGGCGGTGCCCTTCGACCCGCTCTCGAGCTTAGCCTCTAAACTGGCGAGCCTCTCTTCTTGCTCAGCGAATTTTTCCGCGACCATCATGAAGACAGCCTGCGCGGCCGGCTCCATGTGGAAGGGATTTCGCACCTGCGACGCGGCGGCGGGGTTGGTGGACCGCATCATCTGCATGGCAATCTGCAACGCTTGTTGCAGGAAAAAATCGGAGGGCTTCGGCGTTTCGAGGGCGAAGTCGCCGATCTCATACTTCTTGGTGCCAGGCCCAATCGGGTGTCCGTCTAGTCCTACAATAGCCATTCTTCATCGTCCTTTGTCTGGAGGTCCCGCACGATAACCTCAACCCGCGGGTTCTTCTTGTCATACATGGGAGGAAGATAGCCACCGCCGGTGTACTTGTCGGCGGTGCCCCCTCCCTTTTGGTAAAAAAGGGCGTCCTTGACCCCCTTGTGCACATTCTCGGGGTCCGCGTGGACTCCGCTGGAAAAGTAGCATCGAGTGAAGACCATGATCGGGTCGTCCGCCACGGCCATCAAAGGCAGCTTGCGTAGCCCAGCCTCCTTGGCCCGCATGCGGACGGCGTCGCAGTACGCCCAGTACTTCAAGATGGCTTTGGAGGGGTTCCATTTCTTCCCCTTCTTGGGCCGATTGGTCGTGGTGTACCCACGCGCGTCGCCTTCAATCGTAAAACTAAAAGACTGCATGCTTGAGGTTCTGGTTGACGAAATCCCAGTCGATCAAGTTGTCCATCACCGCGTCGAAATAGGCGCCGCGGTCCGTCTGATAGTCGAGGTAGTAGGCGTGCTCCCACATGTCGATCGTCATGATCGGAGTGATGCCGTAGATCATGGGCATGGCCGCATTGCTTCCTGAGAAGACCCAAAGCGCTTCGCCCTTGACGCCGACCCACACCCACCCAGCTCCAAATAGCTCGAGGGCGCGGACGCGCACCGTCTCCCGAAACTTCTCGAACGTCCCGAAGTTGATCCGGATCCCATCCATCATCATCCCCCCCGGCTCACCGCCGCCACCCTCGGTCTTCGGCTTGAGGCAATTCCAAAAGAATGAGTGATTCCAAACCTGAGCCGACACGTCGTAAAGGCGGTCGTAGGGAACCTCCTGCGGAAGATGAAAAGGGTCGTCCGGAACCTTCTCGCGGGCCCCGGCGAATATCACCGTCTCCAATGCGGTGCCACTAGGCAGCGCCGCAATGGCTGGGAACTTGTTGAGCTGGGTGACATAACCCTGCTGCAACTCCTCATAATGCAGGCGCATTGTCTGCTCGCTGATAATAGGCTCAAGCGCGTTGAGCTTATACGGAAGTGGTGGCAGTTCAAACTGCATGGCCACAGCCATGATACCCGGAGCCACTTGAAGGGTCTACGCACAAAAAGGGCCCCCAGTGCCTCAAAAATCCCTAGCAGGTCTAACACTGGGGGCCCATGCCTCTTGGAAGGCGCCTGCTAACGAGCGAGCGTTCTCACTCCACAGCAGACTTCTTGGCGGCTCCTCGACTCTACAAAAAAAGACCGCCCTTTGCAAAAGGACGGTCTCCGAGCCGCATCGAGCACAGCTCTAGGCCAACCAGTACACACACCGAAAACTGGCAACCACCACCCTAGCACAGAAAAGACCCATCCTGCTCGACGAGCGGGGTGGGTCTGGGCTGCCACAGGTGACGCGGCAACGAATGGTCGGCTAGCTCCATCGCTCAGCCGCCATCTACAAGAGCCTAACTCAGTCCAGAGGCTCGTTCCAGTGCTCCTTGATCTCCCACTTCGTCGCGCATCCGTGCTTCGCGCAGATGCGGATAGAACGCCTCACGACGGCCGTGATGCTCACGTCGACCCGGTCAAAGGCTTCAGGCGGATAGCAGCCGGGGATGGCGCCGTAACCCACCAGGGCGTTGAAATCGATGGGCCCGCGGGCGCCGAAGCGCTCCATGTCGTGAGGGTGCGAAAACCAGCGCTTGGTCGTCTCCGGGCCGATCTCCTTCGGGACCTTGAACGGCCACTCCTTGGCCATGATGTAGCAGGCCGACGGGTGACCCTCGAGCTTATCGATACGGTGATGCTCGCAGGACTCAGGGTCGAGCCGATCTGTGCGGATCGCCGCCAAATAGAACCACCACGCGCTGGGCCGATCTCGGTCATGGACCTGCGACTTGTCGACGCGCGACTCAATGATGTTGCCCATGTCACCACGGCTACTGTGGTGGACGCGGTGAAGGCACCAGCTCTCGATAGCGCGCTGCCACCGACCATTCGCTTCCTGCGACGTGATGTCCGCGCAGGCCTGGCTTGTCTGACCCGCGTAGGCATCCTCCAAGGGGAACCCCTTCGGGAACACCGGTGGCGCTTTGGACCCCACGCATTCCAGGGCATCCGGGGCCTCAGGGCATGAGAGGGCTTCAGGAGCTGGGCACTCCATCTCACCAGTCGAGGATGTGGCATCGGCCTGCTGCGCCATTTCCGCGTCGCAGGCAAACATAAGGGTGAAAAACAATAGACCGAAACGCATAAAGGTTTTCTCCGTGGCGGATACTCTAACAGCGATTTTTGATATGTAGATGCACTAGCGGCCCCATTTCGGGGCCACTTTGGGGTCTGTTTCGGGGGTTTTAGAGGAGATCTTCTAAGATCGACCGCTGGTCGTCAGTCAGCTCACCATGCAGCGCGAAAAGCGTTGCAATTGGAACACTCTTGACCTCAGATTTGAAGACGGAAAACCGCTCGGTAGCCTCTCCTTCGGTCTTGGAAAGCATAAGCATGTGGAAGGAACCATACGACGGACCAAGCGCCTTTTGGATATCTAGGGCTTGGTCGCCGGTAATGGAATCAGCCAGCTTTTGAATCTCGTCGAGCATCGTACCTAGAATGGTATATCGTCGTCGCCGCCGACGGGAGGATTAGGTGCGTCGTTGGGCCCCATCGTGCCGCCCCCAGCGCCCCCACCGCCACCTTCGCCGCCTCTCGAACCCTTGGGATCCAAGAACTGCACATCGTTGGCGATGATCTCTGTGCTCCACTTCTTGACCCCATCCTGCTCGTATGAAGACGTGCGCAGGCGACCCTCGATGTAGACCTTGCTACCTTTTCCGAGATATTTAGCGCAGGCGTCCGCGCTCTTACCCCACACCGAAACACGGTGCCACTCGGTCTCCTCGACCTTTTCATTGGCCTTGTTCGTGAAGCTCCGACTCGTGGCTACGCTCAGACGCGTCACCGACGTGCCTGCCTGTGTTGACTCAGCCTTGGGCTCCGCGCCAAGGTTTCCGACCAATATTACTTTGTTTACTCCAGCCATTTTTCTACTCCTGTTTCGTTCGTTGCCCATCTGGGCGGTTGTGGTTCTTCAATTGCTTGACGGTGTATAAACCCTCAGACCAAAGAACACCTTGGATAAAGCCGAGCCAGCGAAAGCCTTTCTCTCGGCGGTTTTGTTGAAAAAATCCGATTGCCTTCGGGATCATGGCCTGCACATGGCGCATCGCCTCGGCCTGCCCCTTCCCGGAGTCCTTTTCGAGACGATTCGCGTACAAGGTGAGGATGGCGGTGCACTTGGCGTTCAGCATCCCTCCATGACCCCGCGGGCGATGAAGATGCTTGAGCAAGCTGTCCGCCTCATCCGTGTAGCGCTCAATGCTGCGCATAGGTTTGTGGGCCCGTGGCGCCGACTTAGTCCCTGTCTTCCCCACGGCGACGTGACCCCTTCTCAAGCCTGTGCTTGATTTCGTGTACCAACTCATTGAGAAGCCCGGTCCGAGTCCCGCGCCGTGCGCGAGACTCAAGCAGCTTCATCTGCAAGAGGCCGACAATCTCCTGATCGCTGAGCCCTCGAGCCCAGACGATTCTTGTGTTGGCCTTTTCTTTGGGGTCCTTGTCCCGGTCCGGCCGCGGCCGCATTTCACTACGCTTCGTGGATATCTCCATGATCAAAACATTTCCTGCTGCCCATTGGTGATTCGATAATAGACCTGCTTGCAGCGGCGCACGTCTTCGAGTGCATGATGGGCCCCCTCGTTGGAGATCCCATAGTAGTCGCACACAGCCCCCAGGCCCGTCGCCTTGAGGCCGCGTGGAACCAAGTGAGTCATGGCCAAACAGCGGGTGCACTCATAGGCCCGCGAAACTCGCTCATCGTCTAGCTCCTTCATGCGAGCTTCGCCTGCGAGCATATTGATGTCGAAACGAGGGAGGTCATGGCCGACGATGATCGTATCCTCCAGCCAGTCGCAGACGGTCTCCCACACGCTCCTCAACGAGGGCGCCCCAGCCCAGTCACGCTCATTGTAATGACCCACAGCAAGGGCTTTGGGAACAGCGCGCTCCATGAACTCCGGCTGGACGCGAAGGGCCCATTCGCCCTTCACCGCATGCGAAAACCCCAGCTCGGTAATCTCGTGGAAACCCGGGATGGTACCCGTCGTCTCAACATCAAAGAATACCTTTGGGCGGTCACGATAAGGGACGAACTGTCTTCTCATCCTTCAATATCCATGCTGATAGGGCGCATAGTTTTAGCTCAATCAATCGAGCCTTGGTCATAGACGGTAGACCGTCGCGGATATCTTCCCAGAAGCGACCGAAGCCCTTCAGGGAAGGTAGGTGGGCGCGCACTGCGGGTGCCACGCTCAGCCTCAAATAGTAGGGTGGCATAGACCCAGGTGGGGTCGGCCAGGGCCGCGGGGAGCGACCCATACGATGTTGATACACGGCGCGCCCTACTCCGTCAAGTGGCTTCGTGATCCGGCACGGATCAAGTGGGCCGGAAGCCCTGACGCCACAGCTTCCGCGTCTCGGTGGCCGAGTGACCACCTTCCGTCTTGACCACCGTGACCTCGGTGTAGGGGCGACCTCCCAACTCCTTGAGCACCCTCTCGATGCGCTCAAACGCAGCTTCGCGCCTATCGCTCATCGCCCCTTGCGCTTCGCCATCATGAAGATGGCGCCAGCAGCCAGCAGCAGCGGCGCGATCGACCGGCGCCCCTCGTTGGCCCCCTTCGTTCGGACGGCGACCACCTTCTCAGGCTGCTCCTTGGCCAGCTCCTGAGCCTCGTCCACGGCCTTTTGGATCTCCGCGTCGATGTCCCCATCGTCCCCGATCTGACGCCCCAGCTCGTCCCCCACGCTGCTCCAGAAGATCTCGACGAAGGTCTGGTAGTGCTCCCGCATTTCCTCTAGGGAAGCCTCGGAGAGATCTCTCGGATCGCCAATGACCGCCAGATCGTTTGCGAGCTTCCAGACCGTCTGGTTGTCCGGGCCCCCGCCAGTTGTCTCTATGTCCCCGGGGTACTGCCCATCGAACAGAGGTGCGGAGATGAGCGGCGACGCCTCATGCGGGTCGTCCGCGCCCTCGACCGCCTCAGCATACCACTCGATGCGCTCCGAGAAGTTGTGGAGATTCTCGCGCCACTTCCCGAATAGCTCCGACTCTCGATGCTCGAACATCTTCTCCTCAATCTCCTGGAGGAGTTCAGCCTGCTCTTCATACACCGCGAGGATCGCAAAGAGCGTGTCTGGGTGATCGTGGTCGCCATAAAACGCGACGATACGCTCATGCATCTCATCGACGTCGATGTAGGGGATCTTCTCGTGCTGGGCCATCTTAGAATATAGGGTTGTTGAAGGTCCCCGGCAGCATGCGCACCATAGGGTTCCGCCTGCGTTTCGATCTGCGTTCTTCGCGTTGGGCAAGGCGGCCTGCTCTGCGTTCTTCACGCTTGGCCACCTTTTGAATACGTGCCTTTTCCTTTGCACGAGCATCAGCCCAGAACTTGCGAAGCTGGTCTTTGCTTGAGGGCAATAGGCCCTGTTGATACTTCCACGACCGTCGCGCCCTCTCGGCGTCCAAGATGCGCATGACGAAAGCGTCTTGGAGGTCCATCAGACGGATCTTCGCGCCATACTGGCCCTTGACCGCCGAAATCTTCGTCTTCATCACTTCGGAGACGTTGATCTCCGCGATGTACTTCTTGGTCTTGTTCGCCCCCGACAGCGCCAGCAGCGGGTTGCAGAACACGGAGAACTTGCCGTTCTTGGCCGCGGTCTGCTGACGCGCGCTGATGTCGAAGTCCTTGTTGTCCGTGGGATACCAATAGATCCCGCGAGCACACTTGTTCCAATACACATCAGCAAACTCGACGAACTTGGGATAGTTCAGCGCCTGCTTTGCGAGCGCGACCTTCACGGTCGATGTGCGCGGGTTCAAGAGGGGCGTCATACCGGGATTGATTTTAGCAGATTTCTTCGGTTTATCGGGCCTCAGTCGGACCCAACCCATGTGCCGCAGCTTCTTACTGGGAAGCCGCTCTTGGTAGGAGACCTCTACCAAGACTTCTTTGCCCTTATCAATCTCTTTTTTGACTTGCTTTTCCTTGTCTTTGGGCAATCCGCTGAGCTGGCCTACCTCGAAAAGTTCGCCCCCATCGTACTGGTAGGCCTGGAAAATCAGTTTGGCTTTCCCAACCCGATATGACCGAAGGATGACGTCGGTCGCGTTTGACTTGCGAAGCGGCTTATATTTGAACCAGGACCCCACCGGCTCTTCCTCACCGGCCCGGTTGAAGATGTAGATTGATTCCTTTGGCTTGATGACCACGCCTTCGGCGTTCTGACGCTTGGCCTCGCGTAGAGCAGATTTGATTTTGGACCATGAATAGGATTGGACGGCACGGACATCTCCTCTAGGGCTGAAGGTGCCCCGGACAATCTCGTCTCGTCTCGTCCATGGAAGCTCGTTGACCTTCTTGCCCCCGTACTCCAAGACGTCGTAGACGTGTGCCTCGAGCTTACCACCCAGCGCGTTCGTCTGCTCGACAGCTCTCTCCGGAGTACTTTGCACTATGGAACTTACCGCTGAGATGCTCTGCTTGCCCTTGATCGAGTAAGTCAGCTCCGCCAACCACGAGCTTTCCTTCGGAGACTGCGCCTCGAAACCTGTAGCAATTCCCGGGAGCTGGGCCGTGATGGCCTTCCCTCGGCGCGTGTACAGCCTCACCTTTCCGGCCTTCGTGCGGACTGCGAACAGCTTGTACCCATCGTCCTTAATCTGGGCGATGACCTCATCCTTCTCGAACTTGCGAAGAACCTGGTCGAGATTCGACACCTTCTTCAGCCGCATGAAGGCGACCGGTCTCATTGCTGCCCCCGACTGGCATTCATCTGCCCCATGTACGCGGCGCTCTGAAGGTCCGCCCGATTCACGTATCCAGCAAACCCATGCTTGGCAATCAGGTTCAAAAGAGGATCGGAGATGCCATTCAAGAAGGCATAGTTCTTGTTGTCCTGTGTGTGATGGATTTCGTGGTGCGCCGGTGAAAGCAGCAGGCCAACGCGCTGAAGTACTCTCACCGTCCGGCTGTCCGAGTTGTGGCACCAGTAGTGCGACATCTCCGCCAACGACGAGGCGACGCCAATGCAGGTAAGGAAGAAGCTCAGCATGGGAGGAATCCCCATCACCAACTGAGCCCAGACCAGAAGACCCAAATACACCACCAGCCAGTTCTTCGACCCACTTTCAAAGAAGTAGATGGCCGCGGGATGCCTCGAGGTGTACCTCGGCGCCTTGTGGTGCAGATGGAAGATGGCCACCAGCGGACCAATCGCGGAGACGTAGTCCTCGTTATTGTCCATCCACATGTGGACAAAACCATTGATGAAGTCCGTCACCAAGTACGCAGCCATAAAGCAGAGCAGGTACGGCAGCGAAATCATCTCCAAAGCCCAGGGCACACAGGCCACCGAGATGATCTGAAGCGACACCACGATGGGCGCGACCACCAGCCCGAGCTTGTTGTAGATCGCCTTGCGATGGTAGGTCTCCATCGCCAGATCGTATTGCTGCTGCTTCGTCATCCCACGCCCCCCAAGTCGACAACGTCATAGCCGCCCCTGCGCAGGATGTCTGCCGCAATCTTCGACCGGTTACCCTTGGCGCAACAGACCTTGAAGGTCTCCCGGCGATGGGCCGCAGCGATGTGCAAGAGCGTGTGCTCCAGCCATTGTCGTACAGCTGGGGTCACGGGCAGCGGGACCTCAATCTGAATGTCTGAGCGCTTCGGATCCCTGAGCCGCTCAGCTTCCGTGCGTAGATCGATGACCATTATGCCCCCACATCCAAGTACTTGAGGTGCTGACGATCCAAGGTCGTCCCCCAGTTCTCGATGACCGTCATCTCGTAAGGACTCAGGCCAATCGCCCACAGCCGCACGAGTTCCTCGAAAAACTCCTCGGACTTATCACTTTTGACAAGGAACTCCCGCGCCATCTGAATGTTCGCCTCGTTCGGATACACAGGGACGCCTTCGACCGACGCATCAAAATCTTTCCAATCGATCCCCGTAAATCGCTTGAACTGGGACCTGGAGTCCGCGTCCGTTTTGAAGGGAATGAGTTTCTCCACTTCGATCCAGCGATACCCGACCTTGTCGTAGTCGTACATCTCGGGGAAAAGGTAGCTCTGACCCTCCAGGATGTTCTCGACCTCAGTTTGTGTCTGAGTCCTCTCGCCCTTGAACCCCTGGTCAGCCTTGAAGATGAAAGCCTCGCGCCCTGGCAACTTGATCTCGTAGCTCAGACGACTACCGCCCAGTGACAGGTGATCTACATCGGGACGACGGCGCGCTTCCGCCTCCACCTTCGCCTGCTCGTATTCCGCCTCGGTCAGCTCAGGATTCTTCTTGGCCCGGCGCTTGGTCTTGAGCGGCTTGGCTACCCCTGACACCTCGACTGGGAGTTTCTGTGACCCATCGACCGTGTAGCTGTACGGGGCACGAAGCGACCCCATGGTCTTGGTGAGCGTCGTGTCCAGGCGGATCTGGCCTGGTCGTGCAATCGTCGTGGTGAAGACAGGGTCGCCTTCAAAGTACTTGTCGAGCGCGGACCGGAGCTTGCGGCGCAGCTTGTCGACATTCATCTTGCGAGGCAGGTCGCCCTCGATATGCCAGCCTCCGTCCTTCTTGCCGGAGCGCCAGATGTAGGGACGGCTCACCCCGAACTCGTCCTTGAGCAGCCGCTTCATGAGCGGGATGGCCTTGCGGATCTGCCGCTGCATCTTGGCCATGCTCTTGGCCTGCGCCTTCCGGTACGGGTCGATGTCGATCCAGATCAGGCCCGTCGTCTTGCCCGTGATGACCGGGTGAAACTCAATCACGCGCCGGTGAATCCAATACTCGAACGAGTGCGGGTCGTCGATACCCTCCAGCTTCGTGAGCTTGATGTAGCTGCCGTCGGGCCCCTTGCGGCGGAGGACGAACTTATTCCGACCGCTGGCCAGGATGACCATGACCGTCTGCCCCTTGAGGTAGGGCCAGATCTTCTTCGCATTCTTCTGGTAGTAGTCGAGGATCTGTTTGCGCGTCTTCTTGCGGCCGTGCTTCGAGATGAGAACCTCATCCCACTTGTGAGGACGATCCCAAAACGCTTTGGGATTCAAAATCGCTCCAGGATTGCGGGGGCGCTTCTTGGGGTTCGCCTTGCGGTACACCGAGCCGCTGCGCTGAGCATCGATCACGCCGTCCGCGTAGGCCACGGCGTCCCAAACGACCTGATGCCGGTCATCATCAATCGGAAACGAATCGAATCCAATAGTGTGGTACCCCGGCGTCCCGAACGATTCGAAGGACTCCGGGTGGGAACCCAGAATATCGGGCTCCTCCACCGTGACGTCGGCCTCACCTGAAATGCTAAATCGAATCTGGGCGTGATAGCGCGGTTCATCACCACCGCTTAAATCGAGCCAGTAGACTTCACTCGTCCAATCTGGAGCACTGATCCCGTACTTGCTTTCGGTGTTCCAGTTGAGCGCCTCCACGAGCCACTTGCGCTTCCCGGTATCGAACTCTTCGCCAACGAAGAATACCTCGGGATTAGGCACGGGCCCCCCAGGATTGCCGCGCCGCCTCGTCGCCTTTTTCTTTCGCGGCCTACGGCGCTTGGGATTCTTGGATGGCTTGCGCCTGACGTTGAGGCTCCCTCCCCACGATTCCCACTCCTTCTTGAGTTCGCCAAAACTAGAGGACTCCCCGTCGGTGAATCCCTTGTTGAAGAACACCTTCAGTGACGAAAGGGAGGATACCTGCGCTGATATCTCCTCACCTGGATACGCAGACACCAAGGCGTCAACCAGTCGGCTCCCAATGCCTTGTCCTCGGCGGCCATCTTCCACCACAAAATCGGTGACAGAGTGTGCACCTTGGGCCCAAGGCGAGTTTTCCCAAACCTCAAGGTAGCCGCCGTCGGTTTCAAACCGGCGGACAACTTTGTCGCCGGAAACAGTCTGGGATGATGTGACGCCAGGCCCACCAGGATTGCCGCGCCGCTTGAAGAACTCGACTTGGCCCAGGCGCTTCTTGGCCTCCTTCTCAGTCTTGTAGCCACCAAACAAACGCTCGCCCGTCTCCGAGAGGACGAAGAACTTCTTTCCCGTGTACTTGGGGTCGCTGAGCTTCTTTCCGAGAAAGAACTCAGCCTTGCGTTTTCCTTTGACGATCACAGTCGGCCAGTGTCTTTGAGCGCGTTGTAGAGGATGTGCGCGGTCCAAGGATCTACCCGCTTGGGGACATAAATACCTGCGCGGATCGCCGCGGCCATCTCCTCGGTCAAACCTTCTGCTTCCTCGTCGTCGTGAAGAAAGGCCCGAGACCGACGAAAGGCGGGGCGCTGTGCCGGAGGGTTCCATTCGCCTTCCTCTTCCTCTTCGTCCTCCTCATCCTCTTCCTCGTCGTCCTCTTCCTCTTCGTCCTCTTCCTCGAGTTCGTCCTCTTCCTCGTCCTCTTCCTCATCTTCCTCGTCGTCGAACTCGTCCTCATCGAGGTCGAGTTCGGGCTCCGGGTCTTCGAGTACGCGACGCTTGAATTTCCTCATTTTCAGCCTCCAAGGCGCTCAGAGATTTGCTGGCGGATGCCCTCGGCTTCCGCTCCAGCAGGCCCATAACCTCGGCCTTCATCGTTTTCGATTCCGGCATGAGCATAGTGCAACTCGGCCTGAACGACAGCCATGTAGGCACCAAGGAGATCCTCGGGACTGTTGCTGATGCTGAACGAATCCCAGGACGACTCGAACATGTTCCACTTGCGATCGGCCAGCGCGTGATGCTGGCCCTTCGTGGGATTCTTGCGACGACCTGGATTCCCATGCAGCTTCGTACCCCCAATAGCGCCCGCCACAGCACCAATGGGACCGAGCAAAAGTGCACCCGCACCCGCCCCAAGGGCGCCGTAGCCCTCCTTGGTCTTGGCAAACTTCTTGGCCTTGCGACCCGCCTTCTTCGCCTTCGTCTTGAGCTTTGAGCCCTTTTTCTTCTTGGGGTTCGAC
>SDBT01010855.1_pt1 | contig 14686 bp, 13 predicted proteins | sample 2277101 | NCBI WGS metagenome assembly SDBT01 (sample SAMN10404973, study PRJNA504765) | marine sediment metagenome | isolation source: marine sediment core GS10_PC15, 103 cmbsf | place: Arctic Ocean: Southern Knipovich Ridge | collected 2010
AAAAAAGAAAAAAATGGCCACTCACGATATACCCTCGCGTGATTTTTTTGCAGTTTCACACATAAATCGTGTCAAATACCGATTAAATCCAATATGTTATAGCCTCACCTTGAAAGGGCTGATTCAGGGACTTAAATCTTTATTGCAGGGACAATTTGCCATGTTGGCAAATCTGTAAGTTGCTGACACAGTCCGATTTCCACAATTATACTTTGTCTCAGTCGAAACCTTTCTTTTTCTTCGACGTATTCCGCAATGCGACGTCTACTCGTTCGACACCAACGGTTCCGCGATGTTTCGCGACGATGATACCGTCCTCGGAGTAAGATTCCAAAGGCCGAACCGCCGCTACTACTGAACACCCGTATTCATCAAGCAACGCGAGGCAATCGGCATGCAGATTTTCGCTGTGCGTAGAAACAAAAACCCAGTCCACCAATTGATTAGTAAACAAGAAAGTTGCGCCGCGCAGCATCGCCACTTCATGCCCCTGGATATCGGCATGTAGAAGATGCACATGCCCGATGCCTTCGGTCCGCACAAAATCATCAACGCAAATGATCGGGACACCCGATGGCATGGTGCCGCTCCGCTCTCCGATCCCGCAGTGGCGGAATTCACCCAACATGCCGTTGAGTCTAAAATTACGTCGGCCGCTCTCAAGATTGAAGCTATCGGGCTCGAGCATGTAATTCCGGGCACCGCAGACAGTTTCGTTGAACCACATGGAATAGAAACACCAGAATGCACCTATCTCAATCATAACACTACCGGGCTTAATATGCGGTAGAACCTCCGAAAAAATCCGTTCTTCCTGCGGTTCATGGACGCCGCAGTTCGCGTGCATAAGGATTAACTCTTCGAAACCGTAGTAACTACCAGCATTAATTCGCAATCCGTTGTGCATAATCTGTTTACCCCGCAGAATCCAACCGGCATCTGGAACACGCGGAATGAATGCATTGTCCGGAGCTTCGCGAGCAAGATCCACCCGCTCTCTCCATGCATCGGAAAGCGGGTAACGCAAAATCATGCTGTCAAAGAGACCGGAGGGAATAACACTATACGCGACAAACCTTCGCAATGCAGGAAAATGTTGCATGAATCGACGTACTGTTGAAAGCAGGTTCATTATGAAGCTCCTTGTGAATGATTCTCAGGTGTTCGAGACTTTCTCATACGATTATAACGGAAGTTGCCCAGAGTTCGGGTTATCTGTATCAGCATAGTACGGTTACCAGTGCACCGATCATCGTTAAAAACATAACCATAAGAAAATATCATTTCAGCCAAGTTCATCATGACCTCATAAAGCTTTTACCAGGGCTTTTCAAAATCTATTGGACCATACTCATAACACCTTTCGTTCCAGTATGTTGTCCCTGCAACATCCTGACGTTTGAGAGAGATGAAATCCCCGTGAAACACCCGGTACAAAAAGGCGATGGGTGTTAAAAATACAAAATATATTACTGTGAGTACCACCCGTGTGCTTATGCCGCCCAGAGCCGCGGAAAACTTCAGCCATGCATGTGCGATGCGGATCGAAAGTGCCCTCAGAAAAATTCCGATAAAGAGAAGGCAAAAAGCGATGTAAAGCAATACGTTGAGTTTAAAAAACAGACCAATGGCAATAGAGACAAAGGCCAGGACAGCCATTGTTTCCAAAGCACTGTGGTCAGGGCTCTTTTCTTTAAGCATGCGCATTCAAAAACTCCATATCCCCGCAGTTACCATTCCTAAAATAGCGTGTAAATAAATGGCGCTACTTCGGAACCGCTGAAAATAATGAGCAGGCTGAACAAGAGCAATAAGATGATAATGGGCAATAACCACCATTTTTTCCTTTCCTTTAAAAAGTTCCAAAGGTCTTTCAAGAAAGACATGCATACCTCCAGTTACTGTATCGAATCGGCGGTGCCTCTTATCTCATTAAACGCTTTTACCGCAACAAAAATACAGCGCACTGTACCTTTAATCGATTCCATGTAAATCCTTTGCCTCAATCTTCTCCGGCCACTCCGGTTGTTTTGCTTTGTCAAAAATGAAATTGCCCATAGCAAGAAAGTCCATCTCTGTCCGCATAAAGCACCTGTATGCATCCTCAGGGTTACATACAATGGGCTCCCCACGAACATTAAAGCTTGTATTGACAATCACCCCATAGCCTGTTCTCTCTTTAAACCTTTCAATCAACTGCCAGTAAAGAGAATTCGTATCCCTGTTAACCGTCTGGAGTCTTGCAGAATAATCGATATGGGTGATGGCCGGGAGGTCCGAACGCAGATAGTAAAGCTTATCTCTCCACGGCAGGGAATGGTAGCCACCAGGAAGGAGCTTTCTCCTCTCCGGTTTCACATAGGCTATGAGAAGCATATAGGGCGATGACTTCTTAAAATCAAAGTATGTATCTACATCTTCGATAAGAACAGAGGGGGCAAAAGGCCTGAAACCTTCCCTGAACTTTATCTTCAAATTGAGCTTTTTCTGTATGTCAGGTTTCCGGGCATCTGAGATGATACTTCTGTTTCCCAACGCCCTGGGACCCCACTCCATTTTTCCCTGAAACCAGCCGATAACTTTCCCTTCATCTAACAGTTCTGCCACCCTCAGGCACAATGCATCAGCATTATTGAAGTATGTTGAAACACCCTTATATCTTTTCTCTGTTAACTGTATATCGAGGTCAGAGAACTGTGGGCCTAAAAATGAACCCCTCATCTTATCGGTTGTGCCATCTGCCACACGAGGTTTGTCAAAATAAATATAGTATGTACAATAAGCTGCACCAAGGGCCCCACCTGCATCACCTGCAGCAGGTTGGATCCATATGTCGTCAAAAAGGCCTTCTTTCAACAATTTTCCATTTGCAACACAATTCAGGGCAACACCACCGGCAAGACAGAGATGCCTGGACCCCGTGAGCCTTTTCGCCTCAGCAGCCATTTTTAATACTGCTTCTTCCGTCACCCTTTGAATAGCAAGCGCCAGATCACAGTGCTCAGCCAGAAGCTCACCTTCCGGTTTTCTGAGAGGGAACTCGAATAAATCATTCCATTTCTCGTCATTGACCATCCTCAAGCCCGTTGCATAATCAAAGTAATCCTGGTTGAGCCAGATTGAGCCGTCATCGCTTATGTCAACAAGGTGGTCTTTTATAGTTTTTATATAATGCCCAACCCGCTCAGATTCCGGGTCACCATAAGGCGCAAGGCCCATAAGCTTATACTCACCAGAATTGACTTTAAACCCAAGGTAATAGGTAAATGCGGTGTATAAAAGGCCAACAGAGTGTGGAAATTTTAGTTCTTTCAGTATCTTGATCCTGTTCCCTTTTCCGTGGCAGATAGAGGCAGTCGCCCATTCCCCCACGCCATCAATCGTTAAAATTGCCGATTCATCAAAAGGGGAAGGAAAAAATGCGCTTCCGGCATGAGACAGGTGATGTTCAGGGAAGAGCAGCTTAATCTTGTTCTGATCAAAGCTACCTATAGATGAAAGTTCATCGAGAATAAGCTTTTTCAGCATCACCTTTTCTCTAATCCATACCGGTATCGCTGAAATAAAGGATTTTAAACCCCTTGGCGCAAAGGCATAGTATGTTTCCAGCAACCGCTCGAATTTCAGGAGCGGCTTGTCGTAAAACACCACCGCATCAAGCTCATCAATGGCTATCCCCGCATGGGTAAGGCAGTACCATACTGCATGGGACGGAAAAGACGGATCATGTTTTTTTCTCGTAAAACGCTCTTCCTGTACCGCGGCGAGAATCTCATCGTCCTTTAAAATAGCCGCCGCTGAATCATGATAATATGCTGAAATTCCTAATATATACATATCATATCACTAAACCACCACCGACCTTGTAGGTGGCTTTCTGCGGAAGGTCGTTTTCTTCATAGACTCGCCAACGATGTTGTCTCGCTAAAGGAAGATAATAAAACTTCCTCTTTCAGATTCATTAAGTTAACCCTATTTGACGCGCATGCTGCTTTTTGAGACTCTATTTTTATCCCCGGTTAATCTTTCGTACTCATCCCGTAAGACATCAAATACAATTTCGTGCCCTTTCGAATTCCAGTGACCACCAATGCTGTTGAAAAGAAGATCTTTATGATTCTTTTTTTTGTATGAAGAGAATGATTTTCTTAATTCAATATACCTCACTCCCTGAGCCTTAAGCTTTTTGCGTAGATATTGCTCTATACCTTCTTGCGTCACTGGAAAAGTAGGGTTCCAATCATACGCATGGACTGCCTCGTTTTCCCAGGCGTACCCCAAGGGCACCATCAAAACATTCAGTTTGATGTTCTTAGATAATAAGAAATTGTTTAGATTCAAAACAACATCAATGGTGGAATCAACATTTTTTTTCAAATCTTGAGGCCATTCATTTTCATCCTTCGAAAGCAATATCATTTCTTCTATTACCGGTTTTTTTACAAAAGGCAGAGACATTATTCTTTTCGTTATGAATACATATAACTTGATCCGATGACGGAAAGGGATGAATCTATGGATATGGAGCAGTGATGGTGGGCTTGACCTTGAGTAGGAAAACCTATACCCAACAGGGATGATACCATCGTAAATGGCATCTTTACGATAGCATTCATCTGTTCTGCCGTAAACATCGGATCTATAAAAATCATTAACACAGAGAAACAGATTTACCTCATCAGGCTTTAAACCAATTCCTTTGTGGTATATCCAGGAGAACTCCGTTGTCGGTGCCCAACTTCCTATTCCATGTGAAATGAATTCCATTTTACCTTTAAAATATACATTTAGTCTTTCGCCCAATGTATCCTCAAAGTTGACCTCCCTTGCCTCTATAAAGGAATCTCCAATATTTATGACCCGGTAGAGGCCCTTTGCCTTTAGTTGGGGTCCCCTAATGCCGAAGGAATTAATTTCCATATTAACTGGCTTGAAATTCTCATTTTTCGGCGGCTTAATGACAGATGAAACACTTGGGAGAAAGTCGTGATGGACTTTCTCATCGCGCAAATTGTAAATATTAGTTGCGGGAACCGGATCGGACAAGAATCTGATATAAAGTCTCATCGAAATCTCCGCCATCAACAGAAAGAATAAAAATATTAATATTAAAGTTATAATCGGATGTTTTTGAAATCTATTTTTGCCTGGTTGATTTTCCATGCTGGAACCTTTCCAAATGAGATAAAATACTCTTCATATCCTTATACTGTTTTTTTATCCTGCTGTATAACTTCGTCAAAACTACCAATTTTAACAATCCTGCCTTTATCAATCTCAATAATCCGACCGCATTTTTGCAATGTCGTAAGGCGGTGGGCTATTATTATTATACTCTTTTCATTTGATAAATTGTCAATTGCTTCCATTACTGATTTTTCGGTTTCATTGTCAAGGGCACTGGTCGCTTCGTCGAAAACAACAAGCTGTGGTTCATAATAAAGAGCGCGTGCTATTCCTATACGCTGACGCTCACCACCGCTGAGTCTGATTCCGCGTTCGCCTATAATGGTGTCATATTTATAGATCAGTTCATCCTCTATAAAACCTGCGATATTTGCCAGAGTCGCTGCTTTGCGAACTTTGTCCATATCGATCTTATTTTTAGGCAGACCAAAGGCAATATTTTCAGCAATAGTGTTGTCTGTCAGATAAATATCCTGAGGAACATATCCAATGGATTTCTGCCAAGCTTCAATATTCCGAGCATCAAGGGGCTTACCATGAACAAGTATTGAACCCTCATCAGGAAAAAGAATGCCAAGAATCAAATCAATGATGGTCGTCTTACCCGATCCCGTCTCACCCATGAATCCCACTGAAGTATTATCAGCAATAGAAAAAGAAACATTGTCGATGGTTGTTGTCTTCGTGTTCGGATACGAAAAAGCTACATTTCGAAATTCTATTAGAGACGCAGGATTTGATGTCAAGGCCTGCATTGCTTCCGATTTTGATTCTTTAAAAGGAGAAACACGACATACAACGCTAGATTCAAGTTCATTTTGAAGATAAATAACGTGAGGCCAACTTGATCGAATTACAGAAAAATTCGTATAGATTTGCTGTATCCCCGGCATTAGACGATACGCTGCAAAGACATAAAGCCCAAGTATAGGTATAACTTCTGTAAAATTGGGTTTAGAGGCTATTATGTAAAGGCTGATACCAATCATAAAAGAAAAGGCGATTGTCTCAACTGCAAAACGGGGTAACTGACTAATTGCCAATCTCTTGCTTTGATTACGCGTGAAGCGGCGAGAGGCCTGTGCAAATCGGTCTATAAAAAACGGTTCCAAACGCAAAAGCTTGGCAATTTTAAATACGCCAAGCGCTTCATTTATCGCCTTGAATTTTGTTTCATTGTCCCTAAGTGAGCCTTGACCTATTCTGGAAAGGGTCTTTTTCGTAATGGAATAAACAACAAAATATACTAATCCGAATATTATTCCGATGAGCAAAACGATGATTGGATCTATAATTATTAATAAAATGATAGTCAGTAAAACAGAAATTCCCTTATTAAGAAGATTTAATGTGGGATTAATAACGCTTGCAGTAACTTCTGTGACTTCGGTCTGAATATTTTTTTGCAAGTCAGCACTATTGCGCTGTATAAAAGTTAAGTAATCCTGTTTTAAATAATGTTGGATCAATCGAACAGACAGGCTATTGTTGACCGACCATACAAAACGCAAACTAAACCACGTAAAAAAAGCGCTTGAAAGATTGGCCAAAAAAAGTATAAAAATTAGCCCTAATCCAAGGAAAAGGAGGAACTCGCGACTACTGCTGAAATCAAGAGTGCTGTATATTAAATTAAGATAATGGTTTTGCTCGATAAGATTCGGATTTGCAGCAACTCCTAAGAACGGTATAACCGCTGCGAGAGAAAACATCTGCAAGAAACCGTTAATCATCATACCCGCAGCAAGGATGACAAAACGCTTTTTCTCCCGGTTGGTAAAAAACAATGAAAAAATACTGTTTATGTTAAACAAGGATGCAACACCATTGCCCTAATTAATTATCTTGAGCGAGATTCAAAAATGATCGTTGAACTTCAAGCGAGACGTTTGCAGGTTTCTGCAAACGTCTCGCTATTGCTTTCTATTCACCTATTCTAATGACTTTAACACTTTCTTGGTCTGGAATGTATCTCCAGGGATCTAAGACAATTGAACCTTTCGGAAATTTGAACTCCACAAATTCCGGGTGTTTTGTGCCAATAAAATAACACCCTTTTTCGAATTGTGGCTCCTTACTATCCACCCAAGAATCGTACATAATCACATCCAGTCCGCGCTCTTCCAAAATGTTTTTAAGCAAAATAGATGGACTGCCTACTACAATATTGGTTTCAGGCTTAAACGATTTGCCAAGGATATAGATTTTGTCTCCTGGCTCAATCTCATTTTCTATCAGAGTTGCAAGCCAATCTGTCTGATGCTCTCGTTGCATCATGATATTCTCAAACAAATCATAGCTTAAATTAAGTTCTCGCGCTAACCAGGAGAGCGCAATATTATCCCGCGGATGGCATCCACCACCATCGCCCATACCACCACTAAGATATTTATCACTAATTACTCTATCAGTTGCAAGTTTTAGGGCATTCGTTACATCATCAACATTTGCACCCGGAAGCTTATGACAAATCTCCATGATCGTGTTCACAAATGCTATTTTACTTGAAATAAATGTATTATAGGATACTTTGATAAGTTCAGCGCTCTCAATGGACGTCTTGTAAAATGGCGCGTGATGCAGGGTGCGATAGAATTTTTCAGCCTTGGCGGCCGCCCCGTCATCATCCACCCCGAACAATACAAACTCAGGGTGCAAAAAATCCCGCATCGTGGTTCCCATGGCTATAAAGAACGGGTTGTAGCACAACTTGGTATGTTCACCCAGCAAAGGCATAATTTCCCTTCGAATTGTCCCAGGCAATACTGTAGAAATAACTACCACAACCTTGTCTTGCCCTTGCTTTTCAATCTCATCCGACAAAGTCTTGATCCCCTCTTTTAACCACGAATAGTCAAAATCAACACGCTTTTCAGGTATGCGGGTGATTCCTTCATATTCAGCGACATGCGGTGTTTGTATGGGCACAAAAATAATTTCCGAATGCTTAACAACCTCTTTAACATCAACAAATCGGATATTCGACTTATCCAGATGTTCCTGTGCCCATATTTCACGATAAGGAATCTTCTTTGCCTCCACGATATTCTTAACTTGTTCGGAAATGTCGTAACCAACAACATCATGTCCTCTCGACTCGATACCTAACGCTACTGGAAGCCCTAATTTACCTAAACCCATCAAACCAATTTTCATAATCCATCTCCTTTTGTTAGGTTATTTCATTGTACTTCTTGGATAAGCTCATCTAATGGAATTCAAATCACATATTGATTGGAGCCATCCTCATCTTATGGCGATTAGAATTATATCTTGATATGTAAATTTTTAAGACTTCGATTTGTCGACTTGAAAAATTAGCCAATACGATCTCATTTTCATTGGAGATATTGTTTGCTACACAATAATCCATCGCCCATTCAATTTCGTTATAAGATGCCCCGATTTGCTCTTCATCTGTCAGATCGTCTTCCCACAAACCATCTGTCGGAATAGCCTTCTGAATTGATTCCGGTAGATCTAAGTACGATGCAAGTTCGTAAACTTCCGACTTAACAAGGTCACCTATGGGACTCAAATCCACAGCACCATCTCCATATTTAGTGAAAAACCCAATGCCATAATCTTCTACTTTATTTCCAGTGCCACAAACCAAACAGGAATTTGAGTTTGCAAAAGAATAAAGTGTAATCATCCGCAGCCTGGAACGGTTATTGGCTAAGGCTAATTCGCTTTTTGCTTCTGGTGGAAGCGTTTCTTTCAGCTTCTTAAAAACATTTGTAAGATCCACCATATGTGAAGAAACATTCTTGAAATTTTTAATGAGCCCTGCTATCAGCTCTTCCGAGCGGCCATACTGATCACTTGCTTGCAAGATGGGAATATTTAAAACAAGAACCGAAAGTCCCGTTTTTGCACAAAGCGATGAGGTTACCGCAGAATCAATTCCTCCGGAGATGCCAACGACAAAGCCTCGCTGTTTTGTTTCTTTGATTTTAGTTTGCAGCCAGCTAACAATAAATCCTGAAATAATTTCGCAATTCATTTATGTTCCTTCCCAATTTGCCTATAATCAATACCATCTACCGCAGGGTGCAATTCAGATAAGATCGCGGCCAATTGATCAATCGACTCAATAAATATGATATCTTTGTTTTGCCCTAATTGATTCATTGCGCTGATGTAATAATCTGAATCTTTACTGTATATCATCTCCACAAAAGAAACTGTAAGTGTATCGCCCGTGCAAAGCAGCGCTGCACCTGCCAATCCAACAACAATAGACACATTACTCAAGTCTACGAATTCGAAAGGAATATATTTTTCAATATAGCTTATATTGTACTTATCCAGAAAGTGGGGTTTTTGACTTTGTGGATGAATCTTAACATAGATATTTAGATTGTTTTGGAATAAACATTTTATTATTTTTTCATTTATTGAAATGTGCTGCTCATAAGGAATGCCATGATTATTGCAATATAAAAATATTACATTTGTGGGATGTCTTGGAATTTGTAATTTATACTTTGATATATTAGAAATATGTAAAATCGAATTTCTTGAGATTTCCTTTAACTTAAATTTATCCAAAGCTAAGGAAATATGTGGGTAACTCTTATTCCCAGACAGTATGAATATGTTTCCATAAATCAAACTCTTTAATACTAACGAAATAAGATTTTTTAAGCCTCTAACAGATATAAGGAATTGAATTTCCAATCTTTTGGGCCTTATTTCTAAAACATCTATAAAATATACGGGGTTACTCCTTGAAACTAAATATGATAAATAACCAGCTTGTACATCGAAATTGTAAGATGAGAAAAATAATACATTGTTTTCATCTCCGATAATTTCTCTTGCCAGGTCATTCAATACCTTTTTGTCTCTATAGAGTTGCTTTATGTATTTCCAAATATTTCTTGATTTGGATTTATTAGCTTTGGATTCATAGTACACATATTTAAGCGCGCTTTCGGGAATATTAATACTCCTCAAGAATTGTAAATTCTCTGGAGCTGAGCTCACCAATATCCTGACATTGCATTCTTTCCGATACCTCTCATATAGCTTTACAACATAAACCATATCCAGCGAAGAATGAGATAAGATATAAACATTGTTAGGCATTATAGATTATCCCCGGAGAATTGGGTCCTCCCGTGATCAATAATTTCCAAACGCTTACGAAACTGCTGTCTTTTTGCTCGAAGGCATGCACCGACACCGATCCCCAAAATGATCCACCCAAAGCCGCTCCACAACCGCGAACTAAAGATCAAATATTGCTGTGTGCTCATAAATATAAATGTCGAAATCAGATAGGATCCCGCAACTTTTACTGCTAATTCCTTCCTACCTCTCCAGAATACCCGCCATATACCGAAGAGTATGGCAACATAAAGGATGAGCCCCGAAACACCCAAACGCAGCATCAATTCAAAATATGTTGAGTGCGAGGCCAGGTTATTTCTTGCGACACCGGCTGGGGCCGCAAATAAAGCACTCGCACATTCAGTGCCAAATCCGAACAGAGGGCGTTCTAATATTAAAAACGTAAGTTGACTCCAGATATTAAACCTTGTGCCGATTCGTTTTTGAAATAGCAGTTTACTTATTTCGTTTATGGGCTCTAACACCCCGGTTGGTATTAAAACAAGGTAAACCGCTGGTATTATTATCGCGAAGATTAGAGTCCCCCAAAAGGTGGCAAAATAATTGAAGCGATTTCGAGTGATTATCGGCCAAGCAATGAGGCACGTATAAAAAAACAAAAGTGATACCGAGGTCGTCCTGGCGCCTAATAGTAATTGCCATAAAATGCAAATAGCAAGGATTATATGTGGAACGAAACGCATTTTACTCCTATTCCTGAAATTTATGAGGAATACAAAGGGGATCAAGCTGAATAAAACAAAACCGGGCGAAAGATTATATCCTGCTTTTAAGGCGCTAAATACAAGTGATCTCCGAATGATTGACGCTAAAATGTAACCGCTGATTATCATCCAAAGCGTAAAGGGGAATTTCCCTTTATTGTAGTAGATAAGAGCGGCACTTATAAATAATCCATAATAAATCAATTGATCGGTAATATCTATACGACCAAAAAGACTATAGTCTTCCCAATCACTAAGAGGGATTTGACTAAGACTATTATTGTCGGTATTCCACCTTAGATACATATAAACAATAAAAATTAGCATAAAAAAGGTAATAATAGGAAAAGTTATACCTTTAGGGATTCGCTGAGATCCAAAGATGAATGCAATAAAGATCATCACAAGAAACAAAAAAGGCAGATTTGAAGAGACAAAAATGTATCTATTCAACGCCCCTACTATTCCTACGATTATTACCGCAAAATAAAATAAGAAAGCCGATTTATTTATAGGAATATGATTGTCAGATGGAGTCATTTACTTTATTAAAATAGTGGTTGAAAGATATGGAAAAGATGAATCATAGAATAGACTGATTCCAAAATTGAAGCCATTTTGGTAATAGACTACCCTGGTAAAACCCAGCGATAAAAACGTTGTGTTGTATCCCTCATAATACTTTTCAAATGCTCTTTGTTCTATCATGGACACAATCTAAGATCTTTTACTAGCTTCTTAAAAACATTCTCAGTTGTAAATCTTTCAAAAAATCCGGGGTTTAATTTGGCCATTGACAATTCTTCTAAATTTTTAAATATCGCCAGTAATTCATCTGAATTTCGATAATAAATAGATACCTCGTCGAATTCTCTATCTTTATCAGCAGAAAGTGGCAAAATAATCCTTTTTCTTAAATATATAGTATCTCCGAATGAACCCGACCCATTGAATTTACCATACTTCCCTTCCCTCAACGGAGATAAAAGCAAGTGGCAAGATGCACCCCTCCGGTCGAAATCTTCCGCGCTGACCCACCCATCAATCCAATCAACTTCTGCATATCTTGATATGCTCCTGACAACCTTATGGTGGGCACCGCCAAGAACTCCTCCCAAGGTCACAAATAGCAACTTTGAACGTTGTTTTGAAGATAGCTGGGTTAAAACTCTAATTATCAGTTCATAATCTCTGCGCTCGGGATTCAGAATTCCCAGAAGTCCAATCCTGATTCTACCGGAAATGTCAACTTCTTTAACATCCCGGAGGACAGGGCTTAGCAGATCACTGTAGCGATCATAGCTTACACCAAGTGGAGAGTGGTGTACACCGGCAATTCGCGAGAATATGCGCCTCATTGTCTGTGTCTCAAAAGTAAACCGCTTCAAATATTTGATGCTTTTGTTCCTAATATAGGAAAATAGACCTCCGCTAGATTTGAGGTAAGGATTGATCCTTTTTACTGTAAGTATAATCTTCTCCCTGTAAAAGCGGCAGCAAAAATAAAAAGATAGAATATTGACGATTTGGCTAAAATGGCTACCCTCAGGTCCCGTTGAGATGTTTATGTAATCGAATCGTCGACCATAGAATAGAAGCCACACAAAAATAGTAGGGGCGTGAACCTTGGTCACAATCAGCTTTGCTTTGTTGGCGCTTGGGAATAGAAAATTCTGGCTCTGGGATGCTCCTTGATTGACAAGAAAACTAAGATCACACCTCTTATTCAGGAGCCAATACAGATTTTCAAGCACCTTGTTGTGACTATATGCCTCAACAATTAGTACTCTGGGTTGTCTTGTTTTCATTATTAACTCCTCGGTAAGATCATAACACAAAACTCAAGGTGGACATTCAGGCAAAATTGGCCAAGGGTATGGCATGAGTCGAGAGCTTTGTATTGAATAACCCTAATTCGGATAAAAATTGTCGCCTGGTTACACAATGTTAATTATGTTACATCTACAAATATCATTTTTAAATTAGTAAGCAGATTGGCCTCTGCCGAAAATCGTCGGGTTTTTCAAAGGTCTCGGTATTGTGAACGGCTTTATTCTGCGTAAACGCTCGTACCTCCGACAAACCAACAGACCAATGAGCACTATAGATAGTATGATTTATGGCAAGGGGATAGAAACCTGTTGATATGAGGACGCGACGGTTTTGAACAATAAATGCTGCTGGAATGTGCATACGTCCATCAGACATCATACATCTTCCTTAGTAAACTTATAAGTTCATCATAATGCTGGCCCAATTCTTCTCTTGAAGCCAAATTGGACCTTATATTTGATTTTGTGGGAAATGTTTGCACATACTTCGCGAAATCATTGTCTACAATCTGAATGCTGTAATCGTCTGGATTCTTGCTAATAGGAGAACCCGGATACGGCGTAAAGAGGGTCACAATCCACTTATCAGGCTTCGTTTCTTCGATGAACCGCTTTGTCATCTCGATCGATTCCCATGTTTCACCAGGCAGACCTGCCATGAGAAATACTTTCGTTTTCATACCAAATTCCTTAGCCAGACTGATTGCCCTCTTGTGGTCTTCCGTGCTCTCTTTTTTGTTAATTATCCTCGATACATTGTCATCCCCGCTTTCAACTCCGAAGCCTATTTCTTTGCAACCACTCGCTGCCAACATCTCACAAACCTCCGTATCGAGCAGATCGGAGCGGCCGGAGCATCTGAAATTGATACCCAAATCCTGGAAATGAGCAGCCATTTTTTTAAGTCTGGATTTCTTGAGAATGAAATTATCATCGAGAAAGCGAAAATGCTTGCAACCATAATTGTCAATGATTTCCTTGAGTTCGTCAGTTACGTTTTCTGCGCTTCTGAATCTTATAGGTTGAGGCAGATTTGCGCAGAAGCCACATCTCCAAGGGCATCCTCTACTGCTGATGATCGTAGTAGCGACTGGACTGTTATCCTTTATGTATCTATATCCATCCCACAGGCTCTTAGAGACTACTGCCTCACTTGGCATCAGGTGTCTGCTTGGAAAAGGTATTTGGTTAATATCATTTCTTGCTCTCAGGTTCGAATTAATGATGCCCCGATTATTTCGATCGATTATATCCAAGATTACGTCCTCTCCCTCGCCAACCACAATCGCATCAAAGTGTTCCCTTACAGTATCTGGAACCCATGAAGCATGAGCACCTCCTAAGATTGTAATTCCTCCGAGTTCATGTTTTACATATTCGGAAACTCTTATTACATCAACTATTTGGGGAGTTACAGCAGTAAAGCAATAGAAGTCCGCCAGAGGGATGTTCTCGATATCATTGTCAGTCTTCCTCATGTCAAAAATACTGACTTGGTGACCACTATTTTCCAATACAGCAGCTATATAAAGGAGTCCCAACGGCGGATATACCATAGGGTCTGCATCAATTTTGTTCTCTGGAATTACTAAAACTATGTTTTTCATTTAGAGCTGTTATCCTCCTGGAAACGAAAATTAAATTTTAAATACATGCAAGCCTAGCAGCGAATAGTAATGCGAGCTTTTGTTTCCTCCCTACTGAGGTAATTTAATAAGTCAAACTATCTAAAATTACACAAATTTTCAACCCACGATTTTTCATTTCAACCCACAATCTATCCAATTTTTAGCTCGATCCCTCTCCAACAAACTTTTTTTTCAT
>SDBT01010856.1_pt1 | contig 14686 bp, 13 predicted proteins | sample 2277101 | NCBI WGS metagenome assembly SDBT01 (sample SAMN10404973, study PRJNA504765) | marine sediment metagenome | isolation source: marine sediment core GS10_PC15, 103 cmbsf | place: Arctic Ocean: Southern Knipovich Ridge | collected 2010
TTGCCTGTACTTTTCGGGAAGTATACCAACAAAGGATTTAAGGCATGTTTTAATTTCGCAGTACAAATCGCCTTTAGGTGGAATGTCCTGTGGTATTAACTCTTCATTAAATTCAATTTGCCTTTTTCTTCCGGTATTCCTGTAGTAATCAATAATTGTATTCCGAGCAATACGGTAGATCCAGGGAGGGAGCTTTTCCTTGTCTGAAAGGTTTTCTATATTTTTATGTATTTTTATAAAAACATTCTGTAGGATGTCTTCGGTTTCAACTTTACTGTTAACTCTTTTATAAATAAAAGAGTAGAGCTGCTGATTAAAATTGTCCCATACTTCTTCAGTGGAATAATTCATTGTAATGGATAGTTCGGGTATATAGATAAAAATTTTAGATTTCTCGCACCGCTCGAAAGGACAAACTAGGTCATCTCGAATGAAGGTGAGAGATCTATTATTTATACTTTTTAAAAATCAATTGTTATTTACTGCAGCCGCATGAACAGTTACAAACACCGTTTGCACAGTCACAGCCTTCGCACTTACAGTTTTCATCACATTTGCAATCCGCACAGTCACACTTCTTTTCTATAATATGTTTCTTCATTATTAGCTCCTTTTACGTGTTTTTTATTACCCGATAATATATTTTACCTATAAAGACGGGGGAGTAGGAAGAAAGATGCAAAAGTTCTAAATTTTGCATCTTTGGTTCATTTTAAGAACTGATTAAATAATAATTGGAATCCTTGAAAATTTTCTATTATTTCTTTGTCTTGATACAAAGAAACAAAAATCAAGGCTATACAAAATTTACTAAAAATTAGTCATTTCAGCTAAAAAATATAATCCCACGCCAACCCCTATATTTTTCTTAACGCTGAAATAAATAATTTTTTTAACGCAAATTTTGTAAGGCCAAAAAAAAGAGGATACGATCTGCATCCCCTTTTTAAGAGTTAAATTTAGATTTTGTTTTACTGGCTTCTCAGGAAGCTCTCAAGATGGTCCTTAATATTGGAGTTTGCAAGTTTTCCAAGAGCTGCCTTTTCTATTTGCCTTATTCTTTCCCTTGTGAGATTAAACCTTTTTCCTATCTCATCGAGGGTATAAGTGCTCTGGCGGTCAATACCAAATCTGAGCCTTATTATCTCTTCTTCTCTTTCGTTTAGTAGTAACAGGGCTTCTTTCAACTTCTCTGCAAGTGAGGCCTTGGCAATTACAGAATCTGGAATCATGGCTTCTTTATCAGAAACTGAATCCAGCAGAGTTGTTTTTTCTCCATCAAGTACAGGTGTATCAAGGCTTATTGCATCATTTGTAGAATTCAGAATTCTTTTTACTACTTCTACAGAAATTCCGGACTCCTCTGCGATTTCCTGAGGTGTGGGCTTTCTCCCCATCTCTTTAGCAAGCTTAGCACTTGTTTTGTAGACACGGTTAGCCTGTTCCAAAAGATAGACGGGAACTTTAATAGTTCTTGTCTGTCCCTGGAGTGCTCTAAGAATTGCCTGGTGAATCCACCATGAAGCATAAGTAGAAAATTTATAACCCTTCGTGTGATCAAACCTTTCTACTGCCCTCATGAGCCCCAGGTTTCCTTCCTGAATGAGATCAGGCAGAGGAAGTCCCCTGCTCATATATCTTCTTGAAATTGTGATTACCAATCTTAAATTAGCTTTTACAAATCTTTGTTTTAGTCTTTGTGCCCATTCAAAAAAAACTTTAGTGAATGCTGAGAGACATTCAATTCTTTTATTCAGAACTTTTAACTTGGCCGGATTTTTACGAATTCTTGATTTCATTGCCTTTAGCTGAGTAACAAATGAATTCAGTTCTCTGGCTTTAGCTTCGCATTTTTTTATTTTTGCCGAAATTTCCACTTCCTGCTTTGCAGTAAACAGAGGTTCCACTGCCATATCCTTAAAATAGACATAAAGAAGCCTGAGCTGTTCATCAGGAACCCACTCGTCTTCCTCTTCCTCTTTTTTTTTGGCAGCTTCAATACTACTTTCGTCAACTTCGATTATTCCATCTTCAATGTCAACATCGACGCCGTCATCGCCAACAAAAGGCTCAAAATCTTCAACTTTTGATTTATTTTCACTCATATCTTTATATTCGACTTCCATTTTTTTTTACTCTCGCGAGCATATTAATACTTTCTCAACTTCAAAGCATAATATAATCAGTGCTTATATGATAAAATGGCTGGATAAAGGAAAAACAACTTGTTATCTATTCCTCATCTAAACATGATTATAACAAATAATTATAACCAGCCTTCCGGTTGCCGTCTGATTTATTTTGCGGAGCTAAAGTTTAGTACTACCTGATTCCAGTTAACAACATTCCACCATGAACTAACATAATCAGGCCTTCTGTTTTGATAATTTAAATAATAAGCATGCTCCCAGACATCAAGTCCAAGTACAGGTTTTAAACCATCAGAAATCGGATTGTCCTGATTTGGGGTTGATGTAACTACTAAGTCGCCGTTATTATCAACACAGAGCCAGGCCCATCCACTGCCAAATCGTGTTGCAGCAGCTTTTGAGAACTGGTCTTTAAAGTTGTCAAAACTTCCGAAAGCACTATTTATTGCATCAGCCAATTCGCCTTCAGGGGTTCCACCACCATCGGGACCCATGCATGGCCAGAAAAGACTGTGATTTGCATGTCCACCACCATTGTTACGGACTGCATTTCTGATGTTTTCGGGTATTGAATTTAAATCTGAGATCAGGTCTTCAACAGATTTATCCTGAAGCTCAGGATGATTTTCAAGAGCAGCATTAAGGTTATTGACATAACTCTGGTGATGTTTTCCATGATGAATTTCCATGGTTTTGGCGCCTATACTCGGCTCTAAGGCGTCATAGCTGTATGGTAAATCGGGTAATACGTGTGCCATTAATTATAACCTCACTAACATTGTTAATATTATTACAAGTTCTTAGATAATTACTAATGAATAAAGATTCATTACCTATTGAACCTACTAAGTCTAACTCCATTATAGGTTAGTGTAAATAGATAAATTACCTATTTATAAAATGATTTAAAATAAATGATATTGCTTCAATTTTTATTAAATATGAGTAAAGTAAATATCCGGAACTCAATTTTTAGATATGGTTAAAAAGAAAATCATAGAATTAATAAATGTACATAAAACTTTTGGTCAAAAAGTTGTACATAATGGTGTGGACCTGGATATATTTGAAGGCGAAAAAATTACCGTGCTTGGCGGCAGTGGTTCAGGTAAAAGTGTTCTCCTAAAAGAAATAAACGGACTGTTGAGGCCCGATAGCGGTAAAGTGGTCATAGATGGCGGTGACATAACAACTATGCCTGAGAGTGAACTCATAAATGTAAGAAAAAATATCGGTATGCTTTTCCAGGGGTCGGCACTATTTGATTCTTTGCCTGTATGGGACAATGTTGCATATACACTGGTTGAGAATTCTTCTCTAAGCAAAGAGGAAATAGACAAGGTTGTTAAAAAGAAACTTGCACTTGTAGGACTTCCTGATATTGAAGATAAAATGCCCGGAGATCTTAGCGGCGGAATGAAAAAAAGAGTAGGTCTTGCGCGTGCTTTAGCCAAAACGCCAAAAATTCTGCTTTACGATGAACCTACAACCGGACTTGATCCGCCTAATATTATCCGTATCAATGATCTTATTATTGATATGAATAAGAAATTTAATATTACGAGTGTAATTATTACACACGATATAGAAAGTGCTTTTGCAGTCTCTGACAGGATTGCCTTCTTACATGATGGTAAGATAGTGTTTGTTGGTTCCGTTGAAGATGCTAAAAATACCGACAATAAAGAATTGCACAACTTTATTAACGGGGTCATGGAAGAAGAGCTGCAGTTTGCATGATATCATCCCTGCTTATACACACAATTTACTTTCTACAGAATTTTATACACTCAAAACTGTTTAATGGATAAAAATAGTAGTAGGACAATAGGATTACTTGGAGCTACCGGAATTGGAGTCGGTGGTATCGTTGGTGGAGGAATATTAGCATTAAGCGGTATAGCTTTCGCCACATCGGGGCCGAGTGCTATCCTGGCATTTTTCTTAAACGGTGTTATTGCGATGATCGTAGCTTTAAGCTACGCTGAGATGGCTTCGACCTTTCCCGAATCTGGAGGAACTTACCTTTACTCAAAAAAGGTTTTATCCATTGAATCAGCCTTTGCCGTCGGCTGGGTCGTATGGCTTGCATCAATTCTAGCAGCTGTTTTGTATGCAATAGGGTTTGCTTCGTTTACCGTAATTGTAATTAATGTGATTTGGGAAGAGTTTATAGGTGATCCACCGGGCTGGTTATCTTCAATACTGATTATCAACCTGTTTGCAGTTGTTGCAACCTTGTTTTACACGTTTACTTTATCAAAAAAAAGAGGTGGTGGTGGAGGCTTTGTAAATATCGGGAAATTAATAATTTTTTCGATATTGATTGCTGCCGGTTTCTTCGTACTTATTAAGAAAAGCCCGGGCGAGATAACAGGCACCCTGCACCCTTTCTTCTCAAATGGATTTACCGGCCTGTTGATAGCGATGGGATATACATTTGTTGCAATGCATGGCTTTGACCTCATTGCAGCTGTAGGTGGGGAGATTAAAAATCCCGAAAAGAATATTCCAAGGTCAATGTTACTGTCACTGGGAATTTCACTTCTAATATATATTCCCCTGCTGTTTATAATTGCAACTGTTGGCGTGAGCAGCGGGCAGACCATTGCTTCTATGGGTTCAAATTATCTTGAGGAGATTGTTGCAGTTAGTGCAAAAAATTACATGGGTAATTTTGGTTACTGGCTGGTACTCGTTGCAGGAATTTTATCGATGCTTTCGGCCCTTAATGCAAATATATTCGGTGCATCAAGGGTGGCCTATAAGATGGCAGTTGACAGGACTTTGCCGAAAAAACTTGGTTTTATGCATGATATATATCAGACGCCCACTAGGTCGTTATATGCAACTTCGATTTTAACGATCTTAATAATTGTTATATTCAGCAACGTTGAATCTGCAGGTGCTGCAGCAAGCCTTATCTTCCTAATAACTTTTTCTATAGCCCAGTTTCTGGCAATTCTGATCAGAAGAAGGATTGATATCTCAAAAATACCATTTCAAATGCCATTTTATCCTTTTCTTCCGGTAATAGGGATTATATGTTGTCTGATGTTGGCAGTTTTTCAGGGTTTTGTTGTTCCACTGGCAGGGTTAATTACTTTGATATGGCTACTTTTAGGAGTGTTCTTATATATTATACTATTTAGCAAGGGTGCTAAACTTGTAGATGCATCTGCTTCTGCATTTGATCCTCGGCTTTCGGTATTGAGGGGCCATAAACCCTTGGTACTTGTCCCGATTGTAAATCCGACAAATGCGGCTTCTATGGTAGCGGTTGCAAGTGCAATAGTACCTCCTGAATACGGCAAAGTGCAGCTTTTGACTGTTGTAACACCGCCAACAAACCAGGAAGAGGATCAGCATCAGAGAATAAGGAATAATCAAAATGTATTAAATGAATCACTAAAGACCTCTTTTTCTGAGGGTTTATATCCTGAAGTCCTGACAACTGTAGCTGACAATGTTTGGAAAGAAATTAAAAGAGTTTCAATCAGTACTCACTGCAGCAGCCTGCTTCTTGGCCTTACTAACCTGAGTGAGAATCTCGACGGTTCTGAACTTGAGAAACTTATTAATGATGTAAATTGTGATGTTGTTGTATTAAGGGCACCTAATGAGTGGAAATTTAAAGAAGTAAAAAAAGTGCTTATCCCTGTAGCGGGCAATAACGAACACGGCGAGCTGCTCGCAAGGATTATAGGCACACTAAATAGAATCGGCAATCCTGCCATAGAATTTGTTCAGATTTTACCAGAGTATTCAACATGGGAAAATTGTGAAAAAGCTCGGACTGATATATTTAAAACTGCAGAAGATTTAATGCAAAATGGAAACTTTTCAGTGAGGATTATTAAGAAAGATAGTGTTGTGGATGAAATTGTTAGTCATTCTAAAGAGTTCGACCTGGTTATTCTTGGTTTTAGAAAAGTGGGAAAATACTTAAAAACCTTTGGGAATTTAACGCAGCAAATTGTACAAAATACAGATACCCCTATAATTCTGATCAGCCGGTCAGGTAAATAAATTAATAGTTGAAATTCTCAGCAATTCTAATATAATTGTTTCTATATATATAATACTAATAAAATACGGTAATAATATATTAGTAACATCATAAATATACAACAAATAAGAGATTCAAGAAATTGAAATGTTGAATGTCATATTTGTTGTGAAGAAGCAATTAAATGTTTTATGATGAATATATATTTTTTTAATAATTAGACTTAATGTTCATGATGCTTTTATTCTGGGGGATTGGGCTAATAAAAAAGTTCGAATTAGAAGTATTAGTTAACTTCAATAAGATTTGTTCAGCCTGTAATATTCTTTACGAAACCCATTACAAAATAGAGTCTGCCAGTATAAAGGCCATGATAAAAAAGTATGCAGGGATTGTTTTAAGATCTTAAAAATAATGCAGATTAATTAAATAATTATAACTTACTGAATAGCTGAATAATACTGCTATGTTTAGAAATTATCATGGATAAAAACGAAATAATACCCAGAGGTCCACTGGATTGTGTCGGTGAATGTAAAAAATGTAAAAAAATCTCCAGATTGCACCTTATGGAAATTACAATACATAATAAGACAGATCAAATACCTTTTTGCATTGATTGTTTTGAAAAAATAATAGAAATTGCTTTTGACGAATAATTAATAGAAATAAAATATTATGTAAATACTAAATATTAAGAATACTGATAGTTATGTTAAAACCTTTCATTTTGCTTAAGCCGTATATTTACCTAAACTATATCAGATAAGTAAAAAGGAGCATCAATGAACCAGGTTTTGATATATACAGTATTATTCTCCTCATTTTTATATATTGGATTTAATATTTTAAGTGCTGAAGAAAATGTCTCGGGCCTTGATGTAATTCAGCAAAATAGTGAAAATCCTATAGAACTTGGCCATGTAAACTGGCTTAGGAACTATAACGTAGCAAAAGCCAAAGCTATAAAAGAGAATAAACCATTACTTATTTTTTTCCAGGAAGTGCCTGGATGCAGTACTGCTTCCGGATATGGTAAAAGGGTTATGACACACCCTTTGATAATTGAGGCTGTTGAATCACTTTTTGTCCCGGTAGCTATTTATAACAATGTAGGCGGTCACGACCGGGAGATACTTAATTCATTTAACGAACCATCCTGGAACAATCCAGTTGTAAGGATTATTACCCCTGAGGGTAAATCACTTTCCCCTAGGTTAAACGGTGACTATACCAGGCTTGGACTTGTTAATTCTATGGTTGAGGCGTTAAAAAATAACAATGTGCCTGTACCCCGATATCTGGAAATTCTTCAAAAAGAACTTTCTGCACAAAATACCCAAAAGGATAAAGCGGTATTCTCTATGTACTGTTTCTGGACAGGGGAGGCTGGTCTTGGAGATATAGACGGGGTTATTTCAACGAAGCCCGGGTTTATGGGAGGCCGTGAAGTTGTGCAGGTTGAATTTGACACAAAGGTGATTTCTTACAGTGATCTTATTAGCACCGCGAGGAAAAAAAATGTTTCAAAAACAGTTTTTGTAAAAAATGATTCGGAAAGAAAAACTGCCGAACAGGTCCTTGGTAGTGGTTTTGTGCTGGATGCAGGCACATTCAGGTCGGATAACGAACCAAAGTACTACATGTCGAAGACAGTTTACAGGTACGTTCCCATGATGCGGCTTCAGGCCTCACTTGTAAATTCTGCAATTGGAAACCGCACATCTCCGGATAAGTACCTGTCACCAAGACAGCTTAAAATACTTTCTTTTGTAAAAAAATACCCGGATCTTGACTGGAAAAATACAATAGGAAATAATAAAATTACGTCTACCTGGAATGAAACATTAAAAACTGCCAGAAGTATTTAATATACTGCCCTGTCAATGCCTTCAACCCTGACAATTTGCCAGGAACCCAAAGTAGATTTTTCAAGATAGACGGTAACGTTTTCAGGTGTTTCATCTAGACCCAGGATCACAGTTTCTATGGATCCATTACTTGCTGTTGCTTTTACGCCCATGTTAACAACTGCAGTTTCCCTTCCATCCTCGTTTTTAGAAATTGATGAACTCAGTTCAGAAACTATCCCTTCTGTTTTTTCATATTTCTCAAAAACGTTTTTTACAATGTTCTTAACTACTATATAATTAAAACCGTCTTCATCTTGATAATGATGTGAAAAGTTATCCATAAACTTATCTAAATTCTTTTCTTCACCGGCTCTAACCATTTCATTAAAATAGTTAATAAAATATTCATCGTCATTTTCCCCTCCGGATAAGAGAATATAGGCTAGAGCTAAAATTATTAATCCAAATACCAGAAGTTTTTTCACTGTTCTATATATTCCTTAATATTAATAATGTTGTTTTTTACAATCACTGTTACTGTACCACCTAAATCTGTTTCATATATGTTCATATTAATATCTGAAAAATTATTTTTACATTTTCTACATACTATTATCTCAGGACTGTAATTTTTTATAATATTATCAGTATTGATTTTTGCATCTTCAGTTATATAAAGCAAATTACTTTTTTTATTATTAAATAGACCGGATTCTATCTCTTCACCCATATGAAAAACGTAGTCGTCATAATTAACCTCCAGTAGAAGTGGGGGTGGATATTTACTGTCATAGACAAAAGAACTGACGGGCCTTAGAAATGACAATGATAAACCGTCGATTTTTATGGAGTAATTTTTATTTGAAATTTTATTCAGTCTAATATTCCTTTCATATATTTGTTCCCAGAGTTCGCTCTTTAGCTTGTGGCCATTGATCCATATATTCTTAACATCAATTTTTTTTAATATTGCAGTTGCCCCTTTTATATGCGACATGTCCAAAGATGTAAGAACAAGGTGGTCTATTTTTGTTATGTTATTGTGCAGCAAAAACGGGTTAAGAACGGATCTTTCTATAAAATCTGATTTTGATTTATTTGAATACCCCCCGCTAATTAGAATGGTGCCCGAAGAAGGTGTTTTAATAAGCGCAATATTCTTTTTTCCTGTATCAAGAATGTTTATCTCAAGTTTGCCCGTTCCATGGCTATGAAAATTATTTACCCCAAATATAAATAACAGTATGAGTGCTGCGGGGAGAATGTAATTAACATTTTTATATTGCCTTCCTACTAGAATTAATCCGGCCGTAAGCATAAGAAAAAAAGTAGTTATAAAATTTATCTTTGGGGCAGTTATTGTTGCGAGGCCCAGCCTGTCTACCCAGTCCGTAATATTTAGTAATATGGATATAAAGTAGGTGTTGATATTTAAAAGAAACAATGAAAGGAATGAAGAAATTCTGAAGGTTACAAGTGAAATAAGCCCTAGCGGCACTATAACAAATTCCACAAAAGGAATAAATACAAGGTTAGCAGGTACTGAGAATACAGGGAGATATCCAAAAGTGTTAATGATAAGCGGTAAAGTTATTATTGTTGCAGCAATTGTAGTTGTAAATGCAGTTTTAATTTTTCCAAAGCCTGTACTGATTTCAAGCGGATAGAAACTATGAATTAAAATAATCCCAAATACAGAAAGGAATGAAAGCTGAAAAGATAGTTCAAATAAGGAATTTGGATTAATAAACAAAATTATCAGGCCAGCTACTAGTAAAGTGTTTAACTTTAAATCATCTTTTCCAAGTACTATGGATAAAAGATAAATGGATACCATTATAAATGCTCTTACCGCTGAGATGGAAAAACCTGCAAGAGCGGTATAAATAAAAACAGGCAATATTGTTAACATTGCAGCAAGTCTCGGCATCTGGAAAGTCAGGAGAATGTATTCGGACCTTTTTAGCACCCATTTAAACAAAAAATAAAAGCCTATTGCTATGGCTCCCACATGAAGGCCCGAAATTGCAAAAATGTGTGCAATACCAAGGCCTGAAAATATTTCCCTTATCTGACCCGGTATATTGCTTTTGTCACCAACTGTAAGTGCTTTTATTATTGAACTCTCAGGATACTCAGTGTTTGACTCAACAAATCTGCTAAATTCAGTTCTAATATGATTTATTCTATATAAAAAAGGATTTACATCAGGATCCTTACCGAGAAATTTTATGTTTTTACTTTTTACATAAGTAGTAAAAAATATGTTTTTTCTTTTATAAAATTGTTCAATATTAAAACTTCCGGGATTGTTAAAGTTTTTAATTTTCTTTAATCTTATTTTTTTTAATTCTATAGTATCGCCATATGTTAAGTTGAGATCTGTATCTTCGAGGTATGCAATTATTTTGGAATTGGACCTTATTTCATCTGTTCCCGGGTTTATGCTCTTTAGCCTTACAAACAGACGGATACTGTTTTCCCTTCGCTCCGGGTTTTTAATCAGGGTCCCTGTTACTAAAACTTTTTGGCCTGAATATTTTTCCAAGTCGGGGTTAGCTGAATAGTCAGGAGTGAGGAAAAATCCCAGTGGTAAAAATAGAATAAAATATAGTCCGGGGTATTTTATAATTGTTATAAATACGGGAACAATAAGGATAATATATGTTGTGTGGTCGGCTGTAAAATATGTCTTTGTAAATATGCCGGCGCAAAAAAACAGCAGGAAGACGGCAGTTTTGTATTTAATGAATATTGTCATTAAATAACTATTATATCTTTTTTATTAACACAATTGCAGTTGCTGCAATTCCTTCCTCCCTTCCCGTAAATCCCAGGTGTTCTGTAGTTGTTGCTTTTACTCCAATTTGATCTGCCAAAATTCCAAGTGCATTTGATATGTTAATTTTCATTAAATCTATAAAAGGTGCGAGTTTAGGCTGCTGGCAGATAATAACTGTATCAATATTTACTATCTCGTAGTCTTTTGACTTTAATATTTGGTCTGTTTTCCCAAGGATAGTTGTGCTGGAGATATCCTTAAATTCTGGGTCTGTGTCCGGGAAATGGGTACCGATATCTTTTTCGCCAACTGCGCCGAGAATAGCGTCGGAAATTGCATGAAGAACTACATCAGCATCTGAATGTCCAACAAGTCCCAATTCATGAGGTATTTCTACACCGCCCAGTATAAGTTTTCGATCCTTTTCGAACCTGTGCACGTCAAAACCATTTCCAATTCTATACATTGAACTCTTTTAGCAAATACCCCGCAAGTTTAAAATCATCATTTGTGGTAATTTTAATATTATATTCCCATCCTTCGACAAGAGAAACCTCGAACCCGGCATATTCGACCATCTGAGCTTCATCGGTGAAGATAGCTTCTTCGTTTAATTTCCGGTCGTAACATTCGTTTAAAATTTTATAATTAAAGGCCTGAGGTGTTTGTGATCTCCAGAAATTTTCCCTTGGAAAGGTGTTTTTTACAACTCCTTCAACAGCCATTTTCAGGGTGTCTGTAATCTGTAGGGCTGTTATTGCCGAACCATTTTTACCTGCACTGGCCACAACTTTTTTTATTAAATCTACATTGATTAAAGGCCTCGCAGCATCATGTATAACTACTATATCTGTATCAGTCGAAATACTATCAAAACCATTCTTAACCGAGTCCTGCCTTTCAATGCCGCCCTCAACTACGCACTTTACCTTGCTGAATTTAAATTTCTCGACAATGTCCTTTCTTGTAAGGGCTAAATCATTTTTTGGTGCAACAATGACAATTTCATCAATGTTTTTAGATTTTTGAAATACCTGGAGAGTGTAAAAAAGCAGGGGTTTACCCTGAATTTCAAGATATTGCTTTTTAGTTTTGCTTTTTAACCTTTTACCTGAACCTGCTGCGGGAATAATTGCAGAGGTTTTAATCTTAGCCATTTATGCGTGAAACTATATTATCTTTTTCAATTTTTGCAAAGATCATACGGCCGGTAGAAGTTTGAAGCACACTGGTAACTGAAACATTGACCTCTTTTCCAAGGGACCTTCGTGCATCATCCACAACTACCATTGTGCCATCATCCAGGTATCCAAGGGCCTGATTATGTTCCTTGCCCTCTTTGACCAGCTGTATGTGTATAATTTCACCGGGAAGAACAATCGGTTTTAAAGCATTTGATAGTTCGTTCAGATTTAAAACTTTCACTTTTTGTAAATCTGCAACTTTGTTGAGATTAAAATCATTAGTAATGATTATTCCCCTTAATTTTTTGGCAAGCTCCACGAGCTTGAGATCAACTTCCCTGATATTTGGGAAATCATGGTTAGTAATTCTTACATTTAAGCCGGGTATATCACTCTGCATTCTCTTGAGTACATCAAGCCCCCTTCTCCCACGCACTCTTTTGGTCGCTTCCGAGGAGTCTGCTATGTACTGAAGTTCTTTTATGATAAAGTTTGGGATTATTACTTCACCCTCAATGAAGCCGGCATCTGAAACGTCGGCAATTCTGCCGTCTATTATTACACTTGTATCAAGAATCTTTGTAATACCGTCCCTGTTCCTATATCCAAAACCAAACCTTTTAAATGAACGGTCGGAATCAGTGCTTTTGTAAATTCCCAGGGTAATACCGAGTGCCAGGAAGAAAGAAAACATTACAATTTTTACAATTGGCACGAACTGGCTCTGAATATTTATAAGGTCTACGACCTGTGCGGTTGCAAAAAACAGGAGTATCGAGATTGACAAACCAACTGCCATACCAAGGGCTGAACGGCTGGTAAGCCTCTGGGTAAGAAAGTTTATTATCCCTAGTGCCAAAAGGGAGAAAAATGCAAGGGCCCCGGCCAGGTATAGTGATGAATTAATGGTACTATCAAGCATATTGGTTGATACCAGAAAAGTTATAACACCGATTATTAATGAAAATAGTAAAGTTAATATCATATTCTTCTTTGCCTCGCCTTCCACAATTAATGTTAATCATGAAACGTCTTTAAATAATTATATTTTATAAAATCTCCATAAACAAGTTAAAAGATCCAGGTAGATAAATTAATTTATCTGTCCAATCTTCTCCGTAATTATATCCACAACCCTTATATACCTGCTTTCACCATAACCGGGTTTTTTTGCAGTCCCCTGGGTACCAAAATCAGTAATTAATTGGCCTGTAGTACCATCAATGAACTGAACCCAAAGTGATATTCTGCCCTTTCCGCGGTCGTCAATTCCCATAAATATCATTTCGCAGTATTTGCAGCCCTTAATAAAACCTGTGACTACTCCCTTTACAATAAGCACGTTTTCACTTGAGTCAACGGGATCTGATGACCTGTCAATAACCCTGAAATTGCCTGTTTCCAGTAATTTTTCTGCAATCATGTCGGGTATAATTGTGACAGAATCCAGAGGGACAAATTCTGTATCGGTTTTGCTAAAATCGGGAATCTGAATAATGCTATATTCTTTACCTGTAGTGACAGGCTTCTTATAAACTGTTGTAAACTGGGCTCCGCAACCGTAAATAAATATCAAGGAAAAAATTAAGGTTACTGTTCTGATCACTTGGAATCCTCCGGTATTTTTCATAAAGAAATTATTTTATTATGATGCAGTAAATTGAAATTTGTACCGTTCATGCTAAAATTTTCAAAACTGCAATTAGGAATCTTAATGAGAATTTGCACACTTGCAAGTGGTAGTTCCGGAAATTCCCTATATATTGAATCTTCACAATCAAAAATACTTGTTGATGCAGGTATTGGCCCGAGGATATTAAAGAAAAGGCTTGAGTCGATTGATGTGGATATAGTTGATATTGATGCTGTTATAGTTACTCATGAGCATGAAGACCATACAAGGGCAATTACAAAAATAAAAATTCCCGTGTATGTAGCGTCTGAGACTGTTCCGGTATGGAAAAACAAAGTGGATTGCCTGAACGAATTTGAAAGTGATGAGCCGTTTGAAATAAAAGACCTGTTTATTACACCTTTTTCAGTTCCGCATGATGCAATAGACCCAGTTGGATTTACAATTCAGACAGATAATTTAAAGGTGGGTATTGTTACAGATATAGGTTCGGTAACAAGCCTGGTAGTTGAGAAATTAAAGGATTCCAATGTGTTGGTTCTAGAGTCTAATCATGATATGAACCTACTTCTCTACAGTCAGTACCCCTGGTTGTTAAAACAGAGGATTAAAGGCAGGCTTGGGCATCTTTCAAATGTACAGACGGGAGCGCTTTTAAACACCGTATTTAACAAAGATTTAAAGCATGTTGTACTTGCGCACCTTAGCATGATTAACAACAGTCCGGAAGCCGCATACGATGAAGCTATGAAAATTATTAACAGGACAAACTCAGATATTACAAAAGTCCATGTCGCACCACGTAAAACCGCAGGGGAGGTACTAAGCATTTGATTTCAAGATACTCCAGAGAGGAAATGTCGCGAATCTGGACCGACGAGGCAAAGTATACAAACTGGCTTAATATAGAAATAGCGGTTTGTGAGGCATGGTGTGAACTTGGTGAAATACCCAGGAAATCACTAAACACAATAAAGAAAAGAGCTGATTTTAAAATCTCGAGAATAAATACCCTGGAAAAGAAATTAAAACACGATGTCCTTGCTTTCCTTACATGTGTTGCAGAATACGTAGG
>SDBT01010857.1_pt1 | contig 14685 bp, 9 predicted proteins | sample 2277101 | NCBI WGS metagenome assembly SDBT01 (sample SAMN10404973, study PRJNA504765) | marine sediment metagenome | isolation source: marine sediment core GS10_PC15, 103 cmbsf | place: Arctic Ocean: Southern Knipovich Ridge | collected 2010
GAACGTGGAAGTAATAAAACGGTATGTTGAAAGCCAAGGAAAAAAATATACACAAATTTACAATAAACAACTGAACTTGTTCTGAATCTGATACCTCGGGGCTTGCCCCGGGGTAATTCATTATACTATCTTGGATAATTCATAGCCACTAAGACTCTCCCGCTTAACAGGCTGTTGCAGTATCACTTTTTATACAGCTTTTGATATATGAAAGGTCTGTTTCCCCCTTGTCAAAGGGGGACTAAGGGGGATATTATTTTCTCTATGTTATTTATTTACAACCCTCTAACCCCCTTTATTAACAGGGAAAAAATTAAATCACACAGGCAAATCGAATTAAACAGGTGAAAAAGGGGCCGGGAAATACAAAAAAACCTCGATAAATATTTATTTAAATTGTGACATCTACCACATTCCTGTTCAATGTAACAGTTGTATGTTTAAATTGGATACGATAGCATTGATTTGAAAATTGGTTTTTTATCGAGGTAATTGTTAAGTAATAAAGAAAACAGTCGATTGTTAGAAATGTTGACATAAATTAAGTTCTTAGGGTTAAGACGATAATATGGAAACACAGGTCCAGGCAAAGATTCTGGTTGTTGACGACGCTGAAGAGAATATCAAACTGGTGACAGAGATTCTCAACAGACCTAACCGTGAGTATGATATTATATCAGCAGGTGATGGTCATGAAGCGCTGCAATTAGTGAAAGAATATACACCTGATCTGATCATGCTTGATGTTGTAATGCCGGGTATTGATGGGTTTGAAGTTTGCAGGATTTTAAAGGAGGACGAACGGACCCGCTTAATACCGGTTGTCATGATTACGGCATTGGATAGTCAGCAGGATAGGTTAAGGGGACTAGAAGCCGGGGTGGATGATTTTATCTCAAAACCATTCAACGTCTATGAATTATTAGCCAGGGTAAAGAATCTTCTAAAACTTCGCAGTTATATTAATGAACTTGAACACGCCGAACAGGTGATATTTAGCCTTGCCAGAGCGGTGGAAGCTAAAGATAATTACACGGAAGGGCACTGTGAGCGGCTCTCAATTTTAGCACAATATCTTGGATTGGAATTAGAATTACCGGAAAGCGATTTAATCATTCTGAAACGCGGGGGAATTCTGCATGATATCGGTAAAATTGCAATCGACGATTCGATACTTCTGAAACCGGGACCCCTGACGGCTGAGGAATTTGAGATCATAAAAACCCATCCTGAAGTTGGCGAGAATATCTGCCGGCCGCTTAAAACCCTTCAACCGGTGTTGCCGATTATCCGGTATCATCAGGAGCGCTATAACGGAAGCGGTTATCCGGAAGCCTTGACAGGAAATGAGATTCCTGTTCATGCCCGTATCATAGGATTGGTCGATTGTTATGACGCTCTGACAACAGACCGGACCTATCGCAGGGCCCTGCCAAAAGATTTTGCCATTCAGATAATGCAAAAAGAAATGGCGGCCGGATTATGGGATCCGGACCTTTTTAAAATTTTAAGAGAAATATTAATCTCAGAAAAATACAATCTGGCGATTTAGGAATCTTTAAATCTTTCTACTGAGTATTTCCTTTTAGATCATCTAACTTATGACATGTAGACGCCTATTCCCAAATTCAAGGCCTGAATAATTATTGTGTCTTATTCACTCTCTGCCTTCATTATACCTGCTTCCATTAAAGACAATTTTCTTGTAATTGTTTGACAAATTATTTACCTTAATAAACCTTGTTATTCTTAGAAATATAAAACTTTAAGGGTGGGGAAAATATGCGAATATTTGGGATTTTTGTATGGATCATCATTGGAGCCATTTTATTGTGGTTTTTTGCAATGAATCTCGGCCAATATGTGACAATTCAGGTTTTTCAGACAACCTATCATGATGTTAACCTTATTGTTGTAATATTTATAACTTTCTTTATTGGCACAATTGTCGGGGCAATCCTACTATCCTCATATGTCCTGAATTCTCGCTCTGAAGTTCGTGTTCTTAAGCGGGAACGTTCAAAACTGATGAATGAAATTGATGGGCTAAGGAACCTCTCAATCGATGAAATCCCGGATGCTGAAACGAAAATCACACCAAAAGATAAGCCAGCAATAGATTTGGAGTAATAATTTATGGAGCCAACAATATCTTTTGAGATATGGGCTATTTTAATTCTTTTTCTTGCGGTATTATCCCTTGCTTTTTATTCTGTATATACCCGGAAAAAGATCGTACAGGAGATGGATGCGCCTTATCTTCAGGCCCTGAAATATATGGCAGAAGGGGAAAACCGGCGTGCAGTTGAAAAATTTAAGGAAGCCGTTCGCCAGACTTCCGAAAATATTGACGCTTATATAAAACTGGGTGTGATCCTCAGAAATGAAGGGCTCTATAAAAACGCCATCAGGATCCATAAAGATCTGACACTGCGGGGTAATCTGGGGCCGGAAGATTTAATAAATGTGAAAAAGAACCTGGTGCTGGATTATTGGTATCTTAAGGATTATACAAAGGCGGAATATTATCTAAACCAGTTGTTGGAAAATAAAAATCAAATCGATTGGGCCGCTCCTTATCTGACCAAAATTTTCGAGAAGAGGGAAGAGTGGGAGAAGGCCTTTGTTATACTCCAAAAGAGCAGTCTGGCCCAGGAAGATAAAGGGAAGTTGAAGATGGCCTCCTTAAAAGTTAAACAGGGGCTTCAAATTGCTGATAATCAGAAAGAAAAAGAAGCCCGGATACTCTTCAAAGAAGCACAAAAAATTGATCCCAATTGTGAAGAGGCTTATCTGCAGTTAGGTGATTCATATCTTAGAGAAAACAGGACGAATGATGCCATTAAAACCTGGACAGATCTGACGAAGAAAGTACCTGATAAGGCACCGAAAGCCTTTAAAAGACTGGAAAAAGCCTGGTTTGAGAAAGGACAGTTCAGCAAAATCGAAGATTTATATACATCTATGCTAAAAGATAACCCGGAATATTTACCGGCCATTATTGCCCTCTCTGAAATACTACGTAAGAAGGGCGAGCATAATCAGGCTTTGAATTTACTGGAGGGGGCGCAAAAAACAGATCTTGATCCGGGCAAAATAAAAACTCAGATGATAAAAATATATATCGATAAAAATCAGTATAAAGATGCTGCTCAGCTGGCGCTGGAAGTTATTAATATGTAATATTTTTTCTCCATTCCTAGAGTTCTTTTACTTTTTGCTTTTAACCATTTCAGCGCTTTATGTTATTGTAACCAAAAACTTTGTTATTTTCGCCTGGCGAATCGCCTCGGGAGATTAGCAAAATTTTATCTAAAGTGTTCAAGATATTTTTACCGCGAAGACGCTAAGAAGGCGCCTCGCCTGAGGCGGGCAGGCAAGGTTCGCAATGATTAAATAAAATTTTTTAGAATATTAAATAAAACCTTGCGTGCTTTGCGGATCCTTTGCGTCATTGCGGTTAAGTAATCCGTGTTAATCCGTGAAATCCGTGCTTGCCCCCGCCCGAGGCGGGCGGGACAAAATCTTTTTTTGATTGCAGCCATGGGCTGCGTTATGAATAGATCAGTATAAATACATGATACATTACATTCATATCATTTCTATAATTTGCATACTTTTTTTCTCCGACGTATTGCTCTCGCAGAACTATGATGATTTATTTATTTTGTATAAAAATAAAAAGTTAGAAAGATTACAAGCGAGGTTAGGCGAATTAGAAAAAAGAGGGCTAAACGATCCGGAAATTGCATTTTTTAAAACCATATTTAAAGATAATGGTGAAGAGGCGATAAAAGTATACCAGGAGTTATACGGAACGTCCGGAGGCAAGGTAAAAAACCTTATGGCAGAAAAAATATCTGAATATTACTTTGCACAGGGTTATTATGTTAAAGCACAGGAGTACAAAAGATTAGCGGCACAAGAATTTCAGGTAAAAACAAAAGAAAATTCAAAAGATGTCGATAATAATAATCTAAAAAAAGTCAGCCCAGATGATCATCCGAAGTATATTATCCAGGTTGGTGCTTTCGGTGTCGAAAAGAATGCCGATGATCTGGCGGACGTTTTGCGGCGAAAGAAGATAAATGTAAAGGTTGTTGACAGGAATATTAATGGTAAAACCCTCTATTGTGTCTGGATTGAGGGCGATCAGGATTATTCCTCAACAAAGTCTATTGCTGAAAATATAAAAGCAAAATATAAAATAACCTATCGGATATTAAAACCATAATTAAAAAGGCAGATTATGGATGTTTCGGTTCTAAAGTATATACCACTCTTCTCAGAATTAACTGAGAATGAACTAATAGAAATTAATAAGCTCGCTGTAAAGCAATATTATAAAAAAGATAATATGATCCTGATCGAAGAAGAGATCGGGTCAACCATGTTTATTATCTTAGATGGCCGGGTTAAAATCTCGCGGATCAGTGAAGAGGGAAGAGAGGTGATATTATCAATTCTGAGTGAGGGTGATTTTTTCGGTGAAATGTCAATTCTTGACGGCCAGAACCGTTCGGCGAATGTAGTGACGCTGGATGATTCTAAAATTATGATTGTGAGAAGAGAAGATTTCCTGCAGATGCTACATGATTATCCTCAGATAGCTATCAACCTGCTAAAAGAACTTGCCCACAGGTTACGGCGGAGTGATGCTCAAATTAAAAGCCTGTCATTACAGAATGCTACGGGCAAGGTAGCCAGCACCCTTCTGAGAATTGCAGATGATTCTGGAAAAATACACCTGGGGCAGGTTGAAATACCACGCTTACCCCCACAACAGGATCTTGCCAACATGGCCGGAACGAGTCGCGAAACAATTTCACGGGTGTTGAAAGCACTTGCCAAAGAGGGATATTTAAAAAAAGAGGGGAGCCGTCTGATTATTTTGGATTACGAATCTTTCCGGTCGGAGTTCTCATAAAAGCGGTCATCAAATGAATGAATCTGAATGCTATGAACATAGGGCTGATTTCTGATGATGACAATCGCATCGACTATTTAAATCAACAGATTAGCGATCCCCGCCGTAAGATCATCTCTTTCAATTTTAAAGATATTGATAACAAATATATTAAATTTGATAGATTCGATCTTCTAATATTTGATCTGCCAACCTGCAATATAAAAACCATTAAGAATATTCTTTCCCTCCGATCTAAAAAATATCTATCGGTTATTCCTTTTATTTACATAGTCAATGAGCACCAGCTCTGTGACATAGATGCTTTGTTAAAAGACAAACCGAGCAGCCTTATATATGATCCCTTTAACAAGGCTGAGATTGAGTCATTGGTTAGAAACATGGGGACTCTGGCAAATCTGCAAAAGCGTCAGGATACAGATAAAGAATTTTTGACCACTGAGAATAAACTTATCTATCAGTTTGAGCATATACTTCAATTACAAGTGCTTGATAAAGTGGCCACACAGGAAGAATTCTTTCTTCAACTACAAAAGCGTGTCAGGCTTAAACTAGAACTGACGTTCGCTGCAGAAAAATGTCATTTCCTTATATATAACGCACAAAAAAACCGGCTAATTCTTAATCAATATGAAGAGAAAAGCGAAAAAATTGCCAGGGTGACGGAGTTTTCCGTTCAAAATTCCCGTGTTTTTGGGGCCATTGCTGAGAACAGCCCGATGATCCTGAAAGAGGAAATGTTACTCGATCCCTTTATACAGGAGCTAGAGGACCTGATCGGATTCGAGATAAATTCTATGCTTTTTGTGCCGCTTACTGTTTTACATCAGACGCGGGGCGCGTTGGTTCTTATCAATAAAGTAAATCGAATAACCTTTGTGGAAAATGATCTGGCCTTAGCTCTAATCATCCTAAGTAAGATCGTTTACCGCATGGAGAGCATCTTCCTTAATAAACAGGTAATCCCTCCCCTGAAAGTGGATATGAATGGCGAAGAGACGGAGGAGGAGCAGCAATTCTGCAAAGATATACTCGACTCTATTGGTTTTGGTCTGATCATTTTCGATCAGAATTATCAGCTATTGTATATCAATAATTTTGCCGGTAAAACGCTATTAACGGGTGATATGACCGGTAAAAAGTTACCTGATATTCTGGGCGAGGAGGCATTTGAAATCATCGACAACCTGCTAAAGACAGGGACTATGCCTCTATTAAGACAGGAAATGCTGGTGATGCATCCGGAGAACAGGCAGTTATATCTAGGCTACTCCCTCTATTCCATTTCTCAAAATTCAAGTGATAGCTCATATGCACTGACTTTTATGGAAATATCACAGACAAAACGCTTGCAGGCTGAAATTATTCGCATGGACCGAATGGCTTCTCTGGGTGTGCTCGCCTCCGGTATCGCTCATGAAATCAGAAACCCACTTGCAGGAATTAAGGCTATGGCGCAAACGCTTCAGGAGGAACTTGAAGTTGGTGATTCAAAAAACGAGTATATCGATCGGATTGTCCGGCAGGTAAACAGATTAGATGAATTGTTGAAATCATTTTTTTCCTATGCCCGTCCACTGCGCCCCAATCCTGTGCGCAGCAAAATTTCGGATATCGTCCACGAAGTTCTTCCACTTTTCAGGCGGAAGATTAAAATGAGCAATATTATTGTAAAAGAAGTCTATTCAAGGGATTTAAAAGAAATATTTGTTGATTTTCATCAGATTGAGCAGGTTTTCTTCAATCTGATCATCAATGCTATTGATGCTATGGAAGATGGGGGAACTCTGACCATTCGCGCCCGGCTGCCGGAAGAAACCACACCTATCATCGACCGCAGGCAGCGCATACCAAGATTATTCTCCGATATTTATAATGAAATCACCATTTCGGATACAGGATTGGGTATGGATAGTGATACGCTGAATAATATGTATAATCCATTCTTTACAACTAAATCGAACGGAACAGGTTTAGGATTATCTATCGTTTATCAAATCATTCTCGAACATGGCGGTCAGATCACGGTTGAGAGTGAATTAAATAAGGGCACAACATTCCGCATATTTTTACCGGTATATATGAAAGAGGAGCAAAAAAATAATGCCTAACCTCATTCATTCGTCTATCGCAAAGTTCCATCTTTTCTTTCCACGAATTACCCCAAATTAATACGAATTTAACAAATTTCAAAAAAAGTAAGCAGTAAAACCGTCCCAAAAACATGTTGACATCCTGTCAACATTCCCTTACTCCACATTAATCTTATAGAATTGAACAAATTTTAACAATGGTAATCAGTATTTTTATTAAATTAAAGTGACTTGGGTGAAAAATAAGATAACCCCAATCAGAAAAACAAAATTTTATATATAAAAGGATCGACAATGGCTGAACAAAAAAAGTATACCGTGACCCTGATTCCCGGCGATGGCATCGGACCGGAAGTGACTTCGGCTACAAGAAAGGTTTTGGCAGCAGCAGGGGTTGTCATCGATTGGGAAATTGTCAATGCCGGACAATCGGTTGTGGAAAAAACAGGAACGACATTACCGGATGAAACACTTGCGGCAATAAAAAAAAATAAGGTTGCCCTGAAAGGTCCGTTGACCACACCAATCGGCGGCGGATTTAAATCGGTAAACGTAGAATTGCGAAAATCACTGGATCTCTATGCTAATTTTCGTCCTGTCCGTTCGGCATTAGGGATATCGTTTCATCATTCGGCTATCGATCTGGCTATATTCCGGGAGAATACAGAGGATTTATATGCCGGAATGGAAAATGAGATTGCACCAGGGGTAGCCCAGGGCTTAAAAATAATAACAGAAAAAGCTTCACGGCGGATTGCAAGATTTGCCTTTGACTGGGCAGATAATAATAACCGCAAAACAGTTCATGCCGTACATAAAGCAAATATTATGAAGAAGAGTGACGGAATGTTTCTTCGCTCGGTCCGTGATATAGCTAAAGAATATTCAAATATCAAGTATAAAGAGATCATTGTAGACAATTGCGCAATGCAGCTGGTCATGCGTCCGGAACAATTTGATGTGCTGGTTTTAACAAATTTATATGGTGATATCATTTCCGACTTAGCAGCCGGTTTGGTTGGTGGTTTAGGAATGGTTCCCGGAGCCAATATTGGTGATACCTATGCGGTCTTCGAATCAGTACATGGCAGTGCTTCGGATATTGCCGGAAAGGGTATTGCCAATCCGCTTGCCACAATCGCCTCGGCAGTATTAATGTTACGACACCTTGGAGAGGAAAAAGTTGCCGCCAGGATCAGAGCGGCGATAATCTTGCTTTTAGCCGAGAGGAAATACCTGACACCCGATCTGGGTGGAAAACATACAACTCATGAAATTACCGATGCCTTAATTGAAAAGATTAAGATGTTGAAATAATGGAGAATTATAAATATGAAGATTACGATTGAATATTGCCATGTTTGAAATTATTATCCTCAGGCTGCCAGTCTGGCAGAAGAAATTAAGAATAGTATAAGTGATGTGAATATTAAGTTTATTAAGAGCTCTGGCGGTGTGTTCGAAGTGGAGAAGGATGGCAATCTTATTTTTTCGAAACGTCAGACGGGGCGGTTTCCCGAGGTGTCTGAAATAATCAAAATGCTATTCTGAAAATATTTATTTTTCCAATTTTGCCAGCATCGATTTGGCTTCAGCATCGTTAGGACTGATTTTCAGGATATTTCGATAGATATTGGCAGCTTTTCCATAAAATCCCTGGGCGTAAAAGATTTTTGCCATCATTTGATTGGCTTCTAAATCATTGGGATTATTCTCTATCTTTTTATTCATTTCTTTTAGAGTAACATCGATTATATTGATATAATTATGCTCTGGACCCAGGGTTGGATGGGCAATAAAATATCCCGGATCAATTGATAGAACCTTTTTATATTCAACCAGCGCCTTTTGTTTCTGCTTTTGATCATCATATACTTTTGCCAGCTTGATGTGTGCTCTCACCAGATCCGATTTAATCCGGATGGATTTTAAATAATAGATTTCAGCACTGTCCAGAATACCCATATCGTTATAGGTAAGGGCAAGATTAAAAGTAGCTTCAAGAAATCCTTTCCTGGACCGTTCTGCCCGACCAAAGGAAGATATCATTTCTCTGTATACTTCCTGTCTTTCCCTACGTGTTCCGGCAAGTTTTTTTCTCTTTTTATTCTCTTCAGCCATATTGACATCAAATAATTCGAGAAATGCTTCGATCAATTCGCTCAATACAGCCTGGTTATAGGCGGTAATTCCGAGCATAAAGTTAGCTGCTGCATTGTTAGGCTCGAGGATAAGAATCTTTTGGAATTGTGAATAGGCGCTATAATAGATCTGTGTCCGGTAATAAGATTCTCCCAGTTTTTGTAAAGCCCCGATGTCTTCCGGATCTAAATCAAGTGCTTTCCGGTACTGCGGGATAGCACCGCGAAATTTCCTTTGATTAAAAAAGATATTACCTGATTCAACATATATTTTACTATAGTCCGGATTAATCTCTGCAGCTTTACTTAAATATCTTTGAGCATCTTTGTATTGTTTCAGATTGATACTGATCTTTCCAAGATAGAAATAGGGCTTATAGTCATTTGGATTAAATTTTATAACCTTTTCAAAGTCAGATTTGGCTTTGGCATATTCTTTTCTGCGATACAGAATTAAAGCGCGTCCATAATAGGGTTTTTCAAAACCGGGGAGGGCTGCAATAATCTTATCAAACTGTTTAAGTGCCTGATTATAGTCCTGGTCATTAAAATAGGCGATACCGAGGTTATAAGAAGCTTCCCAAAAATTAGGATCATCCCGCAAAGCATTACGAAAAAGACCAATTACCACCTCTCTCTGGCGGTCAGGTTTCTCGTTTTCAATATAACCCAGACAGAAGTTCTGAAAGGCCTTGGCAGAAGTCGTGATCTGTCGGTTGATGATGTTCTGTTCGTTCTGGCTAAGGGAAACGGTGGAGAGGTCAATCAGGTTTTTAATGATATCATCAGCAATTATAAATATTTCATCGAATTTGTTGTTGTAGGTTTTGGAAAAAATTGAGGCACCATTGAATGCGTTCATAAAATTAACATTCACCTCAATGGTCTTTCCATTGGTGTGATAGGTTCCTATAATACCGATGTTAATACCAGAAGACTTACCAACATGATACACCATCTCGCCATTAACCTTTTCTTTCGGATAACCGGCGTCGCGCATCGCTTTTTGAATTATATTTTGTTCCGGGACATAATAGGAGGCAATATTTGAGAGTTTATTCGATAATAAATAGTTGATACCAAAACTGATCCAATTATGTTTTTCCTGTTTGCTCAGGTTCTCAAAAGGAAAAATACCTATTCCCCTTTTATCCTGGGCATAAGACGGATTAATCAGAAAAGCAAAGATTAATATAAAAAAAATTAATTTGATGCACCGAAACATTAAAATTGAGCCCTTTTTTGTCATGCAGTAGAAACCAATTTAATTAGCACAATGAATCTATTCAAGTGATTTTAGCCAGTCTCCTTAAATGAACAGGATATTGGACAAAATATATAGTATCTAGTCGGCCTTTAATGCTAAAACTCAACCAAATATCAGAAAATTTCTACTTTTTTTTCAGAGCGATTATCGATGAGACTTAAAAGTCATAGCGGCAGATAGAAACTATATAGCGACGCGATTGATCGCGTCGTTACTCGTTATTCTAATCTCTGAGACCTCAGTGGCTTATAAATAGAGCAGTTGAAATAAACTCCCTTATTCAGGGAACATAGTAGTGGACAGAACCGTTAAAGACGTAATTGGAATTACAGTTGTTATTTGCTTGAAACACCATTTAACACTAAATTTTGCTGCGTCTATCATAATGAGGAGGCCTGCTGCTAAACTTTGGTACAGTTAAACGATGAAATACTATTAGATTCAATGGAGACAATCTATGCTAAAGCGTTTTTTGATGATAGCAGCCATGGCATTCTTTTCAATCAGTTCCAATTTTCCTCATGAAGGATCTCTTCCTCAGAAAGTCCCTTTAAAAATTATTGAACAAAACCAGGAAATTCTCAAGATAGACTGGCAGATTCCTGAAATTGTTACCGATCAAGTAGAGGAAAAGGGTCAGAAAAGTTGGCGGGTTTCCTTTGACCAATGTGATTTCTCTGCCCTCGATGGAAACTATAAACTTCCCTTTAAAAGATTTTCAATTGGTATTCCTGAAAATGCAACTGTTTCATATGAATTGTCAGATATTGTCTATGAAACAAGGAATAATATTATTGTAACCATGTCTTCAAGACCGGGAAGGGACAAAAATGGTATCAGTATTACCGCCGAACCTTCCGGGATTAGTCAACAGAAATTTGTGGACCGGGCCATCCTGGAGATTTCAGATCAGGTCTATTTCCGGGATATGCCACTCGTACATATCAGCTTTTACCCGGTCCGTTATGATCCGGCTGCGAAGAATTTAAGAATAATTAAATCGGCCACCATCACATTCAGGTTCAAAAACGGAAAAAACTATGGGGCATCGTATGTGCCGCGTTCGAAGATTGACTATCTTTATAAAAAGATGGTGTTGAATTTTGATCAGGCAAGGAACTGGCTGGCCGGGCGTCCAGGAGCATTAAAAAAATCGATTACTTCATTTGCCGGCCCATGGTATAAAATCGAGGTGAATGAAGACGGTCTGTACAAGATAAACAGCACAACACTTAGCGCCGCCGGTATTGATGTGGCAAATATTGATCCCAGGACATTTCGCCTCTATAATCATGGTGGGAAACCGCTTAATCCAAACACGACAAGTCTGATTGATAATCCTGAAGGGCCGCTGGAAACGGCTATCTATGTAAGTGGTGAGGAAGATGGGCGTTTTGATAGTGGCGATTACCTCCTCTTTTATGGTACAGGAGCCGGCGGTTGGTATTTTTCCGAGACGGCCAATAAATTTGCATATATCCAACATCCTTATGATACAAAGAATTATTACTGGTTAACATTTGGTAATGGCGCGGGTAAGCGTATGCCGGTGCAGGTGACACCCGTTGCCGGCACAGGCATGAGTGATACTTATTTTATCGAAAAAGTCCACTTTGAAGAAGATAAATACAATTTACTGGCCTCCGGCGCCGATTGGTATGGCTACCGCTTTTACGGAAAATCCCACAATGTTTCGCTTGATTATACAATTAATAATCTTAGCCCTGCGCCGAATCAAGCCGAAATGGTCATTAGTTTTAAAGGAGGATCGGGGCTCAAATACCTGGATGATGATAATTACCAGTACTATTTCACCGCATGGATTAATCCGGACAAAGCAACATCACCAATATTTTCAAGTTATTATTTACGAGAAGAAAAAAGTGCTGCCGTTCAGCGCAGTTTTGTTTCAACCGATTATTTACAGGAAGGTTTAAATTCTGTCTATATCCAGTATACGGGTAATTATGAAAACTGCAACGCTTATCTTGATTGGGTGGAATTTTATTACCCGCGTGAATACACAGCGAAAGACAATCAGTTAATCTTTTATACCCAATCTACAGGGCAGACCATCAGCTATACCATTAGCGGATTTAGTAGTACAGAAGCTCTGCTGTTCGATATCACAGATCCTGTTAATGTCAACCTGCTCCAGACAGAGTCCTCGGTACAGGGCGGAAATTATTCCTTTCATCTTGATCTGAGTGATAACCGGCCCAGACGTCTGATCGCATCTTCTGCAACTTCAGGAGCTATAAAAAACATTTCAGGCCTGGTTCAATATCATCCAACGGACAACCTTATGGATCCGATGCAGTCCACCGATTTATTGATTATCACGGATCCGTCTTTTCGATCTTATGCCAGTGAAATTGTAACCTTGCGGGCTAATGAGCCGGATCCCATTCGGGGCAAGGTAATTAATCTCAATGATATATATTTCTATTTCGGCAGCGGGGTAAAAGATGTCGTTGCTATACGCAATTTTATCCGCTATGCCTATTATAACTGGTCTTCCCCTCAACCAGCCTATGTTCTGCTATTCGGGGATGGTCACTATGATTACCGAAACATTGCCATTCCGGACACCAATCGTGTACCTCCCTTTGAAATAACAGCATTTCTGGAGTTAGATAGTCGTGAAACCGATAATTTTTATGTGGACGTTAATTTTGCCTCTAATTCTTTTTCATCGATCCAGCCGGATCTGGCTATTGGACGTATGCCTGTTGAGTCAAAAATTGATGCACGGCGTATAGTGGATAAATTAAAGTCCTATGCTGAGAATAAACAGAAGGATGGCTGGCAGACCATGCTGACTTTTGTCGCTGATGACAATAAGACCAGCACCCGGGACACCGAATGGTTTCATCAGAGGGATACAGAAAGCTTGGCTAATATATTTGGTTTGCGAAAATTTCTGAATAAGAAAATCTATTTATCGGCTTATGAATCTGTACCCGGGGGATTTGGCAGGGTGAAGCCTAAAGCGAATCAGGCGATCATTGACCAGTTAAATGAGGGGACTTTGCTTATCAATTATGCCGGTCATGGTTCCCCAACAGCATGGGCCCATGAATCTGCCCTTGATATGACCCGTGATATGCCCCGTATTCAAAATGAGGGCAGACTTCCTTTATGGATTGCCGCTACCTGTGATTTTGGAAAGTATGATGATCCCCATGATCCTAGTTTCTCGGAAGCATTAGTCTGGGAGGAGGAGAGAGGCGCTATTGCGGTTATTTCTTCATCCAGACTTGTATATGCAGGCAGCAATATCAGATTCAATCGCGCCCTGCTCGCAAATCTGTTCCCCTCCGGTGCTCCCAGCAGGCGGCTTGGGGAGGTCATGCTTATGTCGACGTTGAGTAATACGAATGACCAGAAATATCATCTTTTTGGCGATCCGACCATGTATCTGGCCGACCCAAGAGGTCAAATCCGGATCACGGATGTATCACCGGATACGCTCAAAGCCTTAAGTAAAGTTTCGGTAACCGGAATTGTGTCTGATGACGGTGGCGGTGAAAAAAGCGCCGACTTTACCGGTGGGGCTTATCTGATTGTAAATGATGCCCGCTATGATTCAGTCAATACAGGAGGACCTTATGATTATACTCTCTTTGGCCCCAGAATTTTTAAGGGTGAGATCAGCGTCGATAACGGATCCCTTAAGGGAGAGTTTATCGTACCCAAGTCAATCCGTTATCATAAAGAGCCCACAGGCAGGGTGACCATCTTTGCCTGGAATGAAGAAGGGTATGGGAATGCTATGGGCTATGTGGATACGCTCTTGTTCAAAGGAACCAGCGATAATCTTAGCGATGCAGAGGGGCCTGATGTTTCCCTGTATTTTGATGACCAGGAAGATTTCCGCGATGGCGACATGGTTAAAAGAAATTCGGTATTATCGGCCCGAATAACTGATGAGAACGGTATCAATCTGACTCAGGAGATCGGGCATAAAATAGAGATTACCATAGATGATAAGACTCCGCTGGATATTACTTCGTTTTTCGCTTATGATCGAAACAGCTATTCCGAAGGTGAACTTTCCTATCATCTTGATGCTATGGACCCAGGTGATCATCATTTGAAAATTCAGGCCTGGGATAATCTGAATAATCCCACCAGCGAGGAAATTACTTTTCAGGTAGTAGACGCCGAGGGTCTGGTCTTAGAAAATGTGGTTAATTATCCAAATCCATTCAGTGATGAAACAAGTTTCACTTTCCAGTTGCTCGGTTCAGAATT
>SDBT01010858.1_pt1 | contig 14684 bp, 7 predicted proteins | sample 2277101 | NCBI WGS metagenome assembly SDBT01 (sample SAMN10404973, study PRJNA504765) | marine sediment metagenome | isolation source: marine sediment core GS10_PC15, 103 cmbsf | place: Arctic Ocean: Southern Knipovich Ridge | collected 2010
GTCTCTACCATAACACCGCTGGCAACAACCATGCCTGGACTGACAGCTAAGGGGAGACCTGACATGAACCTTGGTTATCCCAACAGCAATAATTTCCCCTGCCTTCTCCTCATCAATTTCCTCATTTCGGTCAATGATGGTTTCTCCGGTGCGAGGGTCAACCAGTTCACTGGCAATCAACCGACCTATTACTCGCTCAGCAAGCGCTGGTAGTAACTCCCCTGCTTGCGGTTCAGATAGCCATATGCCGTCGGTAGTGCCGCAGTCCATCTGGCGAGTGATAACATCCTGAGCAACATCAATAAGCCGTCTGGTGAGGTAGCCGCTACCTGATGTCCTCAAGGCGGTATCGGCTAATCCTTTGCGAGCACCGTGGGTAGAAATAAAGTACTCTAAGACACTAAGCCCTTCACGGAGGCTCGACTTAATAGGAAACTCAATAATCCTACCTGAAGGGTCAGTCATCAAACCCCGCATACCTGCCATCTGCCTAATCTGGGAAATATTCCCCTTTGCCCCTGATGCTGCCATCATGTAAACACCACCATAGCGGTCAAGGGTCTCGGAGATGGCATTGGTAATCTTGTCGGTAGTTTCCGTCCACACTTCTATGACGCCATTATACCTTTCATCCTCAGTAATTAAGCCACGGTTATACTGATTTTCAATGATGGCAATCCTTTCCTCTGCCCCTTCTAATAGCTTCGGCTTGCTTTGAGGAACCTTGATATCACTCATAGCAATGGTAGTCCCTGATTTGGTAGCATAGTGGAAGCCCAGTTGTTTGAGGTTATCCAGTACCACTGCCATATCCTCATGACTTAGTAGCTTATAGCAATCGGTTACTATTTGCTTTAAGTCTGACTTAGCAATTGCTTTATTGTAAAAGCTTACCTCCCGAGGTAAAACCCCGTTAAAGATAATACGACCAACGCTAGTCTTAACCCTCTGCCCACCTTTCTCTCTGTCTCTAACCTCAAGCTCGGCTCTGAGGTCAACAATGCCAAGTTCATAGGCAAGCCTTGCTTCTTCGAAACTGCCGAAGAGTGCCCCTTCCCCCTTAGCCCCAGGCATAACAGTAGTCAGGTAATAGCAGCCGAGAACCATATCCAGGGTTGGGGTTACTATTGGCTCGCCACTGCTTGGTACCAGCACATTGTGGATGCTGAGCATCATCTCTCTAGCCTCTTTTATGGCCTCTTTAGACAAGGGGATATGAACTGCCATCTGGTCACCATCAAAATCAGCATTGAAGGCAGCACACACCAAAGGGTGGAGCTGAATGGCACTACCATTAATGAGCACTGGCTCGAAAGCCTGAATACTAAGTCGGTGTAAGGTAGGAGCCCGGTTGAGTAATACTGGCCGCTCCTTGACAACCTCCTCCAATATGTCATATACCTCTGGCTTAGTCCTTTCCACCAGCCGTCGGGCACTCCTAATATTATGGGCAAGCCCCTGCTCTATCAGCCGGTGCATAATAAAGGGTTTGAACAGTTCCAGAGCCATCCGTTTGGGCAGACCACATTGGTGAAGCTTGAGTTCCGGACCAACAACGATAACCGACCGCCCACTATAATCAACTCGCTTGCCCAGTAGATTCTGACGAAAGCGACCTTGCTTACTCCGGAGCATATCTGAGAGCGACTTCAACTTATGATTACCGCTGACAGAGGCAACTCGTCCCCTCCTTTCGTTATCAATAAGAGAATCAATCGCTTCCTGGAGCATCCGTTTCTCATTGCGGACAATAATTTCTGGTGCCCCAATTTCTATTAAGTGACGCAATCGGTTATTGCGATTAATGACTCGCCGATACAGGTCATTAAGGTCACTGGTGGCAAATCTACCTCCGTCTAGCTGAACCATAGGTCGAAGGTCGGGGGGTAAGACTGGCAATACAGTTAGAATCATCCACTCTGGCTTATTGCCGCTACGACGAAGGGCCTCCACTACCTGTAGCTGCTTACTTGCTTTCCGGTGGCGTTGACCTGAAGAAGAGCGGATCTCCTGGAGTAAATTATCACGTAGTTCGTCAAGGTTAATGCCTTTAACAAGCTGGAGAATAGCCTCGGACCCCATTCCTGCCTCAAAAACCTGCTCATATTTCCTTTTGAGCTCCTGGTACTGGTTTTCGGTAAGTAGTGCCCGTAACCTGAGGTCTTTTAGTTGTTCCACACCATTGGAGAGCCGCTCCTCAAGCTGTGCCTTTTCCTCAGCCCAACTTCGTCGGAGCTGATTTATTTCCTCCACCGTTGCTTGGCTCTGCTCCATCTCCGCGATTTTAGCCTCCAATGCACTTTGGCGCTCAGCTATTTCCTGCGAGCTATCCTCCTCAAGCTGTCTAATTGCCTCCTGACGTGCCTCTTCATCTATTAAGGTGATGATATAACGAGAAAAGTATAAAACACGCTCCAAACTCCGCGGTGAAAGGTCAAGTAATAGCCCCAATCGACTAGGTATTCCCTTGGCATACCAGATATGACTCACCGGACAGGCTAATTCAATATGTCCCATCCGTTCCCGTCGTACCTTCGCCCTAGCTACCTCAACACCACACTTATCACAAATGATTCCCTTATAGCGTACCCTTTTGTACTTACCACAGGCGCATTCGAAGTCCTTAATCGGACCAAAGATTGCCTCACAAAAAAGTCCATCCCTTTCTGGTTTCAGGGTACGGTAATTGATAGTCTCCGGTTTGGTTACCTCACCGTAGGACCAGCTTCTAATCTGCTCTGGTGAAGCTAAGGAAATACGAATAGCATCAAAATCATTAACCTCAAGCATTCTCTTCCACCTCTCTCTCGGTTGAGCCCTCGCTAACCTCAACCTCTGCCTCCAGCTTAGGCACTTCTTCAACTTCCTCAGCAGAGGTTAGCTTTTCTTCTTCACTAATCACCTCAACGGCAAGTCCCAGGCTTTGCAGTTCTTTCACTAAAACCTTAAACGATTCTGGCACGCCAACTTGGACAATGTCCTCATTCTTAATTATAGCCTCATAGGTTTTGGCTCGACCAGCTATATCATCCGACTTAATAGTCAGAATTTCCTGGAGGTTACGGGCGGCGCCATAGGCCTCCAGAGCCCATACCTCCATTTCACCAAAACGTTGACCGCCAAATTGAGCCTTACCCCCCAAGGGTTGTTGGCTAATCAGGGAATAGGGTCCGGTAGAACGGGCATGAACCTTATCTTCAACTAAGTGGATTAGCTTCATCACATAGATGTTACCCACAGTTACTGGTTGCTCAAATGGCTCGCCAGTGCGCCCGTCACGGAGTATAATCTTGCCGGAAATAGGTGGGGAAAGGTTCCTTTCCGTGCTAACCCTGTCTACAGATTGCTCCAGCTCCAGCGAGTTGAGGTCTCGGCTAGGTATGCCCAGCTCTTCGAGCCACAGGCGGAGGCAAACCTCCCTCGCTTCCCCCGGATATTCATCACTGAACACCTTGCTTTCATCATAGCCATGGCTTTTAACCCATGCCTTAGCCATCTCCATTTGCACGGTATAATGCCCATCAACAGAACCACCCGCCCCCGCTTCCTGAACTATCCAGGCTCTGGCTAGTTCATCCTCGATATTAGCGTCAGTGGCACCATCAAAGACAGGGGTAAGCACCTTGAAACCCAGTATCTGAGCTGCCCAGCCTAGATGAGCTTCCAGAACCTGACCAATATTCATACGCGATGGGACACCTATAGGGTTGAGAATAATATCTACCGGTGTGCCATCAGGAAGGAAAGGCATGTCCTCAGCCGGTGCTATCAGGGCAATGACCCCCTTATTACCATGCCGCCCGGCTAGCTTATCTCCTACCGAGACCCTTCGTTTCTGGGCAACCCAGACCTGCACCCGCTGATTAACTCCTGCCGGCAAATCGTCGCCACTATCACGGGAGAAGACCCTCACATCAATCACCTTGCCCCACTCACCGTGAGGCACCCGCAGGGAGGTATCTTTCACTTCTCGGGCTTTCTCACCAAAAATAGCTCGCAAGAGTTTCTCCTCAGCAGATAGCTCGGTCTCCCCCTTTGGGGTAATTTTACCAACTAGTATATCACCTGGACTCACCTCGGCACCAATCCGAACGATACCAGTTTCATCAAGCTCACGCAGGCTTTCTTCACCCACATTAGGTATATCTCTGGTGACCTCCTCAGGGCCTAACTTAGTATCTCGTGCTTCTATCTCGTGCCTCTCAATATGAATAGAGGTAAACTTATCCTCTCTAAGTAGGTGATTACTAATGATGATAGCATCCTCATAGTTATAACCTTCCCAACTCATAAAGGCGCACAGTACATTCTGCCCCAGAGCCAGCTCTCCCTGTTCAGTAGCTGAGCTATCGGCTAGAACCTGTCCCGTCTCCACTCGGTCACCCCTACTTACCACCGGGTGCTGATTAATGCAAGTCCCCTGATTGGTGCGCACAAATTTCGATAGCTGGTATGTGTCCTTATCCCCATTGTCCTTGGTAATTACAATCTGTAAGCCAGTAACTGAGGTTACTAGACCAGCATTTTGGGCAAAGACTACCTGACCACTGTCCTTAGCAGTCCCCATTTCTACACCGGTAGCTACCAAAGGTGCCTCAGGGCAAAGCAGGGGCATAGCTTGCCGTTGCATATTAGCACCCATCAGAGCACGATTAGCATCATTATGCTCCAGGAAGGGTATTAGTGATGTGGCAACGCTGAATAGCTGCTTAGGTGATACATCCATAAAATCGATTTTATCCGGCGTTTCCAGCAGGTAGCGGTTACCCAGCCTGGTTTCAACCTTCTCTTCTACAAATTGACTATTTTGGTCAAGCTGGGCATTAGCCTGGGCAATGGTATATACATCTTCCCTATCGGCTGATAAATACTCCACCTCATTAGAGACAAAGGGTACTACCTTTATAGTTCTGGAAGATAGCTGAGATAGCTTGGTGGCAAGCTCAGGAGTAATGACTGTGTTAGCTTCTATTATTGTGTCTCCGTTGTCATCAAGCACTGTCTCCCTGGCTGTTTTACCTAAGAGCCCATCATAGGTATTACTTACCCCATTAATAACCCTACGATATGGTGTCTCAATAAGACCATACTGGTTAATCAAGCTATAGGTGGCCAAAGAGCCAATAAGACCAATGTTAGGTCCCTCAGGTGTTTCAATTGGGCAGATTCTACCATAATGGGAATAGTGGACATCGCGGACATCAAAACCGGCACGCTCTCGGGATAGACCTCCCGGTCCCATTGCTGACAGGCGACGCTTATGAGTTAGCTCAGCCAATGGATTAGTTTGATCCATAAATTGTGATAGTTGCGAACTATTAAAGAATTCAGTGGTAGCAGCCACTACCGGGCGAACGTTAACTAGAGTGCTGGGAGTAACTGCCTCAGTGCTGATAATGCTCATACGCTCCATGGCTACTCGCTCCAAGCGCAACAAGCCAATGCGAAACTGCTTTTGAATCAGCTCACCAACGGTACGCACTCGCCGATTACCTAAATGGTCAATATCATCAGCGGTATCGCTACCATTATTAATCATGATGACATGCCTGACTATTTCAACAATATCTTCCTTGGTTAGAGCTCGTTGGTCTTCTGAAACGCTAAGACCTAACCGCTTACTAAGCTTATAACGACCTACCCTCCCTAGGTCATAATGCAGGGAATTAAAGAAAAGGTTGTTTATTAGCTTTCTGGCATTTTCAATATTAGGTGGGTCATTAGGGCGCAATTTTCTATAGATATCAATCAGAGCCTCAGACTCGCTCTTAACTAAAGGCTCACGTTCCAGGGTTGTCCTGATAAATTGATGTTCGGATGAGTTGTCCTCTTTAGGGAACAGGCTGAGCAGCTGCTCATCACTACTGTAACCAATAGCGCGTAGCAATGTAGTGATAGGAATTTTCCGCTTGCCGTCTACCTTGGCTGAGATTACATTCCGATTGCTAGTCTCAAACTCCAGCCAAGCCCCGCGATCCGGGATTAGCTTAGCCCGACATAACTCGCGGCCACTGACGGCATCCTCTTCAGAAGTGAAATAGACACCCGGAGAGCGGATTAACTGACTTACTACTACCCGTTCAGCTCCACTAATAATAAAAGTGCCTTTAGCCGTCATCAGGGGAATATCCCCCCAAAATAGGTCTTGTTCCTTGATTTCCCCGGTTGCTTTAACCAGCAACTTCGTCCTGACATAGAGAGGGGCTGAATAGGTCAAGCCTCGTTGGCGGCACTCTTGCTCGGGGTGACGAGCCTCACGGAATTCGTAGCTTATAAAGCTAAGCTCCAACCTACTGCCGATGAGGTCCTTGATACCGCGGGATATACTCCCTCCGCCCTTTTTGCTAGTTACCTCCCCCAACAGTTGCTTTAATCCTTCTTCCTGAAACCACTTGAATGAGCCTAATTGAACTTCAACTAGATTGGGTACATCTAGTATCTGGGGTAACCTAGCATAAGATTTTCTGGAAACGGGAGACGTTCTCTTCTCAGCATGCGCTGGTGAAACAATAACCATATACAGCCCTACTCCTTAAACAGAGATGCAAAATCTTGAGCACTATTGTGGTACTAAAATAAGACCTGCGATTAGTGAAGAGATGCAATAAGATGAAACGTTAAGAGGCATACTACAATCCTATATCTTACCACGATTTTTAATACATGTCAATAGCTTGGCCAGCTCTTAATATGATTCTTTAAAAATAAAGTTGATGACTTGAACCGGCCGGCAGTAATTGCTTTTCTACTCTTTATATCCTCTCAATTCTTACGGGGCAGACCTTTAGCTCAGGTATTTTAGCTACCGCATCAAGAGCTGGGTTAGTAAGCATATTAGCTGGACTTTCGGCAAAATAAAAGTTCATTGAGACTACCCCTACCAGTGAAACAGGGTCTCATTTAATTTCTCTCTGATATTAACCTCTACCAGGGTTATCACCTCCTGTCTTTAGCAGCCTGACTAACCTCCAGGCTATAGTTTCACAAAGCACACTTATATCCTCGGTGGGTAGGTAATCGGAGATGGTACTGTCAAATAATATGTTTCCTTCGGGGGCAAATTCATCATCACCCTTCCATAAGACTATGGTTATCGGCACTCGGCTGAAGGCATTAATGGTTACTGCCACATCACCATAATCCACCTTATAGCCTCCCAGTTTTCCAGCGACATCTATCAGCCGATGAGGCTCTTTCCCAAAATGGTCTAAAAGGGGCTTTACCACTCTCTGATAAAATGTGGGAAAATAGTTAGCTCCTTCTGGTAGTTCTCTATAAGTGACCAACTTATCGGAGAGGGGTATACCTTTTGCCGAGGTTAAATAGTGAAGTATCAGGAGCTTGTCCTTTATCGGGACTGGCTCCTCGCTATCCATCAACGAAATTTCGATGTCAGGCAGCGAGATTAGATATGACTGGTTTAAATATTCAATGACAATTACCTTCCTGGAATCTACTTCTAGATATTGGGCACTACTTTTGAGGCTCTGCTGCTCTATATCACCGAGCTTGGCTAGTTGCTCACAGGCAAGCTTATAAGCAAGCTCATAGCCATATTCATAAGTATTCCGAACGGACATGCAGTATCCTTATATTACTAGGAATAGCTTTCTTAAACGGTTGAACTATATCTCAAGCCAGGAATGAGAATAGAGTGACTCGCCGGTAAGAACTCTGACCGTCTTCACATATTTTACCTCTTTTTCACTAAGAGAAGAGAGGTCAGGTTTCTCGCCATCCATTACCCGATGCACCAGCTTGACAATTTCTGGCTTCTCACCTCGGGCTATCTTGATTATCTCGGAGTCCAGGGCATCAACTATAGCCGAATATAGTCCATACTTCATAAGCATTATCAAATAGGTCCGATTAAGATAAGGTCTGAGGTGAGTAGGTGTGCCGTTGGAGACATTAGATATACCCACGATAGATTTACATCCGGGAGCTATATCTCCCAGCATGCTCATAAACTCTGCGCAGGCTTTTATCTGGTTGATTTCTACCGACACCGGAGTAACAATAGGGTCTATCCAGATATCCTCATTAGTGATACCCATCTCATTGGCTCTATACATAAGCTCAACAGCTATAACCCCCCTCTCCGCCGCATCCCGCGGCATCCCCTCCATTCCCCACAAAAGACCAACCATGGCAGCGTTATATTTTTGCACCAAAGGCAATTCCTCTTCCGCCCTGGTCAGAGTGATAGAATTTATGAGTGCCTTACCCTTATGCACCTTTAGTCCTGCCTCTATTGCCACCGGGTTTGCCGTATCCAGTGATAATGGCTTATCGGTAACTTCTTGCACCGTCTTTACCGCCCAAGCCATCAACTCATCCCCTGTCTTCCGCGCCGGACCAATATTGATGTCAAGATAATCAACACCAGCATCGACCTCAGCCTTAGCCAGCCTCTGTATAGGTATAGGGTCTCTCTCCTTCAGCGCTGGGCCGATAGTTTCGGACATAATATTTATATTCTCGCCGATAAGAATCATTGCCACACCCCCTACGGTTTCCATTCTTTGAGATAGGCCGGGATGTGAGCCGCCTCCCTGGGACCAACCAGAATCTCCCAGCCCGGCAACTCTTCTTCCAAGCCACCACTTTCAGCAGCAACATAGCCGGGAATTACTAATTTGCGATGTTTAATCTGGTCTTCAATCCCACAATTCTTAACAAAGGGAGCAATAACATCAGCCCCAAATTTCCCGGCTGCCCATGCCGTCATCACTGAAAGCCCCTCAGTACCTTTGATTAAAAGATAGCTGGGAACCTTGCTGGTTTCTATTTCGCCAGAGACAATAAAGTAGGTGAGGGAAAAGTTGGTGGTAATAAGCACCGGTGAGTTCTCATCGGGAGTGCCAATTTTATAGATTCCCTCAGTAGTAGCTAGTGGTCGCTGAGGGTCAGTATAGATATTCATCCTCTCCACGAGTAAGGGGAAAAGGCTCTCCCCTCGGAAATCGGATAGAACGATAATGCCACCATATTTAGCCACAAAAATGGAGGCAAATACCGCTTCTTTCATCGGGTCATCAGTCATCTCAAAGGGGAAAATGGTAGTAGGAAAACCTAAGGGGCGAAGCTTTTTAATCAGGGTAGCGCTCCTGATGACTATCTGATGCTCAAACGCCTGGCGCAGGGTCCTTGCCCCGGAATCAAGAACAATGTCTTTGACTCCCGCCTCAGTCAACTCAGTGGTTAACTGGGCAAGCTCTTCCAAGCCGGAGGCCTTTACTGCCACCGGACAAGAACTCTCCTTAGCCAAATCCACCAAGCGGGCTAGGTTCTCTTTAGTGACAGCATATAGGAGTGGTTTCTGGTCAGCACAGACCTTTAAGCCCACCGCCAGACTATCAGGATTGCTGCTCATCAGGATAATGCTGCAGTCGCCTTTTTGCATCACCTTAGCGACCACAGCCCCAAATTTGTCAGCCCCCCCTGAATCATTCCTTACCGCTACCAGCTCAGGACGAAGGGTAAGCCCTACCCTCTCATATTGGAGCCGGCTGAATTTCTCCAGCCTATCATCAATCTCCGACTCATCCATAGCATCGCTGATAAGGATGGCAAAACCAGTAGGGTTCTCAAACCTCTTCTCGTGACGAAACATAACTGTCTCACCGCCAATCTTCAATGCCCTGTCACCAACGCCAATAGTAATCGGTCTAATGGGTGGAGCTGAAGCCTCCTCTAGTTTTACTTTGCTTTCTTCAGAGATATAGGGGCAGAGAGCTAGTTCCGCTTTACCTGCCGCCAATTTCATGGCGAAAGCGAGACAGGTAGGCTCCCCACACTCCTTACAGTTCGTCTTAGGGAGTAACTTGAATATCTCTATCCCGGTAAGTGGCACGCTATCAACCCCTTTCTTAGCCTAGTATTGGTTCCATAGTAAGAGCAGGATGCCCCTTCTTTTGCAAGAAGGGTAGAATCTCTTCTTCGGTGACACCAACCGTCTCATCAGCAATCATCTCAGGCAGGTCGGGAACACCAAGCTCTTCAGCTCTGGCTTTGAGCCGCTCGGCAATCGCCTCCTTCAGCATCTTGGGCATCCAGACCATTCTTAATAGGCCGCCGTCGCCGATGAGGAATTTTCTCTGAGTGATATTATATTTGCCATGACCAACAAAGCCAGGGGTACTCACACCTCCACCAATAGTCCCGGCTAGGGTGGTGAACTTCATCCCGCAGGGGGTCTCTCCCATATATTCCCGGTTCACCGTCATTACGCCGTTGCACTGATAAAGGACAGCCGCAATACACTCGCAGCAGCCACAGGTAGTCATAGGGTCATTCACTATACTATAGAAGTTATAATGGTCTATCTTCCCCCGAGAAGCCTTCAATATAAATTCATTTACCCCTTTCCACTGCCCGAGCTTGGCATCAATAACCCCCCCCTTCTCCACCGGTTGATTAGGTCCGGTAGGGTTAATCTCGTAAGCAGCTTTACAGTCCATCCAGTTATAGGAGCCACAAAGTCCAGTTCTCTCCGGGCTAATCATGCAAACATGACCCGGGGCAAAAGACTGACACAGGGTACATGAGTAGTATATGTCGGTAGTCTCGTCAGTCATTCCCTCAATCCGAGTATCTCTAGCCCCATACACCATCCTCGCCTTTCCCACAATCTCATCTACCTTATCGCCTTCGGTATAGATTTTTACCTGCATCTTATCGAATATCCTTCCAAAATCCTGGTGCAGTTTGGCATGCAGTAGCGCTCCGATATGGTAAATCTTGAAGCCCTTTTCCACTGCCGATTTAGCTACTCGTAGCCAGGCAATGTCTCTCTGCCCGATGTGCATTACTCCTTGAGCGTAGTTTATAAGATGGTGGATTTGCCGCTCTAAGATAGGTTCGTAGTCCTCCTGCATTTCTCTGCCGGCAACCTCAACCACTATGCCCATGGGTAACTCGGAACCGGCGGGGACATCAGTTATCTCAGCACCAATCACCTCAATCCTGCCATCCTCTACCTCTTCCATTCGCTTGCTGGTAACCCACTCCACCATATGTGTCCTGCCCCCGCCGCACTCCAGATATATATCCTCTCCTCTGACCCTCTCACCCTCGAAAGCAGGACCATAGGCTACTGGAACCGGCACTTCAGCCACAGTAACCTTAAGACCCCTTACTTCTATTGCTCGGGACACTATCTTATCGTGAGGAACATTGGAAACGACATGTTCGTAGGTGCAAATTCCGGTGGGTAAGACCTCAGGTATTGGCGTATCAGCAATGGTCGGGAATCCCCAGTTTATTGCCCCGGCAGCATTGGCATACCACTCATCAGTAACATAGCCCAGGGGCATGGCGAAGGCAAAGGTACGGTCCTTGTTATAAATGAGGACTTTTCGGTAGTCGCCAGGCTGAATGGCACCAAAGGACATCGCTACCCTGGTGGCAAAGCCAATAGCGAATACCGCTGCAGTGATATCAGGACCAAAGGAGACCAGGCGGGTTGGCCACCCAATCTGCACCCCCGCTTCCACAAGTTGCTCTGAGAATCTCTTCCCGTCATGCTCCGCCGCCATAAAGACATAAATGTTTTTCTGCTGGAGTTCCTGAGCGATTTTTACCGCTATCTCATTGGTAGGCGCGGCACCGAGGATAACGGCGAAGCCAGGGGCAGAGCCATCAACAAACTCAATGCCTCTCTTTCTAAGAATTACATCGTCGGCGGCACCTAACCAAAGATTATCATCAGTAATATCTTCCTGTTTGGTATAGAAATCTGGCTGCTCCAGATACCTTATGGCTTCAATGATTTCCTCAGCGAAGAAGGTCGCCATCCCGGCATCAAGGGCTGGGGCCAGATAGGGCAGGGGATGCTTTTCCCTTACCGGTGGTGGCAGTAGGGATTTACACCTCTTTAATACCTGCTCCACATCACCCAGTTTTTCCACCTTGATGCCTAAAATACCATAGATTACCGGCAGATAATAGGCAGTATTGGGGAAGCCCACTGGTTCATTTGCCCCCCACCTATCCATCGCCTCCTGCCATTTCCTCTCCGCTTGGTTAAAAATCTTATGAGCACCTTTAATTGCGGCTGACGCAATAATCTTGGACATATCTAAATAAAACCCTCCATCTCAGCTAACCCTAGTGCTTAGACCGCTTCCAACTCACGCCGCATCGCCATATCATAAAGAACCCTTTCTCTAGCCTTATCAATGCCTAGTGCCTTACGCTTCTTGTCAATGTGGGCAATCATAAGGTGGGCAGCCTTAATTGGGTCTGGTTCAAACGCCCACATGCCACCGTACATGTCCTCAAAATCCTTAAACAGGAAATCGGTTACCTCTTTACTGCCCAGGGTAGGCCAGGTAACGCCAAACACAGTGAATACCCCTGAGCTAACAAAGTACTGGCCGATAGAGATTGCCTTCTCGCTCATCCATTCCGGGGCAGCCCCGGCTAGAGGCAGGTCGCTTATGTCATCGTCTAAGCCGCCATCTTTGACCATGGCAGTAGCCGCCATAAGGATGCGGGTGTTGTCAATACAGGCACCCATATGCAATACCGGCGGAATACCTACCGCCTCACAAACTGAGGCCAGCCCTTCACCGGCATACTCGGCGGCTGCTTCAGGAACCATCAAACCAGCTTTGGCACTAGCCATAGCGGCACAGCCAGTTTGCAGTACCAGCACATCATTCTTGATGAGTTCCTTGACCATGGTCACATGAACATCATCGTGGGTGACCCGCACATTACTGCAGCCGACAACACCAGCCACCCCTCTGATTCTACCATTAATGATATTATCGTTTAGCGGCCGGTAGGAAGCCCGAAATAGACCACCCAGCAGGTAGTTAATAGTTTCATGGCTGAATCCAGCGATTAGGTCAGTTTTTTGTTCCCGTGGGATATAAACATTCTTTTTCCGGTTAGGGAAATTATCAATGGCGACTCTCAATACAGCCTTGGCTAACTCAATAGCGTTACGGTCCTCAAACTCCATATGAGTAGCCCCCTCAATCTTGGCTCTTGAGTCGGTGGTGATAATCTTGGTATGATAGCACTGGGCGACTTCCACCAGCCCCTGCATGATACACTGGACATCAACCACCATCGCCTCCACTGCCCCGGTAACCACCGCCAGCTCCTGTTGCAGGAAATTCCCGGCTATAGGCACCCCGTGACGCATCAGTATCTCATTGGCAGTGCAGCACATACCCGCCAGGTTTATCCCCTTTGCCCCCCTGGACCTAGCATATTCAATCATGTTGGGGTCTTGAGAAACCACGGCAAGCATCTCGGCAAGCTGAGGCTCGTGACCGTGAATGATGAGGTTTACCTCATCTTCTTTGAGCACCCCGAGGTTTATCTGGCTCGCCACCGGTGACGGAGTACCAAAGAGGATGTCCTGAAGTTCGGTGGCAATCATGCTACCCCCCCAGCCATCAGCTAGGGCAGTTTTCACACCATGACGAAGTAGGCTATGGTAATCCTGGTCAGTTCCCATATGGGTGCGGTGCATTGCCTCCACCACTTCTCTATCTATGCCTCTGGGAGCAACCCCCAAACGGCGCCATAGCTCTTGGCGCTTTAAGGGTGCCCTCTTTAAGAGCAGAAGTTCTCCCTCCTGCTTACCAAACTCCTTCAAGAGGGTTTCGCCAATATCAACAGCTATTTCACTATTGCTGCGGTCACCAATCTTGACACCAAGGTCCAGAGCTAGTTGGAGGAGCTTCTGCTCATCCTTAATTTCATAGCCTGGTGCCTCCCCTTTAGCTACCGCCAGAAAAGCATGGGTCACCCGGCGTGCATGGTCGCCGTGGGCAGCTGACCCGGCGGCTATCTTTCGGAGAAAATTACGGGCGGCAATAGTCTCAGCCGTAGCACCACAGACACCGACTCTCTTTCGTCTTTCCTCCGCTGTTTCCTCTTTACCTTTAGGCAGCATCACCCGGCATGGTCCCATATTGCAGATACTGCAACAACTGCCCTCAGCCCCTATGGGACAGGGCTTTGTTGTCTCTGCCCTCTCAAAAACGATGTTACACTCATCGCTCGCCGCTTTCGCTATCATCTCTATGGTAGCTTGGTCAATACTTTTCTTTTCCTTCTTTACCATCCTTAAACCGCTTCCCAATCTCTTTATTTTGCTGTCAGTTCAGCCATTGTCTCTCGCACTAACCTTATCGCCTCCGGGTGTCTCATGATTAATACATCAGCCCCGGCTAAAAGCAGAGCCATAGCCGACATGGCTTCCATTAAGATACCCCTCTTCTTGGCATCCCCCAGCTCAGGAGCTTCTTCAGTTGAAATGTGTGCCTCCTTAGTCTTCCAAACCTCTTTAGCTATGTTGCAAATAATGGGGAATTGCAGCTTCTCATCTTGCTGGGTTAAGGCTGCCATCCTCATTCTCTCCATTATTGAGTAAGCATACTCAATTCCATAGCCGATACCGCTGACAGTAGGGTCCATTATCAGCAGTTCATCAGGAACGCCAAGATTACCCAACAGAATATTAAGCTGCTTAGCCAGGTTGATATCTATAGGTGACGACGCCGCCACCGTATGGTGATAACCAATAGCTGAGGCACCAATCCTTTTATGGTCTCCTTCCTCAACCGGTCCGATAATCAGCTTCTTTCCCTGGCAAATCTCAGCCACCGTTCTTAGAACCTCGGTATCTTTATCTTGGTTACCTGTGCCCCAGACGATTA
>SDBT01010859.1_pt1 | contig 14683 bp, 36 predicted proteins | sample 2277101 | NCBI WGS metagenome assembly SDBT01 (sample SAMN10404973, study PRJNA504765) | marine sediment metagenome | isolation source: marine sediment core GS10_PC15, 103 cmbsf | place: Arctic Ocean: Southern Knipovich Ridge | collected 2010
CACATGTGCATTAAGCTTGATCCACCATATCTTGGCTGCAGTCTTATCCATTTTCAATCTGTCTAACTTGTCCTTTGCTGAGGTATCTGAGGGAGTTGAGTGTGCTGAGTTTAATGAGTCAAGCTCGTGTTCCTGCTGTTTAACCTTTTTCTCAAGTTGGACATAGTCCTTGTAGTCCAAAGATTCCTGAAGACGGGCCTTGTAGATATGGAATTTCTCCCATATGGCTGTAAGGCCATCTCCTTTCTCTGCCAGTGAAACAAGGAATTGTATAATATCAGCACAATATCCTCCATGAGTCTCACCATAACTTTTGCCTTCCTTGACATTATGAGGACATTGGTTATGAAGTTTCCATATACAATTCTTACATCCAAAGTTATTAATCTCAGCTGTAGGGAAAAAGAATTCTTTATCATTCATAGAAGCTGTAATTCCATCTTCTCTAGGCTTTATGAGACTCTCTGGTAAACTTTCAACTTTGGGCACTATGGCTTTTTTCATTGTTGTTCTGGTTTTGTCTGTGGTATTGGTTCCAGATCAATCCCTGTGTCTGGTTCAACGCTCTTGCTGTTAGCTGAATGCTCCTTTATCAAATCCTCTATCACTTCACAATAAGAAGCTCTAGGGTGTCTCTTTAGTTTGTCTAAAGTAGATTTACACTGATCGCTTATAACGATATGTGGCATATTATTCACCTCAATATATACAGATATATTAACTTGTATATAAATGTTTGTATTATGTTTGAAATGGAGTGTGTGTTAGTTGTTAACCAGTATATACAGGTAATACTCCACTACCCATAATTCACATTCATGAATACATACTAATTAATGTTAATGAATATTAATAAATATTAATATATGTAATAATCTATGGCCATAATGATTAATACTATGGTGTAGTAGTAGTATTATGTTTTCTATCACTGTATGACTTCACTATATGCTTTTACTATTACTTATTACTTTACTTTTTTACAAGACGAATAAAAAAACAAATCAACAAACAAAAAGAATAATATATAAATCATAAGTTACAGAGTAACACACCATAAGATATCCCTTCATAGATCACACCCCATAAGCATATGCTACAGTATATAGGTAATGGCTTCATAATACACTTAACATAGATAATGCAGTATGTAGGATTCTGCTTACTATGTGATGTATTATACATATCTTAATTACAATAACTTTATATATAAGCTTATCCATTAGAATTAACATAAGTTAATAATACAATACTTATTAGTATTGATATAGGTAACTGCTAACAAAGATTAGCAGTTCCAAATGATGAGGTGAATGATGATGATGAAAACAATAAAAAGGTTATTCAGTAAACGTTATATGTCATGGAATGAATATTCAGAAAGAGTTAAGTTTTTGAATATGTTCCATTGGCAACAGAGTGTTAGGAGAGAGTCAATAAAGAATCTATGATGAAATCTCCATAGTGGAGATTTATGTGATTCTCTTTTTTCTTTTTTTTAATTATGAGGTGTATACAATGATAGGAGATAAAAGGAAAGGGTTATTGTTTGTAGCTATGCATAAGGAAGGAGATGTATGGATCACAGAAGATGGAGGATATAAGTTTTATCCTTCTTCTTTCTTTTTTAAAAACAATGGAGGGATAAAATGAAATCAATGCATGTAGATTGGAGTAAGGAATTTGGTGGTTCAACTTATGAATTTGTTGGGCGTAGAGTAATGGAAGAAAAGAAAGGAGAATGGTCTGAAGAAAATCACGATGGTTTAAGCGGAGATGATGAAATGCCTATGATGAATTATGCCTATCCAATCTTTAATGATTCCCCAACAGATAAAGAGATATTTAAAGTATGTGATAATACAAACTGTACAGTAGTTTATAATACTGACAAAGATTGTTATTATCTTGCTTTGACTGGTGGAGGTATGGATTTATCTCAAGATATTGCTTATGCATATATGTTAATTGATGGTTGTATAGATTGGGATATGTTAAATGAAGTGTATAAATCTGGGCCATTGAGTCAAGGAAAATCAGTTTATCTTAAGATTATGAAGGAATTGAAAAGACAATATAAAACTAAGATTGATAACTACACAAGGGATTTACAAACAGTTAAAGACAAAATCAAACAATACTCAAAGAAATAAAGAGGGATTGAAATGAACACAAAAGACTCTAATGAAATTGCAAGGATAATAGAAAAAATATCAGTTAATACTAAACCAACAGGAAAAGGATTTAGAGAAGTATTAATTATTGAATTAGCAGATTATTTTGAGAGAGAAGATAATGAAAGAGCTATAAAGATAACACACAAATATCCAGAAGCACAGAAGAGGTTCAACAGAACTCAATTCCTAAAGGATTGTGGTATAGATGACTGATGAATATAAATTTAAACAAAAGGATATTAATGTATTCTCTGCTATAGGGTTAAGCTTAGTTGTTAATTACTTTGTCTGGTATATCTCACCCTTCTACAAGTTAGCTGTATGGTTAGGCATAGCTCATAATCTAATATGGATATGTATATGGGGTACCTTAGTAGGTGCTGGGTTCTGCTTAATATTCTTAAACAGGATGTTTAAACCTGGAGGTGGTTTAGGATGAACACAAAAGACTATAAGGAGATTGCAAGGATAATTAAGAGTTGTAGATTAATGGATTGGCAAGGATTTATGTATCTAAAAAGAACAACAATAGCAATTAAATTAGCCGACTATTTTGAATCTAATCCTTTTAACAATAAGGGATGGAAAGGTAAGTTCAACAAAAAACAATTCCTAAAGGATTGTGGAGTATCAAGATGACTGTAGGTAAATGCTTTGATCTAAAGTATAATGAAGAGCCTGATAGCTTAGGCAGCTACATTATATCTGTTCTTATAGCTATCATCATCTTAGTTCCGGTAACTATTTGGGTTTATGTTATGATCTATCACTAGTATTCCCAACAAACTGTTGGAAATCCTTATGGGTATTCGTTATGATTTATCATTAGGTGTATGAGTTTGATGAGTGCTTGAGTGTGTTGAGTTAAAAAAGGTGAGAAAATGAAATATTGTAATTGTGATAAGTGTGAGAATTGCTGTAAGAATATTCCAGGAATTCCTTTACCTAATGAAGTAGTTAAGATAGCAGAATTTTTAAATATACCTTTATCAAAATGTTTGGAAGAATATTTCATTGTTGGTTGGAGGGGATATATAGAAATTAAAGGTAAAACTTACAACAGGATTGAATTTGTTTATCCTGCAAGAGATGGATGGAATAATAAAATAGAAGATTGGGATTATCCTTTTCCAAAAGAAAGTGAACATTGTCTATTTTTAGAAAATGGATTATGTAAAATTAATTCTGTAAAACCTTTGGAATGTTTGAAAAGTTTTGGATGTAAGAAAAACGGAGGTAACATTTTGAGGAATGATATTCTTGTAATATGGGATAAAGCATGGAAAGACAATAAGATTCATCCAGAAATAAAAGATTTTATAGGAAAAATAAAAACAATTTGAGGTGAGAATATGAATTTAGATAAGATTAGGACAATAGGGATATTAGGAGATAGGGATTTTGGGAAAACTAGCATTATGTTTAGCTTAGCCAGGAGCTATAAAGGAAAGAGGGAGATTGTCTTTTATGCCTATCCTAATGAACAGGCACTACAGGATAAGATTAACAAGTCAGTAAGGATAATACACACACTTACAGAGTTAGAACTCCTTACAGAAGCAGTTGTTTTTATGGATGAATTACAAAAACATATAAAGTTTTATCAAAAGAGGGTAGCAGATGAGTTTCTTGAGATCTTAAGCACTATTGCTCATAACAACGTAAGCTTAATATTTTCTACTCCTATGAGTCAGTTTATTTCCAAGACTCTTGATTGTTTCATAGATGGATTTGTCTATGTTAAGATATCTGATTTGGCTACACTTAAAAACGGGAGCAAGGCTAAGCGTACGCTCCAGGACTTCTCAAGCAAGAGGATCAGCAAGCGCACTGTAAGGCTTGAGAAAGGTGAATATCTCCAGATAGTTGATGGGATGGAAGAAACTAATGGAATAATTAAATTTTCAAATCCAAACATAAAGAAAGATTGGAATTCTAAATGCTAATATTATGCTAAAATAATGCTACTTTTATGCTAATTTTCGATTATCTCTTTCTAAGTAATGGTAAGCTATGGCTATGTCTAAGAAGTCTTAAAATAAGCCTATATCTATGCGTTCTTATGCATTTACTCATAGTTTATGAGTTTAATGAGTATGTTGAGTGTATTGACTTTCGGAACAGCTTACTATATCTCATTGTTCCAATTTAAGGAACACTTATCAAATCCTTAGAATATGCTATTTAACGGGTTTTTTTGTATATTAAACCGGATTTTCCATATTTAAAGCCGAAAGTTGGACATTAAATCATATATATTAGATAATCGGAAGTATTAAATAGTTGCTCATCTGAGAAATATTTATCGTAAACAAACCTTTTTTAACTGCTATGAGATGGCAGCTGACGGCAGTAACCTTCTGCTGAATGCTGTCTACTTTTAGCTTATATTCAAGCATTTATTTTTTAGCAAAAGCGAGATGATTACAATTTATAGAATAACAGTAAAACCATTGTCTAATCAAGGACTTCTCACATTTAAAGGCATTAAGGAATATACTGTTAAGGATGGATTTGTAATATTCAGAAATCTCAAGAATAATGAGATTAAAAGATTTGCTGTTTCTAATGTCGAGATAGAAGAGGAAGTCTCTGCTAAAGCAGAGCCTATAGAAGAAGAGGGTGAAAAATGAAAGTTCTTAATTTTAGTGTAGTTGAGATATTACCTTCTTTACTTGATAAGTCCAAACAACAGACTATCAGGCCTGCTTGGAAAGAAGAGATTGATGTTATTGCGGGTATTGAATGTAAAATCATATTTAAAAAGCCACCAAGATTCAAGGTTGGAGAGAAAGTAACTATAATGTGGAAGCAGAGAAGTAAGTATGAGACATTTTGTAATAAATGTGGTAATGGGTTGTGGTATGAATCTCAACACTATAAAGATAAAAGAGAAACTAATCAAATTATCCAAGAAGAACATTTTAATAAGGGTTGTAAATCAATTAAAGGTTTCAATAAAATACTAGGCACAGTAGAAATTACAGAAGTGTTTAAGATTGAGATGGATATAAATTGGATTAATAAGAAAGAATGGGAAGTTCCAATTTTAAAGAATAGTTATATTTGTAAGATATATGCGATAGCCGACGGCTTTAAGAGTGCAGAAGAGATGTTCAAGGTTTTAGATCGGATGTACGATTTAAGTAGTCCTAAGGAGTTTTATGTATACAGATGGAGATGGTTAGAATAGCAATAAACGCTCATGAACTAGTGGGTAGTTTCCAAACAGTTTACTGGAATGAGTGGAAGGAAGGAAAGATACTGGAGTTTGAGCTTATTGATTGCTTCCGTTCTATGGTGTTTAAGGAAGGGAATGGGCTTTACCAGGTCTATTATGCCATTGCAAGATCAGAGGATAAGACGCTTGGGATGAGAGAGGGAGATGATATCTTCCTGCATGTATCTTGGAGAGCGCTTGTTAAGGCCCTGTCTAAAGTCCCGGTGGAGCAGAAGATACCATGCTTAAAAAAAAACGCAGATGGGAAGAATATCTTCATCAGGATAGAGAAGCTTACCTCCAAGTCCATGAAGATACACTGGCAGGAGCCTAGAGAGCCTACTGTTGAGCAGTTAGAGAATGCTGGTAAGTATTATGAGATAATCAAGGCTGAACATCAGGATAGCTAACAGCTTACAGCAAGAGCCCGAGCACGCTCATGCTGACGTCTGACATCTGTTAGCTAGAGGAGAAAATGAAACATAAACCAACAGAAAAGGAAATTGATATTTTAATCGAAACGATACAAAGACACAGCTATCCAATTTACTGTAATCCTGAATATTGTGGGATTAAGAAAAAACACACAAAATGAAACCAAAAATACCGAAAGAATGTAAAAAGTGCGTATATAGACACTTTTGTGAAGATACTGGATTTGCTAAAAATAAGAAAGAATGCTTGGGAAGACTTGTACCAGAATAAAATGACCAAAAAAGAAAAAGAATTAATTAAACTACTGGAATTGGCAGCAAGATTAGTTTTGCTTGAAGATAAGGAGTTATTAGTAAGATTAGGGAGATTATAAAACTCACAAAATGAAACCAAAAACAGATGAACAGATTGAATTATCAGAACAAGATGAAGAGTTTTTAGAAGCTATAAACGAGCTTTCAGAAAACAAAAAGAATATTGTAATAGCATATATGAAAGATAAATGTGAAGCTAAAGCAGATGAGATAAGAATTAATGTAATGAATGATATTAAGATATGGATGGCAGGCAGAGACTGTGATATAAAGGTCATAGATGATATTTTAGAAAAACACACAAAATGAAATACAAAATAGAATCAAGTTATGAATTAAAATATATTAAATTAATGTGGTTTATGATAGGTATGTTAGTTGGTTTTGTGTTAGCAATTTTAAGAATGATAATTTATAATATAATTGGTTTGTAAAAAAACACACAAAGTGACCAAAGAAGAAAAACAACAAGAGGGTTTCGGCTCTCGGAGATGAAAGATGATAGAAAATCAATTAACAAAGATGTTAGATAAATACCCTCATTTAAGAGAGGAAAAGCAAGATGGAATTATTTTAGAAGTATTGTTAGAAGATGAATTAAATGGTAATGAATCAGCTATGAAATTGAATATGAAGTATGTAAGAGGATTAAAGAAGAAATCCAAAACCCACACTAAAAAATAATAAAGGAGTCATAGGCTCTCGGAGATAGAAGATGAAAGTTAAAACGAAATCGGTATATGTTATTTTTGAAGAAAGACAAGTAAGTTGTGATAGCGATTATGGTGATGATGGATATATGATTATTTGGGATGGTGAGGAAGTTGGTAGAAATATTACCATAGAAAATCTATCTAAAGAAATAAAGAAATGTGACGATGAATTATATAGTAAATTAATTAAACATATGAAAGAGGATTTACAACTCAATGATTTTAATATGGCTGATGATTATTTAACTGAAATTATGGAGTTTTTAACAAAAGAAACTGAAGGAATAATGTACATATTTTACTATCAAAATATTATTTCCATTAAAGAAGTACATAAAACAGAAGAATCAGCAAAGAAGAATGTAGATTATTACTCCAAAAATATATCTTACAACAATAGGTTTACGTATTGTAGATATACATTATTGCACAACAAACCAGAGGTTAATAAATCTCACAACAATCAGCAAAATAAACAACAAGAGGGTTTCGGCTCTCGGAGATAGAAGATGAAGCATTACAAAAATAATATATTAAAAAGGCTGGCTTTTAGAATCCATAGAAAATTCCATATAGTAATTTATGGAACACCACCAAATCATAATGGAGAATATTATGATGTTTATGTTGCATATTTTGATAGAAGACTTGATGAGATTGAGAAAGCTGTTAAAAAAACAGAGAGGATTATAAAAGAATTTATTAAGGAAAATCAACCAGATACCGAAACCCCCGCTAAAAAACAATAAGAGAGTTACAGGCTCTCGGAGATGAAGATGGATGAAATATCGAGTGGTGGTGAAACAAAATGGTAAGAAAGATTCCAGAAAAGAAAACTGAATTGGATAGACTAAAATCTGTTGATGATTTAATTAGAACAGATAATGTAACATTATATCAAATTTTAGATGAAATGAATGAACGGATAAAAAAACTTGAGGAATTAACAAAATTTTAGTCCTAAAGAGAAAAACAACAAGAGAACTAAGGCTCTCGGAGGAAAAAATGACTAAAAATTTGGAATTAACAGATTTGGAATTTGAATATGTAGGTAAATTAGTATGTGAAGGAATAAAAAGAAGAAAGGCATCAGGAAATATACCTTCCAATTTAAAAAAGAAATTTAAATGTAAACGGATTGATTAAAATGTCAGAAGAAAGTCAAGAATTTGATAGAGACTTTATGAAAGAAGTCCAAGAAAGAAAAAGAATGAGGGATAATGATGATTAAGCGAAAAGATTGGATGATATAATTATATGGTTATCTTGGAATTTCACATAATAAGTTGGCTATAGAAAATATTGGGAATTATTGTTATGATATGTATAGGGATGAAGTATTAAATCAAATAAACGCAGAAACCCCCACTAAAAAACAAGAGTGATTGAATAGCTAACAGACGACAGCTAGAGCATGAGTCACGTTCTCTAGCTTATGCTGAAATCTGTTAGCTGATATAAAATGAAAAAAGAGATACCTGAACAATTACAAAATCCTGCCTACAGGTTCTTCCTGGTAAGGACAGGGATAAGATGGGGTAAGCTCCCACTAGAAAAACGATGGAATTCTGATAACTGCTATATGTTCTTTGAACCCAAGCTTAAGCAGCATATAGAATCCGGTGGTAACGTAGGGATAAATACAGGCTTTGGGAATCTTATAGTAATAGACTTTGATGACAAGGAGTTTCAGGAGAGCAAAGTTCATCTCCTGCCTAAGACATTCACAGTAAGGACTGCATGCAAGAGGCTAAAGCATATGTATTACAATCTGGAAGGGGATATGATATCTAAGAGAGGAGTAGACAGCTGTCAGCAAGAGCAACAGCCTTTTACTCATGCTCACGGCTCTAGCTGTAGGCTCAGCAGAGTGGCTGATATCCAGGCTAGCAGATGCGGTATTATATGCCCACCTTCTAAGATAGGAAGCAGGATGTATTCTGTTATAAGTGAAAAGCCTGTGGCAAATATAAGCAGGGAGATGCTTACTAAGGTGTTTGGGATCAGTAACTTCTGGAAGGCTCATAGAAGGCGCATATATGGCAATATACAGCCTAAAAAGATACAGGAGGCTATTACCATACTTAAGGAGATGAAGGTAGAGAGGACAAGAGACAGGCATTTCAGATGCCCTTTCCATAGCTCCTACAGCAACCAAAGCCTCTGGGTAGGAGACCAGGGAAATCTATACTGCTTCCACTGTCAAAGATATTGGAATGATATATATCAATTCAAGAGGGATATGAGTCTCAATTAACTCAGGTACTCAAGTCCTCATTAAAATCAATATAAAAAATGAGTCTTATAAATAACACAGCTGAGACAGCAGAGAAGTTTCTGGACAGGATACATGTAATGTTTCAGAAGGAGAAAGTTTTTGTCTACCCTTACAAGGTTGGGAAGGGAACTCCTGTTATCTGGACATTAAGACAGGCAAGGCAGTATCTTTCCCATCTTAAGCAAAGAGAGGAGAATGAGAAACAGGAGTTAATAATATGATCCAAAAAATATGGCTGAGTGAATGGTGTCCTCATAAGTGTAGTTTTTGTTATAATGGAAGGAAGGAATTTATTGAACTGCCTATACCAGAGATTACATCTAATGAAGTACAAATTCTTGATCCTGCTTTTCTTACTAAGGATAATGTTATTGGAGTGATAAAAGAATTAGGGTTAATAAGATACAATAAAAAAGTTATCTGCTATGAATTAGTTCAAGGAATCAATTACAAGGATTTGACTCAAGAGATAGCTGATGAACTTAAGAAAAGCAGATTCATAAATATAAGATTTGCTTGGGATAGGGAGTATAATAAGCATCTTATGTTTAAGATTTATGACTGTAAGGAAATGCTGATAAAAGCAGGATACAATTCCAGGAGATTAATGTGTTATATTCTCACTAATTGGGAAATATCTCATGATGATTGTGTTAAGAAGCTAGATCTATTGAAGATTTGGAGAGTTAAGGTTGGAGATTGCTGTTATGATGGGGGTTATCACATAAAAAACTATGAGGATTACATATTAAATCAAAAGACTAAACTGTGGAGTTATCCATCTCTTAAAAGATTCAGATCTAAATGCAGAAAGCATAATCAGATACTAAGAGGTATAGATCCAGAATTAAAATGACAGAAGATGAATTCATTCCTCGTATCCGTTGGTCAGAGTTTCTGTATCACCAGCCATTACGGATTGTTATTAGGGACTGGCATAACCTCAAGACATTGTTTGCTAATAGTTATCTGCTTATCCCTTCCCTGTTAGAGTACAAGGGCAGGAAGATAGAGCTTTGTGTCCCTTACAGGCCATTCATCAGGCTGATGAGGAAATTACCCTTACAACAGCAAAGATGGGTTGTAGAGGGTAAGGCAGTGATAGAGATAATGAAGACACCTATGCGTGACCATTATGGGATGAGAATAATTAAGGTGGAACTGTATGAGCCTACAGATGACAGCAGGAGCTAAAGCTTATGGATGATGGATTACCGATTAATATTTATAGTAGTTACCTTATGTTAACTAACATAACTAATAGAGGAGAATAAAATGCCAAATGCTAATGTTTCAGTTTATTTGAATGATGAGGATTTTAAGGAGTATCTTAAGGATAAGAAGGGATATAATGATATAGCAAGAGATGCCCTAAAAAAAGTTTTAAAGAAGGTGAGATGAAAATGAAACTGCATAAAGAACTTACATCAATAGAACAGCCTGTGTATGATAGAGATAAATCAGAGGACTTATTTGATAGTGGAAAAATAAGCTACAGAAAACTGAGCTTAATGAAGCAAGAGAATATCAGAGTTGCTTTAGGAAATCCTAAAATCACATTAGAGGTTATTTGTAATGCTTTAGGTAAATATTGTGGATATTGTTTTAAGTTTAGCAGAAATGGAAGGTGTATTGGTTGTCTTATATATAAAAAGCAAGGAAAACATCAATGTAGTGGTATTATAGGACACATAGGGAATAGTAAAGACAAAAAAAAATTTGCAGAAAAACACAGGGAATGGTGTGAGAAGATAGGCTTATGGAAGAAGGAGTGGAGGTAAGAAAATGAGTTATACAGAAGAAGAAAGGAGACAGATATTTTTGGGCCAGTGTTTTAATAATGCGTGTGTTATACTTAGGGTGTGGTATAATGAGTATCCAGCTGTAGACTGTAAGATTGTATTTGAATTGGCAAAACAACTATATGATGCAGGTATGAAGATAAGTTGGATGAATTATGGTAAGAAAGCTGTAAGCTCAGCATTGACAACAGGAAGTAATCATCTTACAGACAAAGAAGGTAAATCTATGGACCCAGGCTTTGGTAAAGCCCAGTCCCAAACAGTCTCTGGTAAACCAGAGCCTATAGATCCAGATTTTAAAAACAAGGAGTTGATAATGTAAAATGGGTGACACAACTATGAATATATTAGTATGGTTTTCAGTTATCTTATCAGTATTTGCTTTATCATTTGCTATTTGGGTATTAGTACAAAAAATTGGAGGATGAAAATGGTAACTAAATGTATTGAATTAGAATTTCCACATGATGGAAGAAGGAAAGCAACTATTGTTACTGATGATGAAAATATTTGTGAATTCTTATCAGTAAATCCAGATGTAAAATTAGGAATATTTATTATTGGAGGTAATGTGATTGAAAATGGCAGAAAATGAAAGAGCACCGTTAAATAATACAGAAGGACATTTTTTAGGGAAAGAGTTGTCAAGTCAGGGAGAGAAGGATGGTAAGAAGTGGAAGAGATACAAGGCTAAGTTCAAGCCAAGCATGGAATCTGAGAAGTCTTTCTCCTTCACATGTTTTGATCCTTTAAGGGCCAAGAACACTAAGCAGCTGTCTGATCTAGAGGAAGGCAAGCAATACAGGATATGCTATTCTGAGAAGGAGATGGCGCATGAGCCTACAAACTCAACTTATATGTCTAAGACAGTGATAGGGTTTTATTCTCCAGGCAATAGCAATCAGCCACAGTCTCAAGCTTGTGCTGATAGCTCTGGCTCTAAGCTTAACCTAGATGCATTTGATGACTTCAAGGTAAAGTATCTTGAGGCTGCTAAGAAGAACAACCTTAGACCATCTCCTGTGCATATGCTAGGCAGTTTTATAGCAACTATGGAGAAAGAGAGAGTTGTAGAACTGCTGGCCAAGTGTAATGCAGCAGTATTAGATAAGAAGGAAGAAAATCTGCAGATGTAAACACAATGCATAGAGATGACTATAAGTATCTTTACTATGTCAATAAGTTCATCAGAGGTATGGATGTATCACAAAAGCATTCTTACTGTGATATTGAGACCAAAACAACACTTTATGAAGTTAAAGGTGTAAAGGTTTACCACATAAATACTTGTGGCAGCATCAGTTTAGGCCAGTATCAGATTGACATAGAACATCATAACCAACTAAAAGAAGAAGCTGATAAGAAAAATAAAAAAGCTAAATATTTGATTGTATTGAACATTGGTGAAAGGATGATATTCAAATCAGTTGAATGGACTTCAATACATTCAGCGATTTTACAGGGTAAAAATCAATTTGAAAGAAAAGATAATGGCAGGCAAATATTCAAATTAAATCTTAGAGAAGTATGGTAAAAATGACATCACCAACAGCAAGAAGCTTGAAGTATCTCAGGGACAAGGGATACGAAGTAGAAGGAGTAGAGAAGTTTAATTACTTTACAAAGCAGAGGAAAGACCTTTTTGGTTGTATAGATTTATTGGCTATCTGTGACTGGATGAATGGAGTGTTAGGAATACAGGTAACATCCAGAGGTAACATCCAGGATAGGGTTAAGAAATGTGAGGCAGAGCCAAAGATGAAGATATGGTTATCTGCAGGAAACAGATTAGAAGTACATGGCTGGGGATTACTAGGCAAGAAAGGCAAAAGAAAAACCTATCAGTTAAAGATAGTGAATATAATATGATTGAAATGCAAATCCCACAAGTAATCATTGAGTTATTATTAATATCATTTGGATATATGTTAGGGAGGTTCCACAGTTAAAATGACAAAAGAATTGATGAAAATAATCCAGAGGATATTGAAGATCAAAGAAGAAAGAAAAGAGACTGTAAAAAGCAAAACAGAACACTATCAGAAATTCAGAAAACTGCTTGGCAAAGAACAGGAACTCAGCAGAAAACTAAACGAAGAAATAGAAGAACTCGAACAGTTTAGGTTAAAATGAAACCAGAACCATTGGAAGGTAAGTTATGTAAAAGTGGATTAAAACACCGTGATTCAGTTATACACATACAAGACATAAAATCAGCAGTTGAATGGTTGAAAGAACAATTAGCGAAAGATGATTTATTTGTTGATTTAGCACACATAGAAAGAAGAATAGACAAAGCATTTAAGGATGTTACAAAATGAGTGATGAAGCATTCTTAAATCTTGGAAAAGATAACTCAACTAACTCAGGCCCTCAGTTAACTCAAAACACTCAACAAGGAATAATAGAACGAACTCTCCACACAATCCATACCATCAGGGTTTATCCTAATGGAGATATATATGTAAATAATCCTATAAGCTGGCTGGATAAGAAGGTAAATATAGTCAAGAGCAAGAAGAAGAAGATTGTAAAGCCAAAGAAGTCAGTTTTGCAGGAGATAGAGTCTTATTGATTGATGAAAGGAGGATGATTGAAAATGGCAGATTTTGAAAAGTTAGTTGGAAAAAAAATGAAAAACAAAATAACAGGAGAAGTTGCTTATGTGAATTCTTACGCAGATAAACCTTCTGTCTTGTTATCTAATGGAGTTGGATTTTGTGTTGATTCACCCCGTTCTCAACAGTGGGAAATCTATGGGGGAAAAAAGAAGAGTTTGAGTGATAAAGAATTTCATAGTACTCTAACTGATACAAGAGCTTATTATTCAAAAGATGTCAAACAATCAGTTAAAGAGTATATTAGTTGGGTTGATTCAAATATGACTTACCCTAAAGTAAATGATGCAATTAATAATAGAGAAGCAGCAAAAAAGATATTCGGTTCACGATTAATGGAATAAGATGGACAAATATGTTTTACTTAGAAGTGCTGTAACATACTACAGAGATAACATTCCTAAACTAGAAGCAGACAGTCCTTTAGAACAGATAGTAATACACTCTATAGAACAAGATGTATTAGACAGGGTATTAAGCTTAATGAACTACATAGACAGCACAGTAATTTACAAGAATCCAAAGGGGGAGTTAAAATGAAACTAAAAACTTTGAAAGATATAGATATAATGGATATTTGTATTGACCAAGATAATTATTTTCAAATGTCTAGTTCAACAGAAAATAGAATTGTAAATAAATTAAGGCAAGAAGCAATCAACTGGATTAAAGAATTAGATAAAGATATGGAAAAAATAAGAAAATCTCTAGAAGATTACAGAGATTTCAAATTATATGAACAAAGAGAAGGAACAATTCCAAACACAATTATAATAGCACAACATCAGATTTCATGGATTAAGCACTTTTTCAACATAAAAGAAGGAGAATTAAAATGAAAGACTTTAAAAAGAATTTTCCGAGTTTGAAAGAAAAAGTTATCTCTTTTAAAAGACAGATTTTTGATGTATCTGATAGTAGTGTAAATCCAGCAAGTTCAAAAAATTGTCTGGATAAGGTTTATGCTTATTTTTATTATATTGATTTAGATAATGTTAAAAAACATTGTCTGGATAAAGAAAGAGTTAGAGAAGTTATTGATAAATTAAGTATTCATAATTTAAATACATGTTTTGAAAAATTTAAGTGTGTTACTTGCCAATTAAAAAAAGAGTTAGGATTAAAA
>SDBT01010860.1_pt1 | contig 14680 bp, 11 predicted proteins | sample 2277101 | NCBI WGS metagenome assembly SDBT01 (sample SAMN10404973, study PRJNA504765) | marine sediment metagenome | isolation source: marine sediment core GS10_PC15, 103 cmbsf | place: Arctic Ocean: Southern Knipovich Ridge | collected 2010
TCAGTTACATACTCCTTTAAATAATCTTCCGATCGAATACCAAGAGCATCCGCTTTCACTCGCGCATTGAGATCTTTAGAAATAAATTTTACATCATACCCTTCTTTTAAAAGCCCAAGAGCTCCAAGCAAAATACGATTATCTTGTTCCTCCATTCTAAACGGAAGATCTGGCAGATCCCCACCAATAAAAATAACGCGTACAACGGTACCGTTATCTAACGTGACGCCTTCTTTTAAAGAGCCAATTTTTCGTAACGCATCAAGCTCTCGAATAAATTCACGCGCATTACGCCCACGATCCGTGCCTTCTTTTTTGAATGTATCAAGCTCCTCCAACACCGCCGCTGGGATGCCAACATGCACATCTTCAAAGTTTTTATAGGCATGGGGATCATGAAGAATAACATTCGTATCCAGAACATATATTTTGCGAGATTTGCTTTGCTCGACCATGTATTCTCTTTTTTTGTGAGGGGTTATACTTACTACTCTTTGCCTTAAAAAAGAGTACCATAGCACCTTTGAGCGCGCAATGAAACCGCCCCAAAAAGGTGATAATATGGCTAGAATTGAACACTCAAGCAATTGATCTTTTTACTACATTTGATAGGATTAATTTAGTAGGTAAAACTAATCAATATATGGAGGAGCTGTCTATGATTACAAAGACAACACACATTCCTATTTTCGTACATGATCAAAATGAAGCACTAAAGTTCTATACTGAAAAACTTGGGTTTGCTTTGCATACAGATGTTATGTTTGGTGAAAACATGCGCTGGCTCACTGCAACTCCTGCAAAACAAAGTGACTTTGAATTTGCATTTATGCAAGCAAATACTCCAGAACAAAAGTCTCTCGTAGGCAAACAGGCTCCGGATGTACCATTCTGTTGTGTAAGTACCGATGATTGCGAAAAAACCTATAAAGAGCTTGAAGAAAAAGGGGTTGAATGCGTCAGTGCTCCTGAAAATTTGCCATGGGGTGTTTCAGCGCTCATTAAGGATCTGTATGGTAACATCATAAATATTGTTGAAACGAAATAAGCGATCTGGCCCCATTTTAGATGGGGCTCACCTCAATTCTCCCGCTAGCCAAATTCCCCTATTTTTTCTAAACTTATTCTCATAACATTATTGCCGCTCATAAAACATGCCATAAGGATCTCTTATGAAACAGGAGCAAGATCTCAATAAATTACGTCATTCTGTTGCGCATCTACTGGCTCACGCCGTTGCTGAATTGTATCCAGATACGAAACTTACTATCGGCCCAGCCACACCAGAAGGCTTTTTTTATGATTTCTTGCCAACGACTAATTTTAAAGAGCAGGATTTACCTCTCATTGCTGAAAGAATGCAAGAGATCGCTGATCGCAAACTTTCGATTACGCACAAAGAGGTGCCAAAAGAAGTTGCGCGCGAGATGTTTAAAGATAATCCGTTCAAACTTGAGTTAATTGATGCTATTGAAGGGAATACGGTTGGGATTGCAACCCAAGGATATTTTCATGATTTGTGCAAAGGAGGGCATCTTGAGCACACCGGACTTCTCAAAAATTTTAAACTCCTTAACATCTCCGGATCATATTGGCGAGCTGATCGAAAGGGGCAGCCATTGCAACGTATTTCCGGCACCGCTTTTTTCACGCCAAAAGAATTGCGCCAGTATGAAAAACGTCGAGAAGAAGCACTCAAGTATGATCATCGTAAACTAGGAAGAGAACTCGATCTATTCTCTTTTCATGAGGAAGGCCCCGGCTTTCCCTTTTTTCATCCGCATGGCAAAATTATATACGATCTTCTTGTGAATTATCTTCAAAAGCTATTGAAAAAATCTGGGTACAAAGAAATTGCTACGCCCATAATGCTGAGTAATGAGCTGTGGAAACGTTCGGGCCATTATGATCATTATCGCGACAGTATGTACTTTAGCGAAATGGATGAACGCACCTTTGCAATCAAACCAATGAACTGCCCAGGAGCTATTCTCATTTACAAAGAACGGCCGCGTTCATATCGGGCGCTCCCTCTCAAGCTCGCAGAGTTTGGCTTAGTACATCGGTATGAACTTTCGGGAGTTCTTCATGGCCTCTTTCGAGCTCGAACTTTTACTATTGATGATGCACACGTTTTTTGCACCCCAGACCAGCTCAAAGAACAAATCAAAGAAATGGTTGATACGACCTACACGGTGCTCAAAAAATTTGGCTTTGAGGATATCACTGTAGGCGTTTCTACTAAACCTGAAGATGCAATGGGCGATATTGTGTTGTGGGATAAAGCAACTGATGCCCTAAAGCAAGCGCTTGAAAGTGCACACATTCCATTTGAAGTGTATGAAGGTGAAGGTGCATTTTATGGACCAAAAATTGAGTTTCGCATCAAAGATTCAATGGGGCGTTCATGGCAATGTGGCACCATCCAAGTTGATTTTTTCCTTCCTAAAAATTTTGAACTTGAGTATATCACGCCCGAAGGAACGCGCGCCCAGCCTGTCTTAGTGCACCGCGCCATATACGGTTCGCTTGAAAGATTCTTGGCCATTCTTTTAGAACATTATAAGGGACGTCTCCCTTTCTGGCTCGCGCCTGTTCAAATGAAAATTCTTACCATTACTGATGAGCAAAAGCCATACGCCCAAGAACTTCTTGCTACTCTGCAAAAGCATGGCTATCGCGTGAGTATGGATGAGTCTACTGATCCTATCTCGGGAAAAATCAAAACAGCTCAACTGCAGCAAATCCCCTGGATGCTCGTGGTGGGCGCTAAAGAGCTTGAAAATAAGACCGTAACGCTCCGCCACAGAGACGGCAAACAGGAATTTGGGATCCCACTTGATGATCTGCTCAAAAAAGCTGAAAAAGCCCAGAAATAGCGCGTAAACTCTTGTATTTTCTATTGGCATTCCCCTATACTTAAAATGTAAAGCAACAGTCGAAAATTTCATTTTGGGGAATATAATGGAGCATATTAAGCGTTTTGTTTTTGTCGTATCACTCTTCGTTCTTTCAATGATAGTTATTCATACAACGAGAGCACCGCAACGAATTTCTACGGAAGTACAAACAGTCTGTTTTCCTGTGCCCCTTGCAAAAAAGTTAGACACCGATTCGGCCCTAAAATGGGATGCACAAATTGCATACAATACCGTAGAAAAAGATCAAAAGGTTCCATCGTATCGATGCTATGTATCATTTCCTAAAGTTGAAGTGGTCTGCACGCCAAAAAATGTGGCCGAGCGAAAAGATTTACAAAGCTGCCCCACTTTTCCATCACTTTTGGGTACTCATAGAACCTGTTATTTTTTGAATAAAAAGCATCACCCTTTTGCCCAAAAACTCTCTCAAAACCAACCCCGCATGAGCATTAAAGATTTGAATGGCATCGTGGTAAAAACAATTCCCGAAGCAAAACAGATATTACAAAGTAAAAAATATGCTACGGTAAAATAAATGATCATCGAGAGCGCGTCACCCCAACTCGTGGGCATAAATCAGCAATTGCGCATTTTGAACAAAATGGGCTCACCGGCACACAAATATTTTGGCCCCAGAGAAGCAAAAGTCGTCCAAATTCAGTCCAATAGCGTTTCGGTAAAAGCTCCTTAAGCGCTTGCTCCGTTTCTTCCGGGGTCTTCGTTTTGACCAAACCAAGTCTATTTGAAACTTTATGGACATGCGTATCAACGCAAATTGCCGACTTATCAAACGCCTCACCCAATACTAAATTAGCCGTTTTGAGGCCAACGCCATACAGCGAAAGCAGTTCTTGCTTGCTATCTGGCACCTTCCCTCCAAACCGATCAATCAAGTCTTTACTCACTGAATGGATCGATTTCGCCTTATTACGATAAAATCCAACCGGATAAATTAATTTTTCAATAGAAGATAGCCGAAGTTTGAGCATTTTTTTTGGTGTCTTTGCTTTAGCAAAAAGCCGACAGGAAGCAGGAAATGAAGTGATATCTTTGGTTCGAAGACTCAAAATACAACCGATCAAGATGAGGTAGGGGTCTTTCCCATAACGCTCGACGATCAACGATGAAGCCGTTTTTGGCATCCCCTTTGTTGCCCCCCGCAGGACTTGAATAATTTTTATTGCTCGTCGCTGCACACTGCTATGGGATTCTTTCATATTGGAAAAGCCCCCAAATAAAGCGGTTAATCGTTTGTTCTAGCCGCTTAATTGTGCTAGATTGAAAAGTGGAAAATCAAGTTCCTCCAGGAACTCCAGTACCTACTAAAACAAGAAGTAAGGCCATTGCCGGAAAACTTAATACGGTAAAATAAAAATTGAGAAGTTTCGTCATAGACAATCCTCATATAGTTATAAGTTTTTGTTTAGAATAAAGGTTATTATACAAGGCACGCATTCGAATAGCAATAATTACAAACCATGATTATAGAAAACATATTCTCTCAACTACACATGTTTCTCTCTTCTCCTCCTTTTTTATTGAGCGTATTGCTAATTTCTTGTGCTCTAAAAGTATTTATTTTAATAAAGCTCATACTAAAACACTCACGCGCATCTCGCTCTCCTCTATCCTTATACTTTCTCATTGGCATTTTAATAAGCACCTTGACTCAGGAGTTTGATTTTGCCCTTGGTCTCATAAAAAACATCTTTTTTAATAATTTTAATCATACTTTTTTTATTTTCTCTCGAAGAATGGCCTGGGTATCTGTAACTTTACAATATCAATTTTTCGGCCTTTTTATAGAAAGCATCGTTACCAAAGATTTTAAATTAAAACTACGGCACAAAATATTTTTAACCATAAGCTTACTATTTTCACTCTTTTTTATTGCTATTGCCTTTATCGACATCGGTCGATTTCGCATGGAGGAGAAATATATTCTAGAGTTTGGGATACAAAAGCTTGTGAGTTTTTACGCATACTACCCACTTATGATAACCTCACTTATATCTGCAATATGGCAGTTAAAGACTGCTCTCCTTCCACGTTTACTCCACAAACAATTAAAGCTACTACTATCAATGGTAATAATCCCCTTTTGGATATTTGATCTCATTCAAATAAGCCCCTTTATTTTCTCAATAAATTTAAGTTGGTTAAATACTGGCTATGCTTCTGCAAGCCTCTCCACCATTCTTATCACCATAGCCATATTCTACTGCTCGAAAAAAATGCTCGGATTGCGATTTTTAAATTTAAGCCATCAGGTGCAATCGCCCATTGATAGAAATTTCATGGAAAATTTCAAAACAATTTTAGAGCGGTTTAGCCATGTAACCAGCATGCAAGAGCTCACGCACATCACCCAAGGATTTTTCAAAGAGGCATTTTCCATTCCGTATAACAGAGTGCACTTGCATATCCGTTCAGCTGCACAGCAGCCCTATATGCCACAACAAGAAGATGGATCCACTGTTGCTCTCGTTGAAGCATTTATGAGTACGCACTCAAAGGGAATGTGCGCGTTCATTAAAAAGAACGGCATATTGGTGTATGACGAACTGGCGTTTAGTGATTTTTATGAATCTACATATGAAAGCGCTCGAGCTGTTGCTTTTCTTGATGGAATACAAGGTGACATTTTTCTTCCCATCTATGAAAAAAATACCATGATTGCCTATATCGTGGTGGATCGTTTTGCGCGACTCAATACGTTTTATACAAGCACTGAATATGATGAAATGCTTATCTATGTGCGATATTTAAGCAACATTATCAACCTCATGCAAAACAAAAATCTCGATGTACTGATCAAACAAGAAAAAGATCTGCAAGAAGAACTCTACGCCAAGCATCAAGAAATCAACCAATACAAAGAAAGTATTCGCTCATTCTTGCGCAATAAAAAACATAAAAATATCGGTATTATTTTTTATAAAAATCGTCACTTCACATTTGGCAACCAAGCAGCTAAAGAACTTATTGGTGTTAACCCGAATATACAAGAGGGGCATCCAACGTCCAAAGCGCTCAAGCAGCTCGCTCAACAAGTGGCATCATATAAATCTGCTCAAACAGTGCACACCAAAGATAGTGAGGGAGGCAATCTTATCCTTTCGGGTATGCCAAGCTTGGAACAAAATAATGTTATTATCAGCGTATATTATCCTGAAGTAACCGATATTATAAAAAAGCAAATCGATATGCTCAGAGATCCATCTGAGTGGGATTATCTTTTGTATCTAGAAACAACCCACCCGGGCAAATTGATCAATCAGCTTATCCCTGGATCAGGTGAGACACTTTTAAACTTTAAAATTGAACTTTTAAAAACCGCTTTGAGCAAAAAAGCAACGCTTTTAAATATGCCCGTACAAGATTTAAAACAAATGGTGGAGCTTCTGCATCACGTGAGCTTGCGAGAGACCTTACATACCATTGAGCTTGCAGAACCGGTTAAAAATTTTGATGTAGCAGTCCGGCTCTTTGGCATCAACTCGATTTTTACTATGTCGAAAGAAACCGCGTCGCCGCTTCTTGAAAAACTTGATAATATCGGCACCATTTTTATTCAAAACATAGATTTACTTGATCTTGAAACGCAGGAATACTTGGCAGAATTTATTCGCTATGGCTTTTTCAGAGTATTTAAAAGTGAGCATAAAATCCCAAGCAACGTCAGAATTATTTGTTCAAGTAATAAAGATCTTGCGGTTCTCGTTCGTGAAAAAAAATTCTCTCAATCTCTTTTTAATGAATTAAAACATATGACGCTTGAGATGCCATCATTGCTTACACTCCCTGAAGAAGAGCTCAACATTCTGGCAGAAGGATTCAGCGAACAAGCAATTGTTAATCAGACGTATAAAAATCTTCTCTCTCTTTCTGAAAAAGATAAATATCGCTTGGCTCACCAACGGCCTGCAAGCTTGCAGGAATTGAAAACTAAGGTGCAGCAAATTCTTGTTCGTAAATCAAAACAAAGTAATATTTATAATGAAACGCAGTTTGATCCTGCATACGAAGTCTCTGATCCAGATCTTGTACAAGCAGCACGCCTTGGAAAAAAGGCGCTCAAGGACCAGAAAATTATGACACTGTTGTGGAATAAATTCAGAAATCAAAACAAAATCGCTTCATTTCTTGGCGTAAATCGTTCATCGGTGAATCGTCGATGTAAACAATATCATCTCGAAGAATAAAAAAAGCTACCGTTCAGAGTAGCTTTTTTATTGCATCTTATATTTTCCCTCGCGATTTCTTATGAACCCGGGGGATATACCGAAGCCAATAAAAAGTCATTCAAATATTGTGCGACATGGTATACTATGGTCAAAATTATGTGTGCATCCATGTGATCCCTTTGATTACGTTGTTTGAAATAACTTTAAAGCTCTCAGTAGTATAGTCATTACATGAGTTGGGATCAATAAGATATGGAATATTTTATTACCTCTATCTACGACATCATTCAAAGTCCATACTTTTTATTGTCTGTCTTATGCTTTTCAATCACCGTTAAAATAGGATATATCGTACAATTTATCGCCGTGATATGGCGAAAAAATGTGGTATTAAAACCACTGATCTTTCTTCTTGTCTCTATTACGAGTGCTTTAATAGGGGATGTAACGTGGTTGATAAAGCTTATGCGCTCTCTATTTCTCCCGATACCGTACTTTGTTCTTATTTTTTTTATACGAATTGCATGGGCCGCACTAGTGATACAATATCAAACGCTTTCTCTTTTCTTGCAGGCATTAACGCAAACACATTATAAAAAAAATTTTCTTTATTACATAACGAATTGCGTTACCTTTCTATGCTCTGGATATTTTGCATATCTCGCTTTTTTTCGTCCTTTTGATTTCATGATTAAATCAGAGCGCGATGTGGCACTCCTTGCAGGAAATACTCCTGAAACTTTTATAATGCGCTATATAGTGCCTTTGTTGATTGGTTCTTTTTCTTTGATTGGCCTCTTTGTAGCCATAACACATGCTCAAAAAAAAGGCCTTCCAAAAATTTTGCGAAAACAAATACGTCTCTTTGCTCTCTTTTTCATTACTCCGTATTTTTGCATAGAATTTATCCTCGCTACATGGCTTACTACCATTAATCACCTACTCTTTGTGGTAAGTACATCTACTTTGATGCTTGCGCTTGCAGTCTATTATTGCCTACATAGAGTATTAAAAGTTCGTTTCTTAAATACTGCTCCTCGTGTGCATGGTGCACAAAAACCTCACATAATTGGTGAATTCAAAAATGTATTACGCGAATTGAGCAATGCAACAAATACACAAGAACTTACCCACATCACCCAACACTTTTTCAAAGAAGCATTTGGTTTACTCGGAAATACGGTATGCTTAGCCGTTCGAGAACAATACCCCCAAGAAGATAAATCTACTCAATCCCCTTACGATGAACTGATAGAATCTTTTATTGCTGAACACGACGAATTCTTTAATCCGATTAAAGGATCGCCCATTTCAATTTTAGTGCTAGATGAAATTGAATTTAATAATTTCTATGAACCCACCCGAGCAAACAGCACACTAATTCATTTTCTTTCTTCAAAAATTAAAGCCGATGTTTTCGTGCCAATTTATAGTAATAAGACGCTTGTTGGATATATCACTATTGCAGCGGAAGCCCGTAGCGAGTGCATTAGTCATACCGAGCAGGATTCTATGGGGGCATTTGCAACCTATTTAGGAAATGTAATTAATCTCTTACATCATCGCAATGTTCATACACTTCTTTATAAAGAGAAAAAACTAAAAGATTCTCTCTATACCAAACATCAAGAAATCAATCATTACAAAGAAAGCGTCCATTCATTTCTTCGCCGAACCAAACAAAAAATGCTAGGCATTGTATTTTATAAAAACGGCCATTTCAATAGAGCCAATAATGATGCAGAAAAGTTAATTTCTATTGATCCAAACGTACAAGAAGGACATCCTCTTTCAAAATCATTGAAGGAAGTTGCTCGCTATGTAGAAACATTTAATACACCGTATACCCTCCCGGCTAAAGATGTCTCGGGCAATCCTCTATTACTTTCAGGAGTCCCTCATTTAAAACAGAAACATACTATTATTACCGTATGCTACCCTGATATTTCGGATGTTATTTTACAGCAAATGCATTTGTTATATGATCCGAATGATTGGGATTATTTATTATATCTTTCGTCTACTAAGGCTGGCACATTGATCAACTCATTCATTCCATCCAATGAAGAGTTCGTATTGAACATTAAAATAAACCTCTTGAAGGTTGCGTTAAGTAAAAAAGCGCTTCTTTTAAATGTACCCGATGATGATCTGCTGCCCACCGTCAAGCTGCTTCATACAATAAGTCTACGTGAAACACTTCACACTCTTTCTCTTTCCTCGCCAACAAGCATAGACAGCATTGGACCAACCCTTTTTGGAAGTGCTCACCGAACTGTCTATGAAAAGCCATTACTCCAAAAATTGCATAATGGTACTCTTTTTATTAAAGACATTCATTATCTCGATATCACTACGCAATCTTATTTGACTGAATTTATTTCGTGTGGGTGGCATCGCTTGTATGGGTCGGAACAAACCATCTCTAGCAATACACGTATTATCTGCTCATCACATCAAAAGCTTTCTGATTTGGTTCAAAAAGGACGTTTTTCTCCTGAACTGTATAGTCTCCTTAAAAAACAATCAGTCTCGATTCCATCGCTCAATACCTTACCTACCAAAGAACAGGAAAGTCTTATTACTGAATTTGCAGATATGCTCATCAATTCCTATACGATCAAAAATATATTTGCGATTACTGAAAAAGAAAAACAAAAAATTCTTGAACTCCACCCAGCCACCCTTAATGAACTTAAATCCCGTGTTGAGCAGATACTTTTAAAAAAGGCAGACACTATGCCGGCCTCCAGCAATACCTATTTCAATAATGGATTTGAAGATCCTGAATTGATACTCGCAGGACGGCTTGGAAAGCAAGCGTTAAAAGATGAGCACATCATGACAATGCTGTGGGAAAAATTCAAAAATCAAAACAAAATTGCTCTCTTTTTAGGAGTCAATCGATCATCAGTTAATCGTCGATTTAAAGCGTTTCAAATTGGAGAAAATTCGGAAGGAATTGCATGACAATAAAGCAGTTTCAAGAAAAAAAAGATGCTTTTCTTATGCATCTTGAGGTGGAGCGAAATCTTTCTATGCATACTATTCGTGCCTATGAAGGAGATCTGCGAGCATTTATTATCTTCTGGCAAACTAAAGTTTCAAAAGATGAACAAGCAACATTAGGATTCCGTCAGATAATAGAACGATATTTAGTAAGCTTGTATTATCGCAAAATCGATAAGCGATCGATTGCGCGAAAATATTCAACCTTTACCTCCTTCGCTAAATTTTTAAAAACATATGGAATTACGCTGGATCTTGATTTAAAGCGCCCTCGTATTACTAAGAAACTTCCGGTATTTTTAAGTGTGGATGAAATCTTTTATCTGCTTGATTCAATCAGCGAAAAAGATCTACCAAGTCGCTCTCCTATCCGCGATAAAGCAATTCTTGAGCTTCTCTATGCAACTGGTATTCGCTGCTCGGAATTGGTTGGCATTCGATTTAAAGATATCAACATGCAGGAAAAAACTATTCGTATACAGGGCAAAGGAAACAAAGAGCGGCTAGCACTTTTTGGACACAAGGCAAAAAAAAAGATACAGGAATATCTGCTCAAAGAACGGATTGCCGCTGAACATCATGATCAGGCATTATTTGTTAATAATCGTAATCATGCATTAACCACACGCTCCATTCAGCGCATTATTGAAATGTTTCGTAAGTTTTTAAAAGTCGATAAACACCTTACGCCACATAAAATTCGCCATTCATTTGCAACACACCTTTTAAATCAAGGCACCGATCTACGGGTGGTACAAGAACTTTTAGGACATAAAACAATAGCAAGTACCGAAAAATATACTCACGTATCACTTGATGATCTCACCCGCATGTGCAACGACATTCATCCGGTAAAACGAATGCTCAAAAAATAGGCAGCTGATGTATCATTTGCACCCGATTGATAAACGCATCAGCTCAATTACCCTCATCATGCTGTGCGCTCTTTTCATTATCTGCCTCCGTCTTTTTTATCTGCAAATTACCTGGACCGACCATTATGCTCACCGCGGTGAAAAAAACTTTCTACGCATCGAAACAATCCCTCCGCGAAGAGGAAATATTTATGATTGCAATGGGCATCTTATGGCCACTAATCGGCCGGTTACTCACCTGGTATGGCAGGGAACAGGCAACAAAACACTCTCAAAAAAACAACGTAAACTCCTTGGTCATCTTGCATCTATAACCAAATCACACTTTGTTTCTCATGAGATTTTGTCAATCGCACAAGCTGAAAAACAGTATAAACAATTCGTTATCGCGCGTGATCTTCCCTTACATCAGTTAAGCCAAATCACCGAACAGTATCCTGATAACCCAAACATCGGTATTACCACGCATTTTGAGCGCTACTACCCCTACGGGTCATACGCAAGCCATGTGGTTGGCTATTTAAGCAGGCAGGTTGATAGCTCATCATATGGACAAATGGGATTAGAAAAAATATGTAACGATCTCTTGAAAGGCCAAGAGGGATCATTGGTTAAAACAATCAATTCAATGGGCCGCAACATTGCTGAAACCAAGCAATATGAATCTCTTGCCGGCGAAAATATTTACACAACCATTGATATTGATTTACAACGCCTTGCCGAGCGCGTTTATCCTGAAACGCATGCCGGATGCCTCTTGATCATGGACCCCGAAAATGGCGCAATTCGTGCAATGGTTTCGCGCCCAACGTTTAATCCAAGCCTATTTTTAAAACCGATATCCTATCAAACATGGTCGGAGCTGCAGCATAAGAAGCCTTTTTTAAATCGTGCAATTAATCCGTATCCTCCAGGCTCAATTTTCAAATTAATAACCATCAGCGCAGCATTAGAACATGATCTTTTGCATTCTGATCAACTCTGGCATTGCCAAGGATTTGTGGAATTTGCTGGCAGAAAGTATTGGTGCAATCGCCGGTGGGGACATGGTGAATTGAATACCACACAGGCCGTTGCACAATCTTGCAATATTTTATTTTACGAACTGGGCAAAAAAATAGATATCGATCTGCTCGCGTTATATGCCCATCGCTTTGGGCTCGGTGAATCAACGCAGTTTTTATTTGCAGACAGCCCCGGAGTGGTCCCCTCGCGAGAATGGAAAATGAAAGAGAAGGGCGAAAGATGGTGGCCTGGAGAAACATTATCGGTTGCGATCGGGCAAAGTTTTTTGCTTACCACGCCATTGCAAATAGCCCGCATGATCGGCTCAATATTTACTGGCTATTTAGTCAAGCCACGTATGTTAATGAAAGCACCTGTGGAACATACGCCACTGCAACTCAAATCAAGCACGATAGATTTTTTGCAACGATCAATGAAATTTGTGGTAACGCGTGGAACGGGTAAACGAGTAAGCGCCATAAAAGATATAGAAATTTATGCAAAAACAAGTACAGCGCAAACAACCGATTTTTCAAAACGAAAACTCAGTAAAGAGTTTTTAGAGCATGCGTGGTTTGTAGCCTATTTTCAATACAAAGACAAAAAGCCACTCGTATTTTTGATCCTGGTTGAACACGCCGGAACTTCACAAGTGGCTTCTCAAATTGCAAAACAGTTTTTAGTATCGTTTAAAGATTATATGTGCTAGTCATCCTTGCTCATTTCTGCTGCCACAACTGCTTTTTGAGCAAGCTCCCCCTGCTTTTCCAATTTATACCAATCGTAAAGAGCTTGAACTTGACAACAAACCAAAGGACCCCCACAACAACAACCTAGCACAGATCCCCCTACCATATGACCTACTAAGAACACATTAGAATCTAGATAAAAAGAGAGAGTTAATGCGGATTCAAACAGATATCCTTTATCGTCAACGTCGACATCATCATACGCACATTGTACTGTTTTTTTTATCCGGCCTCTCACCATTTTCACACCCTGTTCGACGGATCTAATAACATATTTACACTTCTCATAAGACGAAGAGCCTTCTTCTTCCATAGCAACTGCTACACATGGCAGCAACATCAAGAAACCAACCAGTACCTTTTTATTCATAGCACTATCCTTATCATCTAGAGTTTTTCCAGCCTATTTTCAGTACAAAGAAAAAAGTCACTCGTATTTTTGATCCTGGTTGAACACGCCGGAACTTCACAAGTGGCTTGCTCAAATTGCAAAACAGTTTTTAGTATCGTTTAAAGATTATATGTGCTAGTCGTCCTTCTTCATTTTTTGTGCCACAACTGCTTTTTGAGCAAGATTCTCCTGCTTTGCCAATTCAAACCACTCGTAAGCAAATAGAGATCCAAGACAACAACAAGGTCCATAACAACAACAAACTCCAAGAGGTCCACCTAGTGAATGACTTAATGCGACGGCAGAAATATTTAAACAACCACAACAGTATACAAAATTATCTTCTTTTCCTGCTGTTATTGTGCACGATTCTTCGGCTGATATTCTTCTTATTTCCGCTTTTTTTCTTTCATTGCCCTCATACACAGCACGTACTATCTTTCTCATCTTTTCCATAATTATTGTTTTTCTCACCTTTCGCACACCACCCTCTACGGCACATTGAATAGCACCTTTACACCTCTCATAAGAAGAAGAGTCTTCTTGTAATGCTTCTTTTTCCATGCAAACCAAAGATGCTGGCATTACAAATAAAATAAGTAGTAGTGAATATTTCATGCATTTCCCTTTGTTGTTTTAATGCGGTTATTTTTTTTATTGTAACGCTTTTCTTAACATTTGTAATACAGCCCCCGTCTGCCAGGCCGGCTTCTTTTGGAAGATTACCCTTCTTTGCACGTCTAAATCGTGTACGCTAACTTTTTTGTTTGGATCCATAAATTTGCTTATTATCTCCAAAGCTTTCAAGTAATTAGCTACCTTAAGTTGTTCTAAAATCTCTTTTTGTATACGAGTATTTTCTTCTATTGCCTGCTGCCCTTCATCCGACACTTCTTCCATAGCAACTGCTGCACATGGCAGCAATAGCAAGAAACCAATCAGTACGTTTTTATTCATAGCACTATCCTTTTTTTGATTTTTGGTTGAACACGCCGGAACTTCACACGTGGCTTGCTCAAATTGCAAAACAGTTTTTAGTCGCGTTTAAAGATTATATGTATATCTAGTCTTACTTCTCCATTGTCACAGGAAGAATAAACTGATCTTGATTTTCCAATTCTCTCCACGCCTCCTTACATAGACAGTCATCAACAACGCATACACAAAACAGACCACCCAGTGCCGCGTGAGATACACCACGTAGACATAGTGCGTCACATAAGAACATCCCACCTAAGCCTAAACAATACGCAGCCGCTTTACATTTTGTGAATTTCTCTCTTCTTTGATCTATTAGTTTATCCGCTAAATCTGGGCTGTTTTCTTTTCTTATCTTCCTTTTTACTTTTTTATTTCTCTCAAACATAACGCGTACGGAATGTTTAATAGGGCTTTTACAGCACTCTAAACAAGAAAAAGAAAAGCCTTCTTCTACTTCTTCCAGAGCAATCGCTGCACATGGTAGCAATAGCAAGAAACCAATCAGTAATTTTTTCTTCATAGAGATATCCTTCTGACGATTATTCTCTTTTTTTCTTCTTTC
>SDBT01010861.1_pt1 | contig 14679 bp, 20 predicted proteins | sample 2277101 | NCBI WGS metagenome assembly SDBT01 (sample SAMN10404973, study PRJNA504765) | marine sediment metagenome | isolation source: marine sediment core GS10_PC15, 103 cmbsf | place: Arctic Ocean: Southern Knipovich Ridge | collected 2010
GAGTTTGAGAAAAGGCACAATTACATCTTGGACGGTTTTGGCAAGATAGACAAACTGTCGGGAGCGACCTAACATGAAAACAAAAACGAAAAGCCGAAGTCCTTACCCTTACGACAAGGGCGATAAAGTCCGAGACATTTATACGGGCGTGGTTTATACCGTCCTGAGGAACATAGGCTGGCAACCTTATGCTGGTCCCGATACCGCTGACTATACAATCACGCTTGAGAGCATCGACCCAGAGCAGCCGACGCCGTGGAACAAGTCTCGTAACTTGGAGCCTGCCTAACACAGAAGGCCACACGAAATTCCAACACGGAATTGCCACACGAAATTGTTCCAACACGGAATAAACACTGATGTCAAGTAGAGTTCCGGTGACACCGAATTTTTCGCGGGAAAAAACTTGACAAACCGAACAACTCCGGGTATACTTCTAACATGATAACAATGAATCACGGCGACATTCCCGAGACCTTACCTGACGAGCCGTACCCGATGGTCCTTAAAGGGCAAGATTTCCACGACGTAGCGGCCATCATCAATCAAGGCATCGACGGCCATCTTGAAGCCGTATTCTCAGAGCAATCGCTTACGGTCCCGGGGAAGATAACCATACTCGACGGCAAGTCGATGCGATGTTTCATTCGACGCTGCATGGAATCGGGTAACGAGAATTTGGAAAGTATGGCATCTGCCATCATGGAAACCCTTGGAATCGAGTGGATATGAGACAAGCAAGTCATGTCGCGTTGCCAACGGTCATTACAGGAGCGGGAAAGTATAAGACCCGAGGAGGCGAGACCGTCGTTGTCGAGTCGCTAACTCGCTGGACAGCGTATGGTCATTACCCAAACGGAGTACGCGAAAGATGGGACAAGAGCGGTCGCACGCTCCCCTTCACAGAAAACCAAAATGACATTGTGGAGACCGAACACACTGATGTCAAGTGAGATGGAGGTTGGTCACTGCTCAACCTCTTCCTTGTCACCAGACGGCACACTGATGTCAAGTAGGAACGAGATGTCAGTGTCAACTTCCTCCTTGTGACTAAAGGCACACTGATGTCAAGTGGTTCTGTGCCCAAGACCAACCCGTTTTTATCGGGCGTAAAATTTCTCAGAAAAGAACGTCTTTTTCCTTGACGGCGTGGCGATGTCCGGCTATACTTAGGGTATGGAAACGGTCAAGCATACAACAAGGAAACGCCATGAAACAACTCAATCGCTCTGTCGGTCTTACCTTCCGTGACCAGCGGCATATCGCTTTCTCGGAAGCGGCAGCAACGTATCTGTCGGATGTACTGCCGTCCGACAACGGCGTGACAGTCGCAGCAGCGGCAACCATGAGTTTCGAGTTTCGCGGGCAATTCGCCAACGGCAATATGTACGGTCTGGGCGTACTGACCCATGCTCAAACCTACGGCAACGCTCCCAACGGTTGCGGCGATGGCGGATACGCTTGTCAATTTCTCGCCAACGGTCGTATTGAACTGACCGACGATGACGCAGCCGATATTGTACTCGGTTGCTTCGGGCTGAGCGTCACCGACGTTCTACGTCACTTTGGCGAGCCTCTCCTATACGAGCGTAAGACAATCACCCTACAGCAGATTGTCGAAACGCTCGCTTCTCAACTGTTGACCGAAACAGCGGCAGCTATCGCAGGATGATATAGCGTTTCCATCGCGGCGGGGTCGAGCTTCTGGCGGGCTCGGCCCCTTTTTTCGTTCCCACCAAAAGTCAACCCAAAGACCCTCCACCCAGGGGGCACCGGTTCCCACTTGACATCAGTGCATCGCAGAATACACTGATGTCAAGTAGCTCTTCAGCCACCAGGCTCTCACCCTTCCTGCAACCCGTGAAAAAAGAACTTAGATTTTCCTTGACAAACGATTTTCCTGTGCTATACTTTACATAGGTCAAGCGAAAGGAAAACGCTATGAAGAAAACGCTACTACGACTGTTGGGCTTGCAGCCAAAACCAAAATACGTTACTGTCAGTCCGAAGCGAGCGAAGCGAATACGTCCGAAACGTATCGACCTGAGACGGGTAAAAACCGACCCGTGGCGAGCGTACTAAGACCTACGGGGCAGTAGGCTAGTTAGGGAAACCGCTATATTTCTCGCGAGATATAGAGTCGTAGGTTCGAATCCTGCCTGCTCCATACTGTATAATGCACTAATGTCAAGTGGAGAATCCGTGATGAAATGGCATGACCCTTTCGAGCTAATCAAAACCTGTCGTCCGAGAGACAGGGTTATCATCCGTGACCGTTTCGGGACAACCCGACGTGGCAAGGCTGTAATTTGCAGCAAAACGTGTTGCCCTGAACATGGGCGGTAGGCATGGGACGCCCGGAGTAGCGACCCCCGAAAACGTTGTTAGCGTGAACGGGAAAAAATCCGTCACCGAAGGTCATCCCGACCGATTGGAAGAAGCACACTGATGTCAAGTAAGAACTGACGGTCATCACGGAGAAACGCATGTTTCAATATCGAGTAATCGACCATCGTTGTTGTAGTTTGTTGCGGCTCAAACCGTTTCACGCATCGACCATCGTATCGGCGACGGCATTCTGCTCCTATTGGGGCGGGACCATCGAAAAACTTTGAACAAAAACTTGACAGGAAGCGAAACTCCGGCTATACTATAAGTATGGTCAAGCAAAGAACATCAACAAAGGAAACGCCAATGCCAGTACCGTCATCGCTTACTGCTCCTGTCGAATCTGCCGAAATCCCCATCGAACATGCCGAAGAAATCATCCGCGATAACGTCACCATCGCCGATGGCGAACGGCTCGCTGTCTGCCGCGTGACCGAGCGTAGCTTCCGCTGCAACATCTGGGCGTCGAAGGCCGTCAAGGGCTCGGTCATCCGTGAACAGGAAATCGTCCGCTCGCACTTCCTCACCTTCAATGCCGACGACGATATAACCGTCAGCTAGACGGTCGTCCGTCGGCCCGTGGCCGTGGACCTGTGAGACAATCGGCCACATCCCTTCCCCTTGCGGGCAGCCTATCGGCTGCCCCTTTTTTGTTCGACCACCGACGGCTGCCGATGATAGGATACCTAGACGCAGGCGGAAGGGCGTCCCCAGCTCCAGCGATCAACCACTTGACATCAGTGTATATAGGGCAGAGCGCAGAATACACTGATGTCAAGTAGCTTCAGTGCAGCTCAGAATTCATTTCATTTGTTACAGGAACAAAAAGCATGCTTTTTCGCATAAGACATAGCTTCTACCACCCCCTTTAAGAATAGACCGGTGATATTCAATCGTCGGAGGGGAATCCCCAGGTTCGTGAGCTTGCACGTCTATACTTTTGAGACCGGTGACTTTGGGTATTGGAGCCTCAAAAAGCGGAGTCCCAAAAAATGGCCCCAGCAGGTGCTGAGGCCAGGGCGGGTCGCGGGTGCGACCACTCCACCAGTGGATAAATCCACGCAGGCAGTATACCAACCCCAGGCGTCCCCGTCAAGGGGTTAAAGAGACCGGTGACTTTTGGTATGGGAGCCTCAAAAAACGGAGTCCCAAAAAATTTCGCGGGGGTTATGATATGTCATGCGTAATTTCCTGAACTGGTCCGTCACCACCCTGACTGCCGCTACCTAGCCAGTCAGTCCAAATGTCGAATACTCGGGGAATCTTTTCGTCGAATGTTCCTGTGGTTAGCAGCCCGTACACAGTCCTTCCACAGTCGGTCACTGTTTTGTAGCGGCGAATACCGTCAAAGAGATCACCTTCTATGGCGTAGATCTCGAACTGTCCCATTGATCCCCCACACTTGATGATGGATATCTTGCCCCATTCACCTTCTGTAGTAATCTGACATGTGGGGATTGTGTCAGCAATCATAGGTAGATCAATTCCGGCTTTGTCAAGTGCTTCTTGCAAATGGTGCTTGCGGATTTCTGCCTTCAAGCCAAGGGCATTCAGGTACTTGCAAAGTTTGGTCATCTCTTGAATCATCAAAGACCAAAAATTTCGCGGGGGTTAGGAAAACAAAAGAACTGACAAACCACCAACAACCAAAATGAATGAGGCAAGCATCATCTTAGCTGAAATGAACGTGTAACTACAGCCGCAATCAGGGCAATCCCTAATAAAACAGAACCAAGTACCCTTCGCTTCTCGTCTGCAAAAACAGTTGTCCTTATCCATGTCATTTCCACAAATCGTTGATGTCACTTTGTGCTAAAACTTCATGAGCAATGACCAACGAAATCACTGTCAATAAGAGCAGAGCAACTATAAGACAAGGGTTCAATTCTTAATCCAACAAATCGTTTATGTTACTCTGGGCCAAGACTTCATAAACAAACCAGAACACGGAGCCCGGACCGGGGACCAACAAAATCACGATCAACAGAAATACAAACAATTCAGGCATGATGGTATTATGACAGATGTGCTGAGCATTGTCAAGGGTTATGTTTCTGCTTTTTTCAAGATCTTCTTAAGCTGTTCGGCACGAGCATCATCATGGTGATAAGAAGCAGGCGCACCAAAAGCATTATATGAATCTTCAAAAGCATCTTTTTCTTTTTGGGACATCGCCTTCCACTCTTTGGTTCGCTTCTTGGCTAAAGCATCATCTACAAAAGTATCAACGTCAATCTTGCTACCCCTTCTTCTTGCTGTTCCCAACTTCGCCGCTACCATTTCTTCCCATGACATAATTTTGCTCCAAACTCAATGATAGACATACTCTTTGGATTCGTCTCCATCTGGTCTACGACGGCCATCGAACGGACAACGCATCCACCCATCAGGTTCTAAGTCCTTATCTTGATCCCACTCTAAACTGGCAGCGACCGCTGCCTCAGGCTCGTCATATCACCAACCTGAGAATACTTGCATCCCATCGGTCACAGTAATACGAGCCCGACCGTAAGTCAGATCGATGACTTGCACCAAGAGGTTATCACCGGGGATACGTTCCCGCTCAATGATGGATGCTCTCTGTAATGCGTCTTTGCTGAGTGCAAATTCAGTAATTATCATCGGACTTAGTTGAATCCTTCGATGAAGTGACGCATTTTGTCAGCCGTATTCAAGTGCCCCGACATTAGCTGCATCATCCCCAACTCCAACCCGACATGCCCCTCAGTCTCGGGATGCTTGCCAAGGTCGGATACCATTGACGCAAACGCCTGTGTATTGTCGCCAGCATCGACTAACTCCAACGCTCTCTTTTTCGCCCATACCAGATGTTCGGCTCGCGCATCGCTCATGTCTATCTCCGTGGTCCACGTTAATTATGGCAGAAGTGCGGCACATTGTCAAGAAAAATCGCGGGAATGAAGGGGTCTGAAATAGGTAACAGCGTTTTGATACTTTCGTATCGCTTCCTGCAAGAGTGCTGGATCGTTCTTGAATTGTTTATGAAGTATGAAATCGAATTCACAAAGCGAGCAGTGGCTATTTCTGAATTCGATGATTCCGTCACAGGCAGGGTCAGGACAACTGCCTTTGGGAGTTCTGTCGAACCAAACTGCTCCCAGCCATGGTATCAGAGTTGCTCCATCTGGAGTGACTTTGACATAGAAATAAGATGTAACCAGTACCATCATAAAAAATCGCGGGAAATTGAAGCCAAGATTACGTCAGTGCTCGTAGGGTGATAAACCGCCACCACCAAAAGGAGGAAAATATCCGTCTATACCAGGTTCTATGTCTGTGTATACTGGTGGATTATCCTCATCATCGATGTTCTTGACATTGACGGTCTTTATAGGTTCAGGCTGATCAAACAACCGAAGTTCTGGATCTGGTGCTCTTAGTATACGACGTTGTAGCTCAAAGGCGATCATTCGTGATGCTTCTCTTATGCTGTCCATATCGGCTAAGAGCTTACCGTTGCTTTTGGCTTTGAGTTTCAGGGCTTCTGTGTCCCAATCTTCAAAGCCTGTGGGTTGTCCATCCATATTATCCGGCATACAGTTTCTTGTCTTTCATGTATTCAAAGACTCGTTCGGTAGTCAGTCTGAGTATTTTATCTTTCTGGAATCCAGCGAAGCGGCATTCGTCGCTCCAGTAGTGCCGCATATCCTCCCTGAGTTGTGTGGATGATGTTTCGGGCAATGGTTTGTCGGGATACAGGTAGATATGTGGAGGTTTGAGATACCAGTCCACGGATTCGTCTCGTTCTTCACCTACTCTGGGGACGACAACGAAGCGAATCATGCGTTCGAGTTCTTGATAGTTGACCCATTTGTCGAACGTGTTGGCGTTGTCCATGCCGATGATCATAGAGAAGTTGGTTTCTCCGTTGAATTTGGTCTCTAAGAGTTGTTTGACGAGATTGTAGGTTTCGCCTCTGAGTTTGTTCTGAATCTCGTAGCCAAGGACTTTGACTCTGCCGTCACTTTTGGCAAGTTCTTCGCACATTGCCAGTCTGTGAAACGGTTCAGCCAAGTCTTTGTTGTACATATGCTGGTAGCATGGCAGCAACCAGACTTCATCGAAGGTTTTGCTGGACTCGATGACAAACTGTGCCACAGCGAGATGACCGAGAGTAGGTGGGTCGAAGGCTCCCCCTAAGAGAGCGACTTGGACTTTGCGTCCCAGGCTTTTGTATTGGACGGCTCTGGCTTTGATTTTCTCATGTGTGGCTTGTATGAGTTCTTCGGCATCCAGGCCACATTCTGCACAAAGGGCCAAGACGGAGCAGAGCAAGTCGCCTGTTTCTTCCTTGATGTTTTGCATGTCGAGATAGCGACGTAGTTCAGTAGCTTCGCCATAGACATCTTCCAGTCGTTGCGTAAGTGGGGTACGACCGAAATATTCGCGGAAAATAGAAGCTGTTTGGTCTTGTAGTTCTTGTATTATCATCTACTCGTTGCTCTCCTGGCCCTGTGCTTAAGCGGGTCTCGGACATAGATGGCCCAAAAAAACCAAATGTAGTGCATGGTCCACCATGATGTTCTCCAGCCGTTGTTAGCACATTTGAGATATTGTTTGCTCAGTCTCCACTGGACTTCATCAGCTATATGGAACATCCATTTGGTCATATCAAATGTCTTGAACTGTTGGAGTCTACCATGACCTGTCCAACGAAGCAACAGTTGTCGTCTTTCAACGGATACACGTGTGGGTTGCCGTCGCCCTTTAGCTTGATAACCACAGGCTCGATAGGAGCTTCTGAGACTTCCCGTTCGAAGTCATCGACTTCTTGTGACGTAAGCTCACGTATTTCAGCGTCTGGAAACGCCTTAGCCAGTATCTCACAAAATTCACCGACTGGCATCTCTTGAACACGAAATGTTTCGGCAAGTTTCTCACCTAATTCAGTCCAGGGGTCTTTCATGCTATTCTCTTTGATTCGATTTCGAAACGAGCACGCTGGCCGATACGATTGACGCACCCGTCCTGGGGATAGACAACGTGATGCGGAAGTTGTGCATAGACGACGAGATGCGGGTTGACCAGTGAGTAACCAGCATCGACGCAGGCCCAACTTGCGCGAGGTTCGTTCAGATAGACCAGAGCATCGGGCTGGTCTTTGGTGGACTCATAAACATCTTGACGTAGAGTGAATGCTCCACATTCATCGAATTTCGACATGACGATGACTGTATTTGGGGCCATCATGTGGGTGACGTAAAGTTTGGCAGTCCACATATAGCCTTTGTGGGGCGACCATTTAGGAACGTTTTTGTGAGGATAGTCGAAGAAATTTGCACCTAAGTTTTTTATTTGTTGGAAGACTTCAGGACAGACGATCATGGACCAAACCACAGCGTCATGTTGTTCTATTTTCGTAAACAACGTATTGATGACTGCTCCGAGTCTCTCTTTAGGTTCAACGGTCTTCAGAATGCGAGGATAAAGACCGCCTCCCTTTCCTCTTCTGTCTCTCAGCCATCCATGTCTAAGAACCTGTCCATGTTCGCAGAGTCTGATGAATTTCAGGCTCTCGTGATTTGCCAAGCGACAGGCGAGTTTATACTCGTCGTTTTGCATGGGGGCAGCGATGGTGTTGATAGGAACTTGTAACTCTGGTGGTCCAGCATAACGGATATGGCCTCCATCTAAGGCACAGGCCAAGATGGGTCGCTTGCGACGACCATTGCGAGCCATGAGGTTATCGACTGCGTATTTGGGTTTCCAAGTATCGTATGGGGGTCTGGATACGTTGTCATACAACAAAACTTTTCGCGGGATGGAAAGTTGGTCGAGCCACTCTTTTACTTTGTTCTGGTCACAGTGTGTAAGTTCGACTTTGACCTGTTTGGCTGTGGCTGTGAGTTTCTTGGCCAGCACGGACGGTATTGCAAGCGCAGCGGTAGCCATGGACGCTGCTTGCAGGAAAGCACGGCGAGTGGAGAGCATGGTGGTGGTCCTTATTTTTGGGCAGCAGCTACAATGTCCATTACCAGTGGAGCGGCTGGACCTATGACTTTCATCAGATTTTCTTTGTGCTTTGTCATGTCTAACGCTCGCACTTCGGCTACCAGGGCCTCCATTTTTTCTTCGGCCTCTTTTTCGGTATCGTAGATGGGATTTGTATTGACTAGCGGATGCCAGCGTTCTACATCGAGCATGATCCAGCCACAGTATTTGCCGATTTCGTTGGGTTCGCCTTCGGTGCAAGGCCCACCGGCCCCGCAACGGACATCTCGACCTTGGATGGTGAGGACAGTTTTGAGTGTCATGGTGGTCCTATTCAGGGGTCATAGCTACGTCGGATTCTTGCCCTTTCCCTTCTCCTGCCAACTCAACTGCGTTGGGCGTGGCACAGGTATGAGCCATGGCTTCTTTTTCTGGAGCTACGGCTCGTATCTCTGATGCTGTCGCGACAGACATATTGTCTATCAGGACTCTGTTTGGTTCTGCCCTTATTGATGAATCAATTTGTAATGGCAGTTCTCCGAGACAGACATCATAGTCTTCGGGGTCACGGTCGCCTTCTGGTTTGAAGTATAGTTCACCACCGATGGGGCTTCCGTCGTATTCGAACACAAGGACTTCGGTGGGACTTGTGAAGATGATTACGGGATGTGCCATGTTACTCTCCTATTTCATTTCGGGGCCAAAGCGACGGCAAGCGGAACTACCAGCATGGCCTTCACGAGTTTGTTGAGACTGACGCCTTCCGATTTGGCCATGACCTTCAGGGCGACGTGCAGTGAGACAGGTATGCGTATGGACAGAGTTTGTGCCATGTTAGCTCCTCTTGCAGAGAAAGATAGTTACAATCAGGAGAACGGAACACGCTATCATTAAGAACCCCAAGCCTTTCACTGTTCTTGTGAGTGTTTCGGTGCTGGTTACAACTTCTTCCATGTCACCGCTGTTCAAAAAACGTAAAGAAAAAATCGTAAACTCAATCCACTCCTGCTTCTGAGAATGAGCGTTTGGCAGTATTTCGGTCGAAGCGATACCAGCCCTTCAATTCCAGTTCTGGATGTTCTTCTTCGCTGTGGGAGAGAGTGGGATTGACAGCATAGACGCCATCTTTGGCGATACGGGTATCCTCGGATGTGACAAAATGCCTTGCACTCTCGGAATTGTCTCGGGAAAGGAAAAGACCACTGGTTTGAGATTCCTCATCTCCTAATGCGATGGCATCTCTGAGAGCGGGTATATCTTTCTCTTTGATAGGAATGGCAAACCATTCGCCTTGACGGTCGCAGGTTATTCCCTGTGCAGCTTCGGGGACAAGTCCAGCGTAGGCTTCTTTCAGCGTTTTGGGATTGCCGACCAGTTCACAGCCGAAGTATGCATCATCATCGACTCCAAGCAAGACGGTTTGACCTTTGTAGGTGATAAGGAAACTTCCTGAGCGATGCCAGCCACCGGAGCCCACAAGAACGAATCCTGCTTCTGGTGGTTTGAGCTTAGCCTGTTGGGCTCGTTCGGTATAGTTTCCTTTTTTCACCGCGAGAAATCGTTTCTTTTGGGCTGCGGTGAGTGATCGGCGTTCATCGTGAGAGAAGTCGAGAACCTTGCCTTTTTGGAGGGCTTCCACTCCTAGATGATGCAGTTGATTCAAATCCCTGCGTTGGGATTCGGGCTGCGTTAGAATATATTGAACTGTTGGGTTTTTGCTAAAGAATCTGCCGAGACAGCGGAAGCTGATGGTGGGTTCGTCATCGATGCCTGCCACAGCCCCATTACCAACTTCGCCAACTTCGCCAACATCGTCGCCTAATTTGACAATGGTAAGCAGATGCTCGACCAGTTTGTCTTTTCCTGGGACGACGACTGCAAGGCATTCATCGTTGCGATGGTTACGTGTTTTGATTTCCAAGCCTGCTTGGAATGCTTTGAAGTTCGATGACAGCGGGGCATGTACGATTCGTCCATCGGGCAGGACAGCCAGCACATTGTAATTGCAGTCCTCGTCCTCTTCCATAACCAAAGCACAGCCTTTGCAGCAATGCTTGGCTTGGCCTGTTTTGGCATATTCGCCAAGGGTGGTTAAATCCTTGTTGGTAACATCCGAGTTCTCGGAGTCAGTGTGGTCATCGTCAAACCGGTTGATGAGTTCTTTAATTTCCGTCGCCTTGGCGATAGACCGAGCGACTACGTTTTGATTGGCCATGGGGCCATCCTCCATACAATACTGGTCCAACTCACACGATAAGGCATTGGGGATGGTTTGTCAAGGAAGATATAAGGAGGGGAGGCCCCACGCATTTTTCACCGATGCGTGAGGCCCCATGGGCGTAGGAGGGGAACAGGGGGTATTCGGGCGCGTAATCAGGAGGGAAGAAGGCCAGCTACTGCGGCCAGGAGATCGGTTAGGAACTGTCCTATGGCTCCTAATGTGCCAGTCAACAGTGATACGATGAGAAAGAACAAGATTTCCACAGGTGTTTCTCCTAATTGCTTCCACTTATCCAAATGACGATGGTCATACTACACGATGTTTCGGTTATGTCAAGCGGTTTGGGGCGGAAAAATGCCCGTTGCGTGGTCATAGGACATTTCTCATTTAGGAGGTTTACTTGTAGATTGTTCCTTTTCTTTACGAGTTAGGAGTCCGTCTAATCTCTTCTTCATTTGTTCAAAAACAATATCGACTTTTGCAAGACATTTTTTGATTGTTGAAGCATTACTATTTCGAGTTCTATACTTCTTCAAAATTCTGTCTCTTTGTTGTTTGCCAACTTTTAAGAACAGATTAGACTTATTTAGTCGGGGTTCATCTAACTTATATTTCTTAATGAACTTAGCAACATAAATATCCCATTCGTCAAGTGAATCAGTATTATTCTTCATATACCTTTTAAGCTGTCTAAATTCTTCTAATTTCAACTTGATATCCCGTGAGTCCATGATATCAATAGGCAGCGGAATGTTATCTATTATAGCTTGTTTTTTTGGACCTGTTGGCCAGTGATATGCCCATTCTTCTCTAACCTCTTTTTCTGACATTATTCTTCCGTCACCGCCATAGAATAATATCGTTCCTTTTTTATCTTTGTCAAAAATTGTAAATCCAACTTCAACATTTATATATTCAGGAACCAAATAATCAGGTAAACTAGAATCATTCACAACTGCATTAAATAAAGACACGTCGCGTAATACATTTCCCTGAATTGCATGGTTTATATTTGTTGGGATATAAACTCCCCCAACTAAGGAATGTGTTATGCTAACTGACTCTAACACAATATTTTCTTTTCCTATAATTTCAGATCTAACAACATTATTGTTCTTATCTAAATACCAATTAACTACTCCCTGATTTTCATTTAATTCTAAATTTGCGGACACAACGTAAGATCCGTCAGGTAGAGTTTTTTCTTTCCAATTGAAACACCTTTCAGAAAATTTGTCAAAGTTCTCATTCACCCGTGGTGATAATCCCAAATCTCTATAATCTAAGAACAGATTGGGCTTTTGATTACTAACACTTGTTTTTGTGCCCATATTATACCAATATCGTCCATTGAATAATGCCGACATAGGATCTTTAACCAATTCATCAACTATTCCATCTTCATCTTTGTCCCATTTTGCTGTTACGTGATTTTCATTGCCTAAATAAATATATGCAACATCATCGCCTGCAATCGTATTACGATGAAATGATATTACGTCTTCATTTTGTAATCTATGAGTTGTCATATAGTCGATTTGTGCAGTGTTCCAGCTTTTCCGAAGTTCTAAAGCTGCTTTCAAAGAATTTGGATACTGAGCTAACAAGTTTGCGGGGCATAGCATCAAAACCAAAAGGCTTGTTTTTTTCATAGAATTTTCCTTTTCGAAGGCACTTTTTCTTACCAAGACTTGGGGGTAAAAATGAGGCGAGCGATTTGACCGCTCGCCCGGGTTTGGGACCGCTCGCCGGATGCTCTATTGCGGCGGTGGACAGAGACCTAACGATACGTAGTAATCTTGACTGCCAACCAATGCCGTAGAATTGATTAGACAAATGAGGAAGTCATTACAAGTTGTTCCATTTAGATAATTCAAACAAATACCTTGCGTATAGCACCAAGTGGTTCTTTTTTCCAGTTCATATGTGTAGACCGTGTAATCTATAGTTAGTACAGGAATCACTGTTTTTCCTGGATTATCACACACTCCAACATCCCCAGTACAGGTGCAATGCTCCGCGACCGGCGGCCACTCACAAGGGTATTTGACCTCCAAACCTCCGCACAACGGCGGAGAATAAAAAATAGACTCGGAAGGGGGAGGAACGGACTCAATAGGGGCGAAAGCAATTAACATAGAAAAAACTAGACTAAACATATAATTCTCCTTTCGAGAGACTTAAAATCCCGACTGACAATCAGCCAGGAATATCATGACGGTCATTCATTTTCGACGCTAAAGGTTGAAAGGCTCATGGCATTCATACAGGCGTTATTAAGCCCTGTGGCGATAGCGTTGCCTAAAATGATGGCAGTCCCCGCTTTGTCGATTAAATCGCCGTAGCGGCCTTCCACGCGGTCGTAGACGGCGTTGAGGATTTGGTCCACCACGAGAACTGTAATTTGTTTGATTTGAGGGGTAAAACTGGGGTGTTCGAAGTTTTTGACAGCGTTAAGGGCTGCATGTCTGACGAGAGCGAACGTAGCTTCGGTATCGTCGATGTTTTTGAGTACCGCTACAGCTTCAGCCACGGCTCCACAGACAGGGACTTTGAATTCCTTAACGTCATCTCTTAGGAAAGCCACAGAAGCGGCGAGTTCTGTGAAACGCTCGATATCCCCTGCGTACTCTTTAAGGGGCTTTTGAGTACCACCAAAGGATGCACATCCAGTTGGAATGAGCAACAAAAGCATTGGGACACAGAATCGTTTCATTATCATTACTCCTAAGAGTTTGAGTTCAAAATGGACGGGGAGACAGGCTCATTTCAATTTAGGCATCAATTTCCTATCTGCCCGTCGCATGGAGTAAATATAACTCACACTGCTGCGGGTGTCAAGTCGTATTTTGAAAAACTTTTTGGGGATGTGGACACAGAATTACTTAAGCTTTTGCGGTAAATCTTTCGGCTTGTCCGTTCTGTATTTTCCAGTATGTTTGTCGTCCTCGGCCATCTAGGTCTGCGGATGACATGACATTTAGGTCTTTTTGAGCGGGTATAGCGATGGTTTGTGCGATGTATTGTGGGTCGAGACCCGCAATCAGTCTTTCTTCTGGGCCATTTTTTCCAGTCCATGCTATTTTCACGGTGAAGCGACCATCAGCTTGTGGGGCGATGAAGAGCTTTGCAGGTACTTCGTAGGGGTCAGGAATGACCTTTGACGACAGAGGAGCTTGTTTGGCTTCTACTCTTTGGATGTTCGTTCTATTTGCTTGGAGTCTGTTTACGAGTTCAACTGGTTTCCTTACAGCATCCAGTCTTGATGCGAGTTCAATAGGCTTTCTGACGGGGGCGGTACGGGTAATTGCAGCAGCTTTTGGCTTTGCAGTGTGAAACAGAGTGGACTTGAATCGCATCATTGGATTTCTCCCTTTGCATAGGATTCGGTTCTGGCTTCGTGGTATCCTTTGCAATTTGGGAGAATTTATGATTTTCGAGAGCGACCATACCAGGACATGAGCAACATCCAAGCCATAGCAAAACTCGTGGCACCGAAGTGTCCTGATGAAAATGTTACGACGCCGCCACGACAAATGAAATAGCCAAGAGCGGCAAAGAACAAAAGTGAGCCGATAGCCCATGCATCGGTTGAGTCTGGTCGTCTCACAAAATTACACCTGCAACCTGTTTGACGCCGAATTGGGTTGGATACTTTCGCCAGGTTGTCACTATGCCAGCTTTCGTGTCCATATTATAGACCCATTTGCCATCTTTTCCCATTGCATAGTCTACTAATTCTCGCTCCGTTGGGACATAGGGATAATCATAAGGGGCAATGAAGAGTTTCCATGCTCCTCGACTATCGAGTTTGGTCCATTTCATGTCGAAATTGTGATGAGTAACAATGGTAGGTTCTTTAACAGAAGAAGAAGTCGGAAGCCCTAGAGCTTTGGCTAATTGAATTTGAACATCTTCAAGATCACATCGCTGTGCGGGGCGGTTTTTGCTTCCGATTTTAACATCAAGGAATCCATGGCCTTCCCGTTCGACTTCGTAAAAGCAGCATTGGATTGAATAAACATCGAGTCCCGCCATTCCCCACGGACCACGTTGAATCGGAATGCGACCATAAAGTGGTGTTGCTGGCGACTGAAGCCTGTCGTAGCGTTCTGGAT
>SDBT01010862.1_pt1 | contig 14677 bp, 9 predicted proteins | sample 2277101 | NCBI WGS metagenome assembly SDBT01 (sample SAMN10404973, study PRJNA504765) | marine sediment metagenome | isolation source: marine sediment core GS10_PC15, 103 cmbsf | place: Arctic Ocean: Southern Knipovich Ridge | collected 2010
GGGTCGAGCTTTCCAGCGGGGCGTTTTGGACGATGCTGGTGCCCGCGGACCACGTAATCGACGAGCTGATCCGCATCGCACCGGCGGAGGTGATCTTTCCGGAGGGTTCGCAGTTCGATACGCAGGAGTTTCGGGCGACGCTGCGCGAGGTGGCGGTGGCTTCGCCCGCGTCGCGCCCGCCTTGGGCGTTCGACGCACACTCCGCCACCGAGGCCCTCAAGGAGCACTTCGGCGCGGCGACGCTGCAGGGTTTCGGATTCACCGAGTGGGACCCCTCCGTATCCGCCGCCGGTGCGATCATCGAGTACCTCCGCGAGACGCAGAAGACCGCGATGGATCACATCCGCACGATCCGCAGGTTCGACCGTTCGGACCACATGATCATCGATGGGAACACGCTTCGCTGCCTCGAGGTCCACCGCACACTGCGGACGAACCGGCGGACAGGTTCCCTGCTGGAGTGCATGGACAAGACGTCCACGGGGATGGGGGCGAGATACCTCGAACGCTGGTTGACGTTTCCCCTGACGAACTACAGTGCGATCGTGGCGCGGCAGGACGCGGTGGAGGAGTTAGTCTTTGACCGCAAGCGGCTGGGCGAAATTCGCTCGCTGCTCACTGAGACCTCTCAGATCGATCGCATCGCCGCCGCCATCGCGATGGGGCGCGTCCGCCCGCGCGAACTGCTCGCGCTCGGTAGAACGTGTGAACTGCTTCCCAAGCTCCACGCCCTCATCGCGGACATCCCCGCGGACCTGGTCGTGCAGATCACACCGCACTTTTGCGGGTTAGAGCCCGCTGCCGAGCTCATCGACCGGGCAATCGACCTGGACTGCCCCAACATTCTTCGCGAAGGGGGCGTGATCGCCGCGAGATTCGACGAGACCCTCGACCGCCTTCGCAGCGTCGCCGCGGATGGGCAGGTGTGGTTGGCGGAGTATCAATCCGCCCAGAGCAAACGCACCGGGATCGCGAACCTCAAGGTCGGTTACAACCGCGTGTTCGGTTACTACATCGAGATCACCAACGCCCACGCGGACAAGGTCCCACCCGACTACGTCCGAAAGCAGACCCTCAAGAACGCCGAGCGCTACATCACAGATGAACTCAAGCACTACGAGGGCGAGGTACTCACCGCGGAGCAGCGGGCGAAGGACCTCGAAGGGAGCATATTCGAGAAAGTCCGCACCGAACTAAGCGAGCATGTCCCTGCGTTTCAGGTGGCGGCGGAGGCGCTGGCGACGCTGGATCTGCTTTGTGGGCTCGCCCAGCTTGCTATCGAGCGCGGATACAAGCGCCCGACGATCACGCAGGACAACGAGCTGCATATCGTCGCTGGAAAGCATCCGGTCCTCGCCGAGCAGCTTCGCGAGCAGTTCGTCCCCAACGACGTGCACATGGGGGCGAAGGACGACCGGCTGTTGATCGTGACGGGCCCGAACATGGCCGGTAAGTCCACCTACATCCGTCAGACCGCGCTATTGGTGTTGATGTCGCAGATGGGCAGCTTCATTCCCGCCGAGTCCGCCACCATCGGTCTGACCGACCGCATCTTCACGCGCGTCGGTGCCGCCGACGAACTGACACGCGGGTTGAGCACGTTCATGCTCGAGATGGTCGAGACCGCCAACATCCTCAACAACGCCACTCCCCGCTCGCTCGTGATACTGGACGAGGTGGGCCGGGGTACGAGCACGTGCGACGGTTTGGCGCTGGCGTGGGCGATATGCGAGCACATCGCACTGAAGCTCAAGGCCCGCACGCTCTTCGCCACGCACTACCACGAGTTGACCGAACTGGAGACGCTGCTGGACGGGACGAAGAACCTCAACGTCGCGGTCCGCGAATGGGCCGATGAGGTCATCTTCCTCCACAAGATCGTCGAGGGCGGGACGGACCAAAGCTACGGTGTGCACGTCGCCAGGTTAGCCGGGGTCCCCAAGGACGTCATCGAGCGCGCCAAGACCATCCTCCCGCAGATTCAGGCGCACGTGGCTGAGTCGCTCGACATGCCCGACCTCGCCCAGCGAGCCCGCCTCGCAGCCGCCCAGATGCAACTTTTCGCCACCGCCCCCGATCGCATCGCCCGCGATATCAAATCCGCCAACCTCGAAGAAATGACGCCCATCCAGGCGATGGACCTGCTCCGCAAACTCAAGAGCGAGCTGTGATGCTGATTCTCCCCTCCCGTGCCGATAGGTCCTCGGGCACTTTTCGCGAAGGTGTTCGAGGTTAAGCAAAGGGCTTTGACGCGGGTGCGCTCGAACGTTCACTAGTACGCACGCAGGAGCTTGGCTTGGGGATAATAGAATTGAAGGATTTCTTCGGCGGTGGACCCGGTGCTGGCCTTGCGCTGAGCGCCCCACTGACACAGGCCCACACCATGTCCGAACCCGCGCCCGTCATAGAATTCGATGGAATCACCGCGCTCGCGGAAGAGGCAGTTCATTGAGTAGAGTTTTTTGGCCGCTCCCGGTCCGTTTCGCAGCAGCGCCAGGCGAATGTCTTCCGCGCGGAGGCGGATGCTTTTTCCGGTGCGCCCGAGAACATCGACCCAAACGATCCGCCCGTGATCCGTTGCTTCGACGGGGCGAAGCTCGCGGACCCCTTTTAAGTCCGCAGCCTTGCGATAGGACCCGACCAGCGCCCGGTGCAGATCGGCCTTGGTGATGCGTACGGGGGACCACCGATACCGCGATGAGCCCTCGCAGTCGGTGCACACCTGCCCGCCTTTCAGCGGGGGGATGTCCCGCGCGTTGCGAATCGCCCTCACCGGGTTGACCCGCCCACCGCAGCTGGCCGAATACTGCGCCATGAACACCCGCTCATCACCTTCGGTCCCGAACGTGAGCACCTGTCCGTGCGTGGAGCGTACCGCATCCCACGCTTTGGGCGTCTCGGCTGAGAAGCCCCCGTAGACCTGCGAGGCCTGCGTCGAACCGAGATCGTAATCGGACTGCTCGTCTCGCGTCAGGATGTAGTACATCGCGAAGGTGCGGGCGGCGACGGCCTGTGCGCGATAGGTCTGCTCTGACCAGGAGGGGTAGAGCTCCTTCGGGAGCACCCCGGCGAGGTAGCTTTCCATGTCCAGGTGATTGACGGCGATGAAGCGCTTCTCGTCAACGCCCAGGAGATGGATTTGGCCTCTGTAAAGCTTCTTAGCGAGGCGGATGCAGGTTTCCCCGATCGGTTCGATCACGAGAGTGTTTCCCCGCCAGTTCAGCAAATTGCATCGCCATGTCTCCCCGACGCGCGTAAAAACTGTTTCCCGCATTGCTCCGGCGGATTCGGAGATTACAACGTCGTCCACTCGCAGGCGGTAGGGTCCGGTGGTGGCGAGGGCGAGGCGGTCCACGGACTGCGGGGTAACTCGCACACGGACCGTGGGTACACCGACGTGTGTAAGCGGCTGTTGAGGGGAGACGATCTGTCTTCGCGCACAGCTCCAGGTAACGGCGATCATCAACGCGCATATCAGGGCGCCCGCAACGAGAATTGGCAGCGTTCGGACAAATCGAAGGGTGTCCTGTGGGCGGATTCGCTTCATCGGTGTTTGGAGAAAACGTTAGACCGTATAACCGGCCAAAGTCACTGCTCCGTTCGAGCTTGGGGGTCCGTGAGCGTTCGATCAGTTCGCTTGGCGCAATTGCAGCCCGTACTCTCCGAGTCGCTGCCGGACCTCGTTGAGGGAGGTCTGCCCGAAGTTTCGGCAGCTCATGAGTTCGACCTCGCTCTTGGCGGCCAACTCGCCAAGCGTCTGGATACCAAGGCCCTTCAAGGCCCTTCGCGCTCGCACGGAGAACTCGATCTGCTCTATCAAAGCCCCCATCGCTCCTTCGTTCTCGCTGCTCGCGGGGGGGTCCTGGGCGCGCACTTCCGCGGGGAGATCCCCGTTCTCTTCCAGGGCCTGACCCAGATAGAGGTTCTTGGCGGTGAGCATGTCCTTGATTTCCTTCAGGGACGTCTCCCCGAAGTTCTTGTAGGAGAGCAGTTCGATCTCCGAGATATTGACCAGATCCCCAAGCGTTCTGATGTTCATCTTTTTGAGGCAGTTTCGGGCCCGGACGGAAAGCTCGAAGTCGGTGACGGGAATGTCAAGTACGGCGTTGCGCCGGGCGATGCGCTTGGCCTGGTCCTCATCGTAGTACATCGTCTTGGAGGCCTGAGCGTCTTTGAGGAACAATTTCGCGCGGGCGTGGTTCGGGTTCGAAATCAGGATCCTCTTCAGGCAGGTGGTCGCCTGATTGTATTGTCCTGCGTCCTCGTAGAGCACGGCCAGGTTGAGCAGCGCGTTGGCGTGAACGGGGGGATGCGTCAGGCACTCCTTGTACAGCTCGACGGCCTCCAATTCCTCCCCGTGCAGATCGCAGTAGTACGCGAGGCGAAAAGTCGCTGCGACGTGTTCGGGATCGATGGAACGGGCCTTATCGTACGCCTCGCACGCCGCCTCGCCATTTCCGGTAAACTCCTCAACGAGCCCCCGCAGATAATAGAACTCGCTCGTTTCGCCTACCTTGGCGGCGATCTTGGACAGCGCCTTGCTGGCGGAATCAAGGTCTCCGCTAAGCGCCCGTACCTCGATTATTCGCAGGTCGATTTCCATGGAGTCCCACCCGCGATCTCGCGCGCGCTCGAACTCCTCGGTTGCCTTGGGGTATTGGCGAAGGTTCTTGCAACACATTCCCTGAAAGTAGTGGCGGTCGCTGTTGTCGGTGGCGGCGTTCAACGCTTGGAGCGATTCGCCGAATCGCCCGAGCATGTACCGCAGCATTCCGATCTTCAGCGCCGCAGTGCCTTTGATTTCATCGGTCTCACCTTCCAGTTGAGTGAGAATTGCTGGAAGACGCTTGGGAGCATCACCCTGGGCGATCGATCGCTCCAAAAGTTCCTTGTAATCCTCAAAAGTCCATGTTTCCTTGGTAACGATGGGTTGGATGGGATCCTCGGTGGTCGGTTCCATGCGCTTCTCCTTAGATCAGACCCGCCGGTACAGGTAAGGTGATTGTTGGTCTTGACCGGCGAATCGGGTATTATACACATGAATCCGGCGACTGCAACCCAATGATGACGTGGCGTGGTGAGGCGCGTCGGAATGGCTGATATTGATAAAACTTTGCCCGTTCACGTAGTGATCAACCCCAAGAGCGGATACGGCGGGTCCCGGTGGATGCTTGCTGACCTGCGCAGTGAGATCAAGCGGGCTGGGCTTGAACTGGAGGAGTACGTCACCCGCGGACCGGAGGATGCGACGCGGTACGTTCGCGAACTTCCGGGTAAGGCGTCGGCGGTTATCGTCTGGGGCGGCGACGGGACGGTCAATGAAGTCGCCAGCGGCCTTTCCGGACATGACTTGCCCATCCTTGCTTGTCCGGCCGGGACGGAAAACCTTCTGGCGAAAGAACTGAAAATCCCACGCGACCCGCGCAAAATCGTCGAGGTCCTGCTGGAAGGGCCCGTGGTGAATTGCGACGTCGGAAAGGTCAACGGGCGAAACTTCATGCTCATCATCGGAGTCGGGTTCGACGGGGAGGTCGTTAGGCGCCTTTCGGTGGTGCGAAGCGGGCACATATCGCATCTGAGCTACTTCTGGCCGATATGGAGGACCTTCTGGGAGCACAACTTTCCCCGGATGCGGATCGTAGCCGACGGAGAGGAGATCTTCGACGATTTCGGCCTCGCGTTCGTGGGGAACATCTCTCGCTACGCCGTCGGGCTGAGAATCTGCCGCGACGCCCGGTTCGACGACGGGCTGCTGGACCTGGTCGTCTTCTCCTGCCGGGAACAAACGCGGCTGATGCTCCACGCCGCCTGGACGCTGCTGCGGATGCACCCGCCCAAAGGAGACGTTCTCTACCGCCGCCTGCGCCAGGTTCGCATCGAGACGGACAGGCCGGCAGCTTCACAGGTCGATGGAGACGTCGGTCCCGATACACCCCTCGACATCTCCCTGGCGGATGGGAGAGTCAAGCTGATCGTTCCACCGGAGCGGGAGGGATGGTACTTTTGGCCATGGAGAGGAGTGAAGGTCTGATGAGCGCGATCGAAAGTTGCAGTGTAGGTTCGGTGAACATTGGGGCGGGGCGCTTGGGGCTCATCGCAGGACCCTGCGTCGCCGAAAGCCTCCAGCTATGCCTGGATATCGCGGGCGAACTGGCGGAGATTACGAACCGGGTCGGTATCGGGTACATCTTCAAGGCCTCCTACGACAAGGCCAACCGCACCAGCGGAAACTCCTACCGCGGTCCGGGCGCCGAAACGGGTTTGGGGTGGCTTAAGTCCGTGCGCGAACAGATAGGCGTCCCAGTGCTCTCAGATGTTCATGAGATACCCCAGGTCAAAGATGCCGGTGAGGTCCTGGATTGTTTGCAGATACCGGCGTTCCTTTGCAGGCAGACGGATCTGATCCAGGCCGCTGCCCGCACCGGTCGCCCAATCAACATCAAGAAGGGTCAGTTCATGGCCCCCTGGGACATGTCTCAGGCGGTGGAAAAGGTTAGAAACGCGGGCAACGAGCAGGTGCTCTTGACCGAGCGGGGAACGTCGTTCGGTTATAATCGCCTGGTAACCGACTTTCGAGGGATCATGGAGATGCGTCAATTCGCGCCCGTCGTCTTCGATGCCACGCACTCCGTCCAGGAACCGGGAGGGCTCGGTAACTCCTCCGGCGGAGACCGTCAATACGCCCCTCTTCTGGCGGCGGCGGCGATGGCCGCTGGGGCCGACGCGCTGTTCATAGAGACCCATCCCAAACCCGATGCCGCCAAGTCCGACCCCGCCACCCAGCTTCCACTTGGTCAAATGGAGCAGTTGCTTGAACGCTGCCTCGATGTTTTCGAGGCGGCCCGCCGAGGAGGGCTATTATGGAAGAATATGTTTGGGTCGCTAAGTTAGCGCACCATCCCGTCTTTCACCGGGCGCATCGCGTTCTTGGTCGCCTGGGGGCGCAGTACGGTGTAAAGATCACCATTTCCGGACCGGACGCCGCCGCGCCCGAACCGTACCTCCAGGCGCTGCGTGACGCCGCGCGACGCCGTGCCGCCGGAATCATGGTCATCGGATGGGACGTCCCGGGCGCCTTCGACGCCGTCGACGCCGCCATAGATCAGGGCATCCCGGTCGTCACCGTCGATAGCGACATGCCCAGGAGCAAGCGCCTCGCTCACGTGGGAACCGATTGGTTCAGAATGGGCTGGGCAATCGCCGACAAACTCGCGGAGTTGATCGCCTATCGAGGAAAGGTCCTGATGATAGGCATCCGAAGCGCCGCAAACATGCAGTCCGGCTTCCGCGGATTCCGCGAGCGCATGAGGGACTACCCCGAGATCGAGGTTCTGGGCCCGGAAGACGATCTGGACTTTCGCTTCGACAAGGCGCAGGCGGTCGTGGATCGCTGCCTTGAAACACATCCCGACCTGGTGGGCGTCGCCGGGTTTGACAGTAACAGCGGACCCGGTGCGGCGCTGGCGCTGGAACGTTTGGGTAAGGGGAGCACCGTCAAATTAGTCTGCGTCGATGCGGACAAACCGCAGCTGGAGCATCTTCGCACCGGGGCAATCGACGCCGCCCTCTCCCAAAAACGGGAGGCGTTCACGTACCTGGCGTTCCAGATGCTCTACACGTACAACCACGGTTCGCTTGCTACCGGAAACCACCCGGGACTGATCAACATACCGGGAAACATAGCGACCGGGCACGTCATGGTGACGCTCGAGAACATAGACTCCTTCGAGGGTGAGTTGAGCCTGGATGAGGCCCTCGAACGTCATCAGCTCGGACAGCAATTCGCGTTGCTTTCCAGCATGGTCCGGAACATCGCGGAGATAGCGCTGGCGACGGACGTTAGTGGTCAGATCGTTTACGCGAACCCGGCCGCAACCACACTGTGCGGATACTCTGAAGCTCAGATGAAGGAATTGTCTATCGAGCAGCTCTTCAGTCTGACGGAAGAACACCGGGCGCTGGTTCTGGATTGCGCGAGAGAAGGACAGGCGGCCAGCTTCGAAACATCCGCTCGAAGGAACGATGGGGAGACGTTTCCCGTTCAACTGTCTCTGGCGCCTCTGGAGGGGGAAAGGAAAATTCGCGGGATGGCGGCTGTTGCGATCGATCTGACCGGCCGCAAGAGAACCGAGGAAGCCCTCGCGCACAGCGAGCACTCACTGCGATTGGTCCTCGAGCATTCCTTCGACGGGATCAACGTTTGCACGTTCGATCTGGATTCGCGCAAACGCAGACTCGTCATGTGCAATGACCGCTACGTTGAAATATCCGGCCGCAGTAGAGAAGAGCTCATGGCCGCTGACAATCTGAACGACCTCGTCAGACGCGTGGAAGTTCCTCCGGACTCGTTCGAACGAATCTGCAACGGACTTCCCGCGCGTGGGATGTCCAGTTGGATTCGACCCGATGATAAGGAGAACTACTACGAGTGGACCGCGGCGCCTATCTATATCAACGGGAAACTGCACATCATCGGGATTGACCGCGACATTACGGAGCGCCGCCAGGTCGAGGAAGAGCGATTGCGCCTGGTCGCGGTCGTCGAACAGACCGAAGAAGCCATCGTCATCATGGACACGCGAGGGACCATTGAATATGTCAATCCCGCCTTTGAGACGATGACCGGTTACTCCCGGGACGAGGCGGTCGGTTCCGATATCCGAATGCTTCAAAGAGAGCAGCCCGATGGGGAGCATCTCCAGGAGATGTGGAATATACTCGCAGAAGGACAGGCCTACGCCGGACGATTCACCAATAGAAGCAAGGACGGAACGGTTTATCACACCGAAGGAAGCATCTCCCCCTTGCGCGATGCAGGGGGAACTGTCACCAAATACGTCGCCGTCGAAAGGGACATCACACAGCAGTCTAATCTTGAGGCCCAACTGCTACAGGCCCAGAAGATGGAGGCCGTCGGGCGACTCGCAGGGGGGATCGCACACGACTTCAACAATCAATTGACCGTCATCAAGGGGTATTGCGATTTGCTGCTCCGCGAGCTCTCCCAGGACAACCCGATGTATGGAGAGCTACAGGAAATCCACAGGGCCTCCGCGCGGGCTGAATCGCTGACTAACCAGCTTCTGGCCTTTTCCCGCAAACAGATACTCTCACCGCAGGTGATCTGCTTGAACGACGTCCTGAGGGACATGGTCGGTCCGCTGAAAAGAATCATCGGAGAAGACATTCAACTTAAGCTCGTCCCCGCTCCCGACCTGTGCAACGTTGAGGTCGATCCCATGCAGGTGCAACAGGCGATCATGAACCTTACCGTCAACGCCAGGGACGCCATGCCCGCAGGGGGCGAATTGACGTTCGAAACCAGCAACGAAACGCTCGACGCCGATTACGTCCGACAGCACGTCGACGCGAAAATCGGACCGCACGTGATGTTTTCCGTCAGCGATACGGGGGTGGGAATGGGTGAGGAGGTCAGCAGGGAGATCTTCGAACCGTTCTTCACCACCAAGCCCATGGGGGAAGGAACCGGGTTGGGATTGGCGATGGTCTACGGGTTCGTCAAGCAAAGCGGAGGGCATATCACCCTCTCCAGTGAACCGGGGTGGGGAACGAAGTTCCGGATCTACCTCCCTTGCTCGCAAGCGAAACTCAAGACTCCCCCGCCCCCCGCGCCTGCGCAAGTGAGACAGAAGGGAACGGAGACCATACTCGTCGCCGAAGATGACGAATCGGTCCGGGAATTAATCGTCAAAGTTCTTCGTCGAGAAGGCTACACGGTTCTGGACGACCCCACCGCGTCAACCGAGACCCGCATCCGCGAGGCCGATCTGCTCGTCACCGACGTGATCATGCCCGAGATGAGCGGTCCGGAGCTTGCAAACAAGCTCCGCCAAACCCACCCCAAACTCCCCGTGCTCTACATCACCGGATACGCGGACCGCCCCGCGATACACCGCAAAATCGGCAGCGCCAACGAGCGGGTCCTCACCAAACCATTCCCCCCCAACAAACTCGGTGAACTCGTGCGATCGCTGCTCGACGAGGCGCAGAAGGTGGGCAAGTGAATCGCACCGTCGTTGCCTACGAAGTGAAACTGGCGATTCGCGTTCGCAGTTAGGGGCTCTTAATAGTTTTTGACTTCCGCCTGATTGTGGAGGGCGATATCTTCGGTATGTATGTTCGGATTCCAGGTCCTCCAAACTCATCGCAAGGGGCGCGTTGGTAAGCTCTCGACGGATCATGGTGACGTCCAGACCCCCGTGTTCATGCCCGTCGGGACTACCGGTAGCATCAAAGGGGTTACTCCCGCCCAGCTCTGCACCGCCGGTGTGCAGATGATCCTTGGGAATACCTATCACCTGATGCTCCGCCCCGGTGCGGAAACGGTCGCGAAACTGGGCGGGCTGCATCGCCTGATGGGATGGGAAGCTCCCCTGCTCACGGACAGCGGGGGGTATCAGGTCTTTTCTCTCGCCCATCTGCGCAGTGTGAATGACGAAGGTGTGGTCTTCCGATCCCACGTTGACGGGTGCGAGGTGAGTTTGACTCCGGAAAGAACAATGGAAATCCAGAGACTTCTCGCAGCAGACGTCGTCATGCAACTGGACGAGTGCCCATCGGGTCGCGCCAAGAAAGACGAGGTCGCCACCGCAGTCCGCAGGAGCACCGAATGGGCGCGCAAGTGCTCGCGGACGTGGCGGGACTCCGGGTGTGCTTCGGTACAGGGGAATTTCCAGGCGCTGTTCGGAATCCAGCAGGGCGGGGTGTTCGAGGACCTGCGGGCGGAATCCGCCGGCCACCTCCTCGCACTCGATCTGCCCGGTTACGCCATCGGCGGACTGAGCGTCGGGGAAGGACATCAACCCATGTGCTCCGTTCTCGACGCCGCCGAGTCGCAATTCCCCCCTGACCGCCCGCGCTACCTCATGGGCGTCGGGGAACCGAGGGACATACTGGCCGCAGTGATGCGCGGGATGGACATGTTCGATTGCGTCTTACCAACGCGCAACGGGCGAAACGCCCAGGCGTTCACGTCGAACGGGCGCGTGCGACTTCGCAACGCCCGCTGGGCGGACGACCCCGCTCCGATCGACGAGACCTGCGATTGCTACACCTGTTGCAACTTCTCGCGCGGTACCCTGAGGCATTTGTTCATGGCCTCCGAAATGCTCGGTCCCACGCTGGTGAGCATACACAACCTGCGTTTCTTCACGCTCTTCATGGAGCGGATTCGCGAAGCGATACGGGCGGGCGATCTTGAGGAACGAGCAAAGCAGTGGATCGCGGAAATGTACGAACCTACCTGCCGGTCAGGCAGGTCCGAGACGCTTGACAACGATGATTGAACGCGTTCACATACGCTTCGCTTTGTTGTGGTTGGATAATCGGGCCCGGTAGCTTCGGCGATTGGGCGACATTGGAAAGGAATGATTTGATGCGCATTCGCATGAGATTTGTGCTGACCCTGACTTTAATCGCTGGCCTTGTCCTTGCGGCAAACCTGTGCGCCGCACAGACGGAGCAACCGGCGCAGCCGAGACCGAAGCTTCGCGAGGTCCCCCAGGAAGCCCCCACCGCCGCTGGCGGAGCCGCCCAGGAACAACCCGTCGGGCAGGAGACGGCAGGCGAAGAGCCCGCCGGTGGGAAGGCGCCTCCGGCGGGGCGGAAAGGGCTGTTCGATTCCCCATGGTTCCTACCGGTTATGATCGGGGGCTTCATCCTGTTGTATCTCTGGATGGGCCGCTCGCGCCGCAAACAGGAATCCAAACGCAAGGAAATGCTCGCAAGCCTGAAGAAGGGCGACAAGATCACGTCCATCGGTGGGATCGTGGGGACCGTCATCGAGATCCGCGAGGACGAGGTCACCGTCAAAGTGGACGAGACCAACAACATTCGCATGAAATTCGCCCGCTGGGCGATCCGCGGTGTGGGCGAGGATGCCAAGATCAAAGCCCCCGACAGCGCGAGGTAACTTCAGAGAAACGGAATCCGGGATCGGTGCCTGGAGATGGGGGGCCGGCCTGAAAGTGTGCGCTTCTGCAACTCGCGCCAGTGCGAAACTTACGGTGAGACCGCCTTCCACCCTTCACAAAGGTCGTTCAGCAGCGCGATAACGTCGCGGATGCGCCGCGGGTCGCGGTTGGAGTTGGCTTCTACCAGATGCCTTCGCATGAACCCGTAAAGCGCTCGCAGGTTCTGTGCGATCTCGCCCCCCTGTTCCACGTCAAGGCAGACGTCGAGTTCGTTGATTATGTCGACGGCCTTGTTGATGCATTGGCCCTTTTCCATGAAGTTCCCGGCTTCGAGTTCCGTAATCGCCTGCCTCAGAAACTTCACCGCCCCCTCGTATAGCAGCACGATCAGCTTCCCGCCGGTCTGCGTGGCGATCGCGTTTTCCCGATACACGGATATATCGGTCATGTTCGCACCTTACGTGTTCTTGTTCGAGCTGCTGCTGCCCAGCCCCGCCAGCGCCGTCACCAGCGCGTCCACCATGCCCCTCTGTGCATCCAACTGCGCCAATATCATCTCCATGCGCGCGTATTTTGTGCGGAGGCGATCCTCCTTCTGCTCGAGGCGCCTCGTCTGGACGTCAATCTGATTGTCGAGGCTCGTGATCGCCTTTTGATATTCGTCCTTCTTTAGCTTAAATACTCCGTCGATCTTGTCGAGCAACTCATCTGTCAGGTCGTACAGCGCCCCGGCGAACCCTTCCTGCACGCGAATCACCCCCGTCACATCGTGCGCGGTACCCGGGAACTCGGGAGTAATTGTTAGTTTCACCCATTTCTCCGGCTCGTCCTCACCCCCGGTAATGACGTACCCGTCGAAGGTTGCCTCTCTCCAATCGGCTTCCCCCTCGCCAACAGTGCGAAAGTAGGCGGCCGTTATCACATTGGACGCGTCGAAGGTAACCTTTACGTCGTAGTCGCCGGCGGTGCTGGTGGCGTCGGCGCTGTTGAACTGAATATAGGCGGACTCGCTCGCGCCTCTCCCGACCGCACCGATGAGGTACAGGACCCCCTCGTAGTTCTCGGTGATCGCATCGTTCAGCACCGAGGTGTCCAGTGACGCCTCTCCGTCCCGGTCGATCTCGATTCCAAGTTGCATCGGGAGCGTGAAGGGGTCCGAACCGTCCTTGAACCCCGGAACCGAGCCCATCAGGATCGACCGTATCTGCGAGATAATGTTATTCAACGTCGAATCGCCCTGGAACACCCCGCTGACCTTGGTGTCCTCGTCGTAACCGGTGTACTGGCTGCGTGCGAACACCAGCCCGTTGTAGATGTTCACCAGGTTCTCGATGTGGTTCGCCAAGGCCGACGTATTGCGGGAGAGGTTGACGTTCGCCGACCCCGCCGCTTCCAGCGTGATCGTCACGTTGGGAATAACATCCGTTATCGTGTTGCTCGATCTGCTCATCCAGGCGGGACCGGGGGGGTATCCGTCCACGCGAAACTCTGAGTCCTGGGCGGTCTGCGTCTCCGTCCAGTCGCCCGTCTGGAAACCGGACAGGTCAGTCCCAGCGTCGATCGAGATTCCGTAATCGGTCCCCGTGTCGTTGCCCGTGAGGACGAGATGGTACCTTTGGGAAGAGACTCCATCGTAGTCGAGTATGCTCGCCCTGACGCCCGGGTTCTCGGCGTCGTTGTTGATCATGTCCCGCAACACACCCAGTGTCGTGTCCGCGGAGGTCTCGATGGTGCGCGTCACACCGTCGTAGGTGTAGACGAGGTCCCCCGCCCCGACGACCGCCTCCGTCCCGTCGCCGTCGCCGTCCAGCGTCTCCGTGAAGTCATCGGTATTGTCCAGTATGTCTACCGAAGTGGTGTCGGTAATCGTCAGGTCCTTATTAGCTCCCGCTAACTTCGCCTCGATGCGGAGGTGGTAGCTTCCGTCGACCTCTGCAACGGAGGCGGCGTCATAGGTGCTCGCAGCCTGACTCGCGGTGTTGATCTCGGTGACCAGATCATCCAGCGAGATTCCCACTCCGATGTAAGCAGTCAGGTCAACGGTCACCTCAGTTTCGTCTCCGAAATCAAAGATGAACTTGTAATCCGTTGCCGTGATCTCCGCGGCCGAGAGATACTCAGTGCCCCCACTCGCGACGCCCCTGGTATTGGTCCAAGTCTCCGTGGGGCTTACACCGTCGTGGACTATCTTTTCCGCGTTCGCCAGTTGGTTCACAACGATACTGTGGACCGCCTCCGTCGCACCACCAGACGCGGAAACCGTCACGATCGTCTTATCGGTCGTGGTCGCGGTGACCTGGCGCAGCGTGCTGGCGTCGTTAATCAGATCGACGAGGTCCTGGAGATGCCCGACGCGCTCCTCGATATCCCCGACGGCGGAGATCTTCTCCTCCCAGGTGGTCTTTCGCAATACCAGTGAGTTGAGGCGCACCGTCGCCGACGCCATCGCGTAGGCGATCAGCGTATCAGTGTCGATCCCCGAGAATACTCCTGGAAACGAGACCGTCGCCATTATTCGAATCCTTCTCGATACCGTCTCAGGACCTCCGATAGGTCCCGTCATTGTTCATTATCGAAGGGTGGGGCGAAAACTTGAGCAGTTTCCGCCCCTCCACTACAAAGCAGTTGAGCACCCCCGCGGCCATCGCGGACTGAATGAGAAAAATGACCGAACAGGTCCCGCACAATCGCAACCCTAATCAAGGTGTGACATACTGTTGACACCCTCCCCTAGGGTATATACC
>SDBT01010863.1_pt1 | contig 14677 bp, 41 predicted proteins | sample 2277101 | NCBI WGS metagenome assembly SDBT01 (sample SAMN10404973, study PRJNA504765) | marine sediment metagenome | isolation source: marine sediment core GS10_PC15, 103 cmbsf | place: Arctic Ocean: Southern Knipovich Ridge | collected 2010
TCCCCTTAATTTCCCTTACACTCTTCAATCTCATTTATTAAGCATACCACACTTTCTAGTTTGTGTCAAAACAGTGATGTAATCAACGAAAAACAGAGATAATGTATAATAATGAGAGCTTATAGGAGTTCCCGCCCTCCCCATCTTGGTCTAACCTGCTTATAATCTATCTGTACTTGTTTGCGTTGGTTGTTTCAAGGGTATATATTGAGAGTATCAAATCAAATTGGAGGGTTGGAAATGACCAAGATAAAAGTAATCGGAAAGGAACTACTGAGCAATGGGGATACACTGCAAATAACCAAACTAGGAAGACAGTACCAGGTTAGCACCCTACACTATGACAACTCACCTCCTATCGTAGAATTGAGGCTTAATAAAAAACAGGCATACGCACGCTGGAGCGAAATTGTGAGGCATGACATATTAGAGTTAGACGATTAGCTAATAAAATAAGTGAGGAGGTGAAATTATGTATTATAGATTAACTAGGAATCTCAAAACACACCTTGATAGTAACGGCAAGATACTTTGTATGCCCAATACAACTGACAACTATCTATACCCCCATCTCACAACAGTTGCCGGCGGTGTCTCTTGCGGGAAATGTATAAAGGTACTTTTAAGTCAAGATAAAAATCAATGCCCATTCAGGGAAACAGCTTCCCACGAACCCGATAGTTGTACTATAACGAAAACGCCCTGTGATATCTTTGACGAGAACAGCTGTCTAACACTAGAGGGGGAACTAGACCATAAATAAACTAGCGGTATATTATGAGGGTATTAAATCCAAGGGAGGGAACCATGAACAATTACAGAGTAGCGGGTGAATCGAGAATGGTCGGAGCAATAGGAATATTTGAGCCATTCGTAGAAAACACAGTAGCGGAATCGTCACATGAGGCATACATCAAAGTTAGAAAGTCTCTATATGCACACAATCGAGAGCATGTAATGATTAAGGGTATCGAGCTAGTAACAGATAACGGGCATACACTTGTTGAGCCCAGGGCATATTTATAGTCAGGGTATTAAGTAAGGAGGTTAGGAAATGAAAGTTTTTGGCTATACCGATAAAGAGTTCCTGGATTATATGCACGAACAAGGTAAAAAGCGATTCGGTTCTGAGTGCAAGCACGAGAAAGTAAAGAAGGGTATCTGTAAAAACTGTTTACGAAAGGTGGCAGCTAAATAAACCATCAAGTCTAAAGGGGGATAAAATGACAGACCTAAAGATGGGGGATAAGGTTACTTATAAGGGGGAGGAGTGGGAAGTGGGATTTGTCAACCAGATAAGCTTTAGGGGTACTCTGAGACTACAGAAAAGTGGACAATGTGATGCAGGGCAGATTAATAGGGTATATCCAGAGGAGGTCACCAAGAAGGAGGATTAGTATACCGGCAACCGCTCATTAAGTTTTCGACCTCTTAGTGGGCGGTAATGGGTACACTAATTAGAGGAGGTAAGAGATGACTAATTGGATTCATAAAGACAAGGAGCTCAGGGGTATTTTGAATAGAAATGATGACCCCGATAATGAGATAGAGTCAGTCGCCAGCACCAAGAAGGAACTAATACCATACCTCCAAACTGCAAAATGGTTTAGATTCCTCCCTCCCAGCGTTATTGAAAAGATGGAGAAGGCTACGACTTTTCACACCTTCAACCGAGCACTATCCCTAGTCTTTGATTATGCCGATGACAACAAGATATGGATTGAGTTTTAGGAGGTATCTAATGGAAGAAATAAGAGAAGTTAAAATCACCATCTATGTGAACACCAACAAGATGACTTACGAGAAGGGCTTTAGTGATATTGAGGAAGCCACAGAATACCTTGAGGAAATATATGAGGCGATATATGGGGGTAGATAATGCTTATACTAATAACACTCGGTACATTGGGGATAATATACGGCTTGATTAAAATACTTGTAAAAATGGAGGAGAAAAATGGAATACAGTAAAGGGGAATGGAAGGCAAGTCATCCTTTATATGGGGCAACAGATATTGTAGTTGATGTTACGCCACAGAGAACTGATATGCTTGCTAGTATTAAGTGGGGTAGCAATATACCTGAAAGCGAGCAGAGAGCCAACGCCCAGCTCATAGCATCTGCGCCTGATATGTATGAGGTATTAAAGAAAGCATTTACCGACCCACAATATGTATGGAGTGGAGAGTGGTATCAGCCAGCTAAAGATGCATTAAGAAAAGCGGAGGGAAAAAATGAATGAGATGCAAGCACTAGGATGTGTACGAGACTTCTTAAACCGGACTAGACCAGATGCAAAGGAAAGGGTGTTTGTCGATTTCAATTGTCAAATAAACTGTGAATACAAAACTATGTGCCTCAAGATACGAGGGGTTATAGAAAAGAGGGTTAATGGAGGGTTGAAATGAGGGACTTAAATACAGACTTGAAATGGTTATCAGAGGGACAAAACCGCACTGACTTATCTGATGCGTATTTAGAGACACACGGTCAACGGACTAGAATGGATTTGCAGAGTTATGCACCAGACTTTGAGTATGGTATTACATTCGTTGAGTCTACTATAGCAAGGGAATGGCTAGAGAGAGCAATTCGAGCGGAGGAGAAATGAACTACCCACGCCGATATAGATATAGGGGGTTTAATTCACACGCTCGCTGGATGAAAGACGTTTTAATCTGGAGAAAATATAACAGGGAAGTAATAGGGAGGTTACAATGAAAAAGCACAAGTGGATTAAGGAACGTGGGGAAATAGACATTTTTGCCTATGAGTCAGGCGAGTTCCACAACGGCCCCAGATGTTCAGTGTGTGGTTTCGGTTTTTGCCATCACTGCGACCCTAAAGGCTACGATACAAAGTGTCCTAGCGACTCACTGGATGCCGATGACGGTAAGTTAGACTCGTTTATGGTCAACGCGGTCAAGTCGTTAAATTAAACCACAAGCCCCCTGGCAGACCAAAAGTAATGAAAGGGTTGATTGCTAGGGGGCTACTCTTTTACACAGTTTTCTAGGGTTATGATTTGGGTCTGTTCATATAATAATTCAAGAGCCGTTGCTAGTAGGTGGCGGTTTTCTGTTTCTATCAGTAAGAGGGATATGTCTATTAAGTTCCTGCTCGTTTTAAGCTGTTCCGGCAACCAATCTATCTCAGTCATTTTACCTCCCATGTGCTACCATCTTGATATAAATATACAGCCCGACATTCTACCTCATTTTTATCTTCCTCGGATATAATCTGGAGTACACCACGATACTCTAATTCATTCTTGCACCACCAGCATACCTTCTTATCCCCAACAGGATATAATCGTGGCTCAATAAAACCTTTACCTATTCCAATAGTACAAGAGAAGCATTGATTATCTTTCATATATCTAACCTCATTACAGACTGGCTACACCGTTTAGCTGCTATCTCACAATACTTTTCTTCTATCTCTATGCCTATGCACTTGCGGTTTAATTTCTTAGCTACCACTGCCGTTGTGCCTGAACCGAGAAATGGGTCTAGAATTAAATTCGCATTAGGGACAAAGGACAAACACCAAGAAAATAATGCCACTGGTTTTAATGTGGGGTGTCCATTGCGTTCGGCGTTGACCGCGGCTATTGGATAATCAAATAACTTTGTATTCATATCTAAATTTGTCCAAGCCAACTCACAATCCGATATTGACGGTGGGGCATCGCGCTTATACCAAATCAACCATCCCCTACTTGCAGGTAAATTATAATATTGCCCTCCCCAAATAATAGCCTTTTGATGTATGAGTTCAAGGACCATACTATTGGTTTGTAAATCCCAATCGTCGTGTTGCCCCCACGTTCCCCCTGCTAGACGCTTCCCTAATCCATACGGCGGGTCAGTAAGCACCAAATCCACCTTCTCTAAAGTAGGCAATATCTCTCTGCAATCCCCGCGATAGATAGTCACCCATTCATCTTGATAATATGGTTTCACCAGTGTATCTCCTCTATTTCTTTATTTTACAAGCTACAGTCAGCCCCATTATTTCTGTCTCGTAATATACCGCCATCTCGCACATCTTAACATACTTAGAGCATACATATTTATTTCTTACATCGTGATTGTTGGGCTTATTAGAACCCGTTTTGTAGTGGACACACGCATCTTGGCAAGGACAAAGCCTGTGACTCATTTACGCCTCACTAACAGATATAGGATAACAGAGTTTGTAACAAGATTAACCGATTGAGCCACAATAAACACCGCATCCTTGATTAAGATGGCGTGAATTAAATAGAATACTAATGCACCCACTAGAAACGTGTAAGTCCAGAGAGAAATCCCCTTTGTCTCCCTTGTTTTTAGTATCCTCCACAACTGAGGCGGGGCTACCAATAACCCCAATGCCACACCAATCCAACCTATCATTTATACCTCCTCCCACTCCCTGTAGTTTTCATCGGGACAATAGTCCCCCTTCTGTCCGTTGCTCCTATCACTTTCGCAAACGTGCATATATTCACAGCATACACAGTCTGGGGGTCTCGGTTCTTTTATCTGTTCATCTGTTGGCTTCATTTATACCTCCACTAATAATTGATACCTTACATTCCTGCCACACTTCTTGCACCGACCTATCTTTGTAACCTCACCTACTAAATAGTCCCTCATATCACAGCGACCACAAAAATAAATTAGTATAAGCATCACACTTCTACCCTTACTCGCTTCTTACCCTGTCCGTCTAATATGATTAAAGGAGTGGTCAAATCACTCGGAGGATAGCCCCCTGCTTCTGCGTATCCACCCCACTTCAAAAAGGCGTTAGACTTAATCAGCATCTTTCTCTGTGCCTGTAACTTACCAACCCTAAAACCAGTCTCTTTATCTATATGAGTTCTATTGTCGTGAGTCAGGTAAATATCAGGGGCAACATTAACTACGTGGTCGTGGCTCATAACATAAAAGTCAGCGTCCATCCACTGTGCTACCCGTTCCACCTTCACTGTTTTAGCCCCCTTAGTCCTAGCTCCACCGTATCCGTGAGTAAAATATCCCCAGTACACATACGGCTTACTTGGATGCCCTGAATTACCACCTCCAAATGAGATTTTAAGCAACATCCCTTCGGCTCGATAAGGAACACCCAACGCTTCCGCTATATCCCCAGCTACGTCAACATCCTCTATCCTTCTCTCGTGATTGCCCTGCGTTACACCGAGAACCTTATTCTTGATAGGCTTGAACAGTTTGATAATGTAATCTCTCTGCTTACCAGGGGAGGTCGCTTGTGCGTGTATCTCACCCTTTGAATTTCGGGTAACGCACTCAATCATATCCCCATTCAGAAAGGTAAACATCTCCGGGTCTGATGCAATGTATTCTATATGCTGGTTGAGATGCCTTAAAGAACAGGACGGGTTGCCAAAATGCACGTCAGATGTCGGGGCTATCTTTACCTGCTTCAAACTAGACGACAGTTCAATAGCATAATAAGTAAACTCCATCTCTCCTATCGGGTCTGGTCTATACTTTTTCATTCTACCTCCTTTGTCTTGCCAGTCGCCTAAGTTTCTTTTGGCTTCTATGGTGGATAAATCTATAGGTTCTACTGCTTGTATGTATGCCCCTCAAGAGCCCCGCTGTCCCATCTGCCTGTAATGCAATGTGTATTAACCAAGGCCACAATGCACTTCTCTTCATCTCTCCTCCAGCAGTTTTATTTTATCCTTTAACTCGGCTTCCAATTCCTCAAGTTCCCCGATTGTGAACTTTTTGATAGGCTGGTTCTCTGTCTCTAGCTCTGATACGACTTCCTCACCATAAAGTAAGAGTAAACCCCTTCTATATCCCAACTGATTGCCGTGAAGAAATGAATTACAGTGGCGGCACTGACCATTCACACCTCTCTCAGAGAAGTAATTGTTGGCGTGTTTCGGAACAAAGTGCCCTGCATCTAACTCGCTGTATGATTTGGTATTCCCGCACGAGATGCACTCCCCGTAATCAGGTGAGCCGGTAGTCAGAAGGCAGTCTCTTAACCGAATATACCTGGAGAACACTAACCACACCCTCTTTTTAACTTTCGCTATTGTTTTCTTCATAACTCTATTTCACCCTCTACTTCGATTAAACAAGTATGTATTGCCATTTCCCTTGCTTAGTTTTGCGGTAGCCTTGTTTTTGATATTGGGATTTATCGCCATTAAATACTAAAATTGCACTAGCGAATGGGGCAGTGGATTTAGCATCCCCAAATGTAACCCTACCCCGCAACCATCTTATTTCGCTAGCAAAGGGGAAGATGTAATCGTGCCAGTAGCTTCTATCCGTAGCACTCACTATTAGGCATACGATTATTGCACCGTTTCCACTTTCGTACCAAGCCTTTTCTATCCACTTCCCCGTATTCCCGCCATAAGGAGGGTTCATAAACACCCTTTCATTCGCCCATGATTGCTTTAATCCATTGCACTGCTTAGTGTAGAACTTGGCACACTTAGCGTTTTCTTCTGTAGCACAAGGATCAAGCGTAAAACGGAACTCCCTATCAAGTTCATCAAAAAGCTGTTGGGGTGTTGCCCATTCATTAGACTTACTGGACACCATCGCTTCTTGTAATGCCACTTAATACCCCCAAGCATATATTATCTGGTACTTGCCCATCATTCACCCCCCAGGGCCTTTAGAATAGCTTTAGTTTGGGCTTTGGCTACTGCTTGCTCACACCGCCACACATAATCACCAGCCCCATTAGCTTCAAAATGTGCCTTTCCCCAAGCATCACTTATCTCCTCGCCTGTCAGTTCAGCCCCCTCTACCGCTTCCCTTATCTTGGCTAGGGTCTTTGTGTTTTGGGCATCGAGAGCATAATGAGTAAAATCGCAGGTGGGAACTTCGTCCTCATATTGTTGCCCTAGAAGTTGTAACTCCTTGTTTGTCAGTAAGTTATCCATTTACTTCCTCCATTAACTCCTGAATAAACTCACCCATCCTTACATCTTCAGCCCCTAAGTCTGGTATGTTATATATTGCCTGTAGTTGTATGAGTATCTTCTTGCCCGTGGCTTTAACCACCTTCTCAAGCCTCTCACTTTCCTCATCATACCCTTCAAAACACCCCCAGGTTACCTCTTCATCTAGTAATATCATTCTACCTCCTTAAAACGACTCCATCGGATTTACTATGTTTATTCCACCAACAAGTTTATATGACCACGCCATCCCTTTGGGGCTAGTTGTTATCCCTTCAGCCCAGTTCTTAGCGACTACAAGCTCTGCCCTGTTGGGGTCAAGCGATATAGCTATTCGTGCCTTCTCTAGTAATCCAGACCCGCCCTTCGGTAAAGACGCATCCTTGTTTTTCTGACAGGCTATAAAGGCTATCCCGCCTATCTCGATGAGTCTGTCGTAAATTCTGCGAACCAATGCTACGCCCTTATAATACTCCGAGTCGTCACCACCAAGCTCTAGGAAGTCTATCAGGTAGAGAGCCTTTTCCTTCATAACCTGGTCGAAATTATACGACCTCTCATACGCCTCAATCTTCCAATCAGACAATTCCAACCCATCACATTTAGAAAGTCGTCCACTCAATTCATCCGTCCCCATTTCGCTTGAGAAGTAAACTATCCGATGCTTATTCATATTTAACCTGGCAATATTCATCAGGAACGCTGACTTGCCAGCATCCTTACTACCGAAAACAACACCAAGATTCTTGTCATACATAAAGCAGTAGTTGTGCATCCCGAAAGGTAAAACCAAGTCGAACTTTTCACCCGTCCCACCACCGAGTACAATCGGAATTAGCTCATCATCAACAACCCTAAAGCCCCTACCATTCTTCTCTATCTTCTTGTTCTTATTAACCTGCGATAGCTGATACAAGACTTCATTGATAGCCTTCTTATAGGGGATAAAGCGTTCATCGTAGGGCTTTATATCCAGCAATCGCCACCACTCCTCCCGTGTTAGCGACTCACCCTTTAAGCTGGGAAGCAAGTCCTCTATCGCTTTGTGTGCCCTAGCGTATAAGCCTGATTTATCCATTATATTCTCATTATCCTTATGATACCCATTATTCTAATTATCCTTATGCTTCTTATGTTGTCTCATTCCATTCTCATTATTTTTCTCATTATTTAGCTACGCCCTGGCAAAGCCACTACTGCCCCTTAAAAGAAAGAAAGTAATATAAAGAAAGAAAACACTATTAAAAAGGTTCATACTCTTTATGGTTAAATCTTTCTTTCTTATCACGATGATGAAACTCAAAGTGCTGTAAGAGTTCTTTGTTATAGACACTCAGTTCACTGTTTAAGACTTTTAAGCAGGAAGACGTGTAACTCCTCTTCCCCCAGAGTGCCTTACTTAGAAGATTCATTATTCCTATTAGACGGAGTATCTCATTGTAGAGCAAATCTTCAGTGTGATACATCCTGTTGTACTCTTTCTCTAGGAACTCAACCTTTTCTTCTAGTGTCATTACTCTTCCTTTAGGGCTTGCCTAATCTCCTCAATAACAGAATATGTTGACTTGTGAGATAGCCTCTTACTCCATACTAGTGCACTTATCCTCTTCCTCTCCTGCTCCCTGGCATCTTTTATCAGGGGTTCAATGAGGGCTAGAATTTGGTCGGCAAGCTCAAGATTATTCATTACATCCATTTCGTGTAATGGGTCATCGCTACCATCTTCCATTTTACAAGGCTTACCAGTTATTAGACTAGCTATCTTCTCCCTGGGGCTATCCAGCTTCTTCTGTTCTGCCATTTCATTCACCCCCCAGAGCCTTTAGGGCAGCTTGCTTCATGGACTTAGCTACTTCCCTGAGTCCTTTTATTTGGTTCTCATCCGGGTCTAAATCTAGCCAGCTTTCATACTCAGCCCTCAGCATATCATCTGTCAGTCCAGCCCCCTCTACCGCTTCCCTTATCCTCTCCCCCTCTGCCTTAACAGCCTCATTGATTCTTTTATTTTCTTCCTCTAGTTCCCGCTTTACCTCAACTAGACACCGGCTTGCAATCTCTTTTACCCTTTCAGCTTGTTTCCTTGTATCTTCTGGCGATACCCAACCAGCTTCCCTTGCTTTGGTTAGGTAATATATGTGATCAGCGTCTCTTTGAACTTTCATAAGATACCGTTGGTGTGACGATAAATCCAAATTCATAGTAACTATTAGTGCTTCTGGTATTTCCTCCAGCAACACTTCATCTTCCTTTGGTGCGTTCTTATAATATCCTACCATGACTTCCTCCTGCTTGCTGGCACGGTGACTCCGTTATCGCTCTATCTCAAGCCAACACCATCAAGCCTTATTTAAATGAAACCCCTATTACCTCGGACATCTTTTTATAATACTCATGCTTAATCTTCACAGCCTTAGTGGGATAGTCCTTTTCTAAAGAGCCATCTCCTATTCTGTTGCCGAGTTCCTTCCACCAAACGTGCTCTGCTATCTGCTTGTCTTTGGATTTGAACACCGGCTCATCTTCTTGTAGTGGTGGACTAGCCGTCTTCTGTGCCGGTAACCTGGCTACTTCTTTTGCATCCTCATTACACCATCCTACAGTTTGGTCCTCCACCTTGATAGGATGAGCATACCCACTCATCTTAGCCGTCTTGAAAAACTTTGTTTGATGCTCGTTACAAAAATGTTCCATTATATCTCCTCCCTTGTTGTATTATTCTCACACACTGTATTTAATCTTATCATCTAGATTAGTTGCGATTGTAGCCTGTGGTTCTTGGGAAATAGTTACAAAGTCAGGTGGCGATACTTTTGCTATCTTCTCAAACCCGCGTTTATCTAAGTTGAGAGCCATTGAATGTTCTATCGCCCAATTAAAGGCAGTCTTGGTATCATAGTCTAGCTTTGTTACCTCCCTAATACCAACACCATCAGCAGGAGTCTTGCTACCTGTCTCGGCATAGACTTGAAGCGTAAGTTCCCGAAGAATAGCCTCCGCATTTATCACAGCTTCTGTGGTTTCCACAACTGCGTCTAAAGCCCCCTTGTTAAGCGCCTCCCAATCAGCATAAGATGCCTTCTTAAAACCAATAGCTCTTTGCTGGTATTGTCGCTTCTCTGCCACCACCTTGATTAGTTCCTGTAATTGTTCAATCATTTTGCCATCTCCTTAATAAGATTTAATACCACGTCATACGCATTTACCATAGCTTGCATTTTCAGTTGATGTTCCCTGCCTTCGAATAAAGATACAGAAAAAGCATTAGCCTTCACACCTTCTACCTGCTTCTTTAATACCTCCATATCAGGGATGAGGGCTATGATTTTAGGCAAGGCTCTGTTTGTAGATTCTTGGTCATTATCCCCCACACCCAGCTCACCGTAAATGAAGCCAGCATTAAATACTTTAAGCAGGATACCCTCTATCTCCCTCAACTTATCGTTACTCATTTTACTTACTCCTTATTTTAAGGTTATCTATTAGATTGTATAACTCATCTTGCTTTTCACGCACAGTCCGAAAGTCCAGTAGCTTTGTTTCCTTAACTTTCATATCCACCAGTGCTTTAAGTGCGTTACCAAGGCTACTGAAGTGCTTAATCGCAACCCAATATTCTTTCTGTTTTTCCTTGGAAACTCGCCTCTCATATAAGGATACATTTAGGCTGTCAGATTCTATCTTGTAATCTTTTCCTATTAACATTACTTACTCCTTATAAGTTTCTGAATTGCCAGGCATAAGGCTAGGGCGGGAGCATCTGCTATCATTGAAACACTCACCCCCCATCCGTCAGGTGTTAAAGCGCAACCATATCTCCCCCGTTGTGTTGGTACTAGCTTTATAACTACCACCTTTAACTTCGGCATAAGCCACTTAAATATCTCATCCAAAGACTCAGGGAAGTAGGGTACTCCATTATCTACTGTTACACCATCAGGATAACTCCACACCCCATTAGTAAGAGTAAACCCTACCCAGATTAAGAGTTCGTGGTTAAGCCTTACCTGGTCAGCTTTTTCCATAATAACCTCCACATACTTGGTTGCTTCTTACTACAAATTTGGTGAATACGCTGCCTGGATAATGGCACTCCCCCCCTGCTAAAGATAGCCCCAATGGCCCTATAAGTCAAACCCCTCTTACGCCACCATCTTATCCTTTTATTTCTTGCTACTTCTTCTTTCATTTCTTTAAACTCCCCGGTCTATGGTGTCCTATTGGGGCATCGATTCTCTTCATTGCCGCCTCATACTCAGCTTGTCTATTCTTTAGGCGTTTGACTTTATTTCTCTGTTTCATTTCTTTGTTTCGCCTGCTGGCTACTCGGAATGTAATCCTCTCGGCAGTCCTTTCACCAGCAAGCTTTCTTAACCTCCATTACTTAAGTATACCACACTTTCCCTTCCGTGTCAACCCCTAATCTATTTATTTTTTCCTATCTATTTTATTGACGTAATCACACCATACCACGTAACATGCCCCCGTGTCAAGACAAAAAGAAATAGGAGGGTTCTTATGGGAATTTAGACCCATAAGTCGCCCCCCTACATAATACCGTATTTAATTATTTTAGAATTTCTAGTATCGCCTTTAATGCTGTAATTATAGCAGACTGTTTCTCCTTACTCGCCTTGTCAATTAGCCCGTGAATCTTATCACTGAGTTTATCCAGTAGGCAATGAGCTTCCCACTTGGTTGCCATCTTAACTCAACATCTGTAATATTTGAAGTACTGTTATAGCAAGCACGAGTAACCCGCCCCCACCATAACCAGCAATAGCCTTCTTGCTTGTCCTAGTCTTCTCATTAACTATTGCGATGGCTGTGGTGTTCTTAGATGTACGATCATTGAGTTTAGATAGATGGTCTTCCTGCTTCTCGGTTAGTCGCCAGATGTTCTTAGTTCTCTCTGCTGTCTTGCCGGACTCCCTAGTTAAATCCAATAGAACAGTAGCCATCTCGGCCTGTGTTTTATTTACCTGCTTGAGTTCTAGTAACACTAATTCACTTGGCTTTGTCATCGTACTATCTCCAGCTAATTACTATACCAATTTTTATGTTACCATCAGACGGGTCAAGGTCAAACAAGTCTATTGTGATTGATAATACCCAAACCTTAACTGTAAACTTCATTTTTGCCTCCTTAATAAATTACTCCAATGACTAGATACTTGATATGTAAATCCCTCAGATAATAGGGGTCAATGCTTACGTTGTTATCACCCCTACATCGGTATATTCTGCCATTCTTATCTTCTCTTATTTCTACTATTCTATGGACAATTTTCGTAGTATAAACCCGATAAACAACAATATCGCCTACTGCCAGCCTTGCTTTGTCAAAGTGGTCGGTAGCGATGACATTATGTCCTATGTCTAAAAGCCCATCCATACTATTCGTATCGGCTATACTGAATATCTTAACATTTGGTTTAAGCCGAATAGCAAGAAATTCCCCAGGAACGTTGTAGCTAATGTCTTCTCTCTTAATCCAATCGTTTGGCGAGATTCTTTCCAAGCCACTTTGTTTAAGATAAAACTTCCGTAACAATCCCATTATGAATTTAATCATCTCAATTCCCTTCTACGTATATCACTACAAGCCCCGTAATCAACATGGTGGCTTTTAATTCTTTTCCTTGAGGGTTTCCACCTCAGCCGTTAATACATCTATCTCTTTTTCTAAATCCCTGGGTGGTTCGGGTATCTTGATGTATCCTCCAGCAATTAGTTCAGTCTCTTGGTCGTTCCAGTTCTGGCCGTGATAATAGTCAAAGTCTTCTTTAGACATTAGCTTATTCTTATAGTAGTCCTCTGACAAACTATCGTGCATCTTTTTATGATTAGTTTTTATTTCTACTTCTAGCATTTTACCTCACTTGATGTAGGCTATAATATCAACGGTTGTTGTGGCTACTGCATTTGTAGCTCTCCACTCAAAGATGCCAGAACTGTCTGTAGCAACTACTAGAATACAAAATACAGAGCTAACGCCAGCACCTGCCGCAGCAGCCCCCTTTTCACCAAAGGTTGAATAGATTTCATCGGTATCACCATTTTTCCTTACAGCGAAATCACCAATAGAACCCCCAGTACCCCCTATTTTTATCAATAATAAAGCCACATTTGACCCAACTGTTCCGCTCACATTCAAATCAGTCCAAGCATTAGGCGAAGTGCCACTAAATACCTGCGTCCCTGTTCCGGCAGGTACAGTTAAGGAAGCGGCGGGAACGTCTGCCCATATAGGGTCATTGGCCCCTATCTTTAAGAATTGTCCATCTGTTCCTTTTGCCAACCTAGCCCAGACAGTAGCGTTCCTATAAACCATATCACCCCTAGTCGTTAGGATAGTTCTAAGGGCGTATTGAGTATGGTCATCATCACTTAGACCATCAAGGCCAGCTCCGTGGTCTATTTTATTCCCCTGTGCCCCTGAAGTTTGATGGGTATGATTCCCGATATTATTACTGTGTTGGGCATAGGCATCACCTGCTGCATGAGCCGATACATCCACACCGTCAACATTGAAGGCCGTTACGATATTGGCTTCAATTGTAACATCGCCATCTAATCCCTTGAGATAGCGGAGGTTATCTCGCCAATGCGTATTGCCGATTGCTGCGGTAATTACCTCGCCAGTGACATACGTTCTTGGTAAAACCCACCCCATTAGCTTATCTCCTTAATATGTACTTTGTTCTCTCTGGCTAAATCGTCTATCGTCTCAGGGTACTTCCAGCTTCTATTGAAAATGGGTCTCGGCTCTAATAGGGTCTCTATCTGCATCTTATTCTTAGGCATAATAACTTTGTATAACTTACCGTCATTCCCCTCGTTCTTACATAAGGTACAATAAAATCTCTTATCACTAAATAGGAACTCAGCGTTGTTACAGTTGGGGCAATTTACTAACCATCGGGAATGGTTTATCTCTGCCCTTAAAGTCTTATTGGACACCTCAATATTAAGTACGAGGGGTCTGTCTCTTAACCTTTTGCGGGCTTCCGGCCTGTTAATCTCTCCAAAATATGTCTCAGCGGTTAATATCATTTAATACCCCAATTTTGTTCCCGTGCCTAATTCCGAAAATCCAAGACTCCAGAAATCCTCGTTGCTTGCATCCACTAAATACCACCTGCACAAATGTCTCTTCCCTCCTCCTGTTATTTCGTGTTCCATTTTATTGATAAAGAAATCAGAGTCTAATCCGAGCTCAGTATTCTTAGCAGTTATCCTGTCTGATATTTCTCTTGCTAAGATTTGAGTTAGATTCGTAGCGTTCTTATTAACTATCGTAATTACAACTTCAGCCTGCGGGTCTTTGAACCTTGCTATCCCATAGTCGCAGAAGTCCTGAGACTTGTCAGCGTCGGTTAGATACTTCCCGTCTAATGCCAGAGTTCTTTTCTGATAAGCCGTTTGGGATGTAGAGTCTTCTGACTTCCTGCTTACCTTAGTCAAGTCATTGTAGTAAGTACCCCGTGCCTTTAATGAGGTAATGAAGACAGTTTGAGGATCATCATTAGTGATAGCTAGTTTAATTGACTTGGCAAACTTAGTAGTGACGATTGTAATGTCACTGGTCTTATTCACTCCCCCACCATCGGATTGAGAGTTAGCGGTGTAATCCGTGCTTGACGCAGGAGTTACCCACGCATCTACAAAGACAGGTACACCATCAACCGAAGCATCACCCCACCAAGTTAGAGTCTCCCCCGGGGGGATACT
>SDBT01010864.1_pt1 | contig 14675 bp, 12 predicted proteins | sample 2277101 | NCBI WGS metagenome assembly SDBT01 (sample SAMN10404973, study PRJNA504765) | marine sediment metagenome | isolation source: marine sediment core GS10_PC15, 103 cmbsf | place: Arctic Ocean: Southern Knipovich Ridge | collected 2010
GTAAAATATCCTAACATCAATATATCCATCCAATGTAAAAGTGAACCTAAAATCATAGTAAACATTATTGGTATGGAGTAGGTAATTATCTCTTTATTAAAACTGACGCTTCCGATATTTAAAATATTAACACCGACGACTTTCTTAAGGAAATAGTTTGCTATTATAAATCCAATTATTCCTGTTATTAATGTTGGTAGGATTATTGCCAATTCACTTGAGAAAGTAAAATATATAAATAGCATTGAAACTATAATTACTGTAGGATTTAAAATGTATTCTACAAAAATTTTGTATTTAAGTAATTGGAATCCCTGCGTGGCAAATGTGGCTATTGTCATCAGGGCTGTAAATGGAATCGACAACGCATAAACTATTAATACAATTCTTAACAGCGATGATTCGTGAAACACATTTTCTACTAACCATTTTGATAATAATATTTGAACGAACATTATTATTATCGAAAATACTAAGCTCATTTTTAAAGTTGAAAGAATATCGTTTTTTATCAAATCTCGATCTTTTTTCTGATCGCGCATACTAACATAGCGCATTAATCCGATATCCGTTCCCGCTTTACCGAGTACAGTTGCAATATTGGTTATAGAATTACCAAGCGAATAAATTCCAAGAAATTGTACCCCCACCAAGCGAGCCAATATTGCAGTAAATAAGTATCTAACTGACTGACCATAGCCCATCCCCACAAATGATATAGTAGATTCCTTGGCAATTTTTTGAGCCGGTGTAAAGTTTTTAGTACTCATTCTATAGCGTTGGTTGATATTCTAAATTTTTAATCACATCTTCACCAATTTTACTGAATTGTGATTTTTGGTCATTGTTAAATATAGTGTTCCATTCACCTGACACACCTTTACGAACAAATTTTGTATCATCACTTTTGCCACGTTTACGACCTGTAATTTTATTAAAACTATTTATTTCAATAATATTTTCTATTTCCTTGTGCTCAATTTTGAAATCTAGGAAGTTAAATATTTTTTCAAGAATTGTCTTTGGATAAAGCAACATATCTTCATATTTAATAATAATTGATTTTTTTGCGTCACGGTTTTTCAACCATTCCCTGATCCAATTTAACGTTTCTTTTTCGAATTCACCGGATTCCAATTTAATAGTAATAAATTCTTCAATTGATTGCTCGTTGGCTTGTTTATGTGCCCAATGACCCGGGAAATTTCTACTATGCCAATACTCAGTAATAAGCTTATCGCGTGGATCGCGCACACCAATGATATATTTTAGATTGGATTTCTCCAACACATTTATATTTTTCGGTAATGCCCAAGTATGGCCTCTTATAACTGCTAATTTTTTCTTGAATTCTTTAAAAATATTTATATCCAAGTCCCAACGTGAATCATCCCATTTATCTGAAATATATGTGTTCCATTTTATCGGAGCAAAAGAATCAAACCCATCTAAGTCTGAACACATATTTGACAACCAGGTTGAACCACTTTTTGGCAAAGATGTAATGAAAATTAAATTTTGTGGATATCTTTTCCTTTTTAGATAATAGTTGATCTTATTGACCGGTCGTTTTATAATTATGTTTTTGAATAAATATTTAATCGTATTTAATAAACCAAAACGCCGAAAATTTACTTTTATCCTTTGTAATCGGTTTTTTATTTGTTGAATCATTTCACTTAGTAATGATTAAGTAAATAAATTTCAATATTTGATAAGGAATTGATACAATCCAAGAGAATATAATCGTGATCTTTTGCAAAATATTTGTATGCTTGCCAAATAATTTTATTAATCCGTGTAATTTCCTCCAAAGTTTCAGTATTGATAATTCTCCACCAATAGATGCAGAAACTTTATGCCAAATATTTGAATTTGGTACGTATAAAATATGCTTGCCATTTGCCCTAATTCTTAACGACAAATCTACATCTTCTGCATACATTGGAAATGATGTATCAAATTTACCAATTTCCGTAAAATCTTTAGGTCGCATACAAAAACAACAACCGGTTGCATAATTTGTATATTGGGATTCTGAATATTGACTACTATCGTATTTTCTTATTCCAATGTGATAAATTTGGCCACACCATAAATTTACTTTCCCCCCGGCATACCAAATTTTATTTTTGTTATTCGCATAGAATATTTTAGGTACAGTTTGACCAACATCTGAGTTTTTCATTAATGGTTCTGTCAATGGTTCAATAAAATTGTGATCAACGATTGTATCATTATTTAAAAATATTATATAATTAGGATTCTTATTTTTAATGAATTCAAATCCCGCATTATTCCCCTCTGCATAGCCAATATTTTTATCTAATTGTAGAATATTAATCTTTGGATATTGATTTTTAATTGCTTTAACTGAATCATCGCTTGAACCGTTATCAACAACCAATATTTCGAAATTATCATATTTGATTTTTGATAAAGATTTAAGACAATCTAAAGTCAGATCCCGACCATTCCAATTGAGAATAATTATGTAAACTAAAGGATTCATTCCGATGCCAATTCCATTAAGTTTGCTGCAAATTTATTCCAAGAGAACAATTGTTTATGAGTCTGAATATTATTTGAGAACTCATCAAATTTATTTTCGTCGTAAAATTTAATGATTGCGTTAGCAAATTCATCCACATTAGGATCAACAACATAACCAACTTTTCCATTTGGCACAATTTCTGCCAACCCGCCAACATCGCTCACTATCACAGGTCTATTAAAATTATAAGCAATTTGTGTAATACCACTCTGTGTTGCTGTACGATATGGTAAAGCAATTACATCCGCTGCTGAGAAATATTGGGCAACTTTATTATCCGGAATAAATTTTAATCTTAAATCCACCGAATTTTCTATATTTAATTTTTCAATTATTTTATAATACTTTTCAGTTTTCTCGTAGCATTCACCTGCTACAATCACAATAAAATCATTTAGTTCTAGTTTGATTTTGGGAATACTTTTTAATAAAATATCCAATCCTTTATATTCACGAATCAAACCAAAATATAAGATCACATTTTTAGCTTTAATATTTAGATTTTTCCGCGCTGTTTCCTTGTCAATCGTATTTCCAAAAATATTATAAATTGGATGCGGTGTTAATTTAAATTTGGCATTTGGCACAATTTTTAATAAATCAGATTTAACGAATTCAGACATTACCACAAACCTATCAATTTTATTTAAAAATGTTTTTATAAAATGTTGATAAAAAAAGTGGTTTTCGTGCGGATTTATATTGTGACAAATTGCTATTATTTTTGCATCAATATCCTTCTTTAATAATTCCGAAATTTTTCGTAATGCCGGTGTAAAAAACGGCATCCAATATTGAATAACAACAATATCAGGATTGAATTTGATAATTTTATTAGCAGTATTTTTCCAAGAGAATGGATTGACTGAACTTAAAATTCGTTCACTTTTAGGTGGCTCATCTACAACTTCTTTATACTGTGTTTTTCCAGGAAATAGGAATTTTGGATATTGAGTAGAATAATTAATTAACTGTAAATCGTGTTTCTTATTCAATTCCTCAAATAATGCTGAGTTAAAATCAGAAATTCCACCGCGGAATGGCGGAAAAGGTCCTATAAGTGTTATTCTCATCGATTTAAAATCGGATTCCGGAGAAAACTAATTTCCAATTATCTTCTTTACGCGTTCTTCACGATCCTGAGTTGTCTGAGCAACCATCTCCCCGATTAGTCCAATTGAGAAAAACCATAATCCTAATACGAACAGCATGACACCAAACAACATCATGGCAAAATGCTTTTGAAATGGATGATCAAAAAATACTTTTAAAAATACTACATATAATTCACTCAAAAATGCTAGCGCAATACACGATAATCCGAATAAACCAAATAGATGTAACGGTTTTTGAGTATAACGGTTTAAAAATAGTATTGTAATCAAATCAAAAAATCCGTGGAATAAGCGAGAACCACCATATTTTGTTGCGCCATATTTTCTTTCATGGTGTTTTACAGGAATTTCCGCAATCCGAAATTGTTTTTGTCCGGCTAATGCCGGTATATACCGATGTCGTCCTCCATAAATATCTAATGATTTTACAACCGCTCTGCGATAAATCTTCAGTCCGCAATTCATATCATGCACTTTAACACCGGTAATCAAACCTGTTACGAAATTTGCTATTTTTGATGGAAAACGTTTAGTCCAGGGATCTTTGCGATCTTTTTTCCAGCCCGTTACCAGATCATATCCTTCCTCTAACTTAGAAATTAAATTTGGTATCTCTTGCGGATCATCCTGTAAATCAGCATCCATTGTGATAACATATTCTCCTTCGGCTACCTTAAATCCCTCCGCTAAAGCTGCGGATTTACCGTAATTACGATGAAGTTGAATTAATTTAAAATTAGATTCATTATTTACAATTTCTGTAAGTAATTGTATCGAATCATCAGTTGAACCGTCGTCTATGAAAAGCACTTCCCATTCTTTTTGCGATTTTAGTACTGCCTTCAAAGATGCTACTAAATCTGTAAGTGATTCTTGCTCATTATAGGTTGGAATTATAACTGATATTGATTTATTCATATCAATTATGTGGTATTTTTTCAGGGATTCCCTTTAATAAACTAGGAATAGCTTGACCGTAATCTCTCTCCGAGATTTTGAATTCGACAATTGCATTTTTAGAATCTAAATTAAATGTTACTTTATCCAATACCATTCCTAATTGTGTTGCAGTTGATTTAAAATTTACTAAGTTTAATTCCTTTTCAAAACCGGATTCTTCATCGGAATTTATATACCTATTCGGAACTTCTCCCCATAGAATTTGAGCGATATCATGAGATTTTATAATATTAAAAATTGGTATTGTAGTGCCAATATCAGAATCATATTGATGATTTTTTTGCATATCCCAAAGTGTTATTTCACTAGGTAAAGCTTGAACAAAAAGTACTCTTCGACCAAAAATGTCTTTAAATTGAATAAAAGAGCTATCGTTTTGAGTTGTAAATGAATAATATAATTTCCACGGCAACTCACCTTTGGCAGTCATTACTCCTTTACCTTTACAGGTAATATATTGTTGTTTTAATTCATCGTAAGATAAATCTACAATTTCATCTAATATGATTTCGGGCACGCGGCTACAACTGACTACTATTACTAAGCTTGTAACCAATATAATTAATAATCTAAAAATCACTTACTTTATCAATGAGTTCTTGGTTTTTAGGATCTAATAATAATGCTTTTTGATAAAATTCTTTAGCTTCTGTAGGCTTATTCATTTTGACTAATATGTCACCCATATGCTTCAATACTTCTGTATTCTCATTGTCAATTTCCAAGGATTTCTTGATATATTTATAAGCTTCTTTAACTTTATCCATCTTGAATAAAATCCATCCATAAGTATCAATATACGCTGCCTGATTCGGTGCTAAATCAATCGCCCTGCGTGAATATTTTTTTGATAGTTCAACTTTCTCTTCTCGCTCGATTAAACTGTAAGCATAATTATTAAAAGCTTGGGCATCGGTACTATCTGTTTGTATTAGCTGCATGTAGATTCCATCGGAGATATGCCAATTATTTAGGTTATCATTTACGATTGCCAATAGGTGTAAAGTATTTCGCGAATTTGGAGCAATTTGTCTAGCGTTATCAAGAAATACTGCAGCCATTTTAAAATCCTTGGCAATATTATAACTCATTCCTAACAAATATTGAATAGAATACTCGTCAGGAAAATCGGCAGCAACAGGAGCTAAAATGTTTATTGCATGGTCGCTGTCATCTTGATCAAGTGCTATTAATGTGCTATTTATAAATCCCTGTGGATTCTCAGGAAAAGCAATTATCATATTATCCGCATAGTATTGAGCTTTTGCGTATTCGAGATTTTCACGATATAACGTTGCTAAAAAATGTAAACCGGCTGCGTTAGTACTATCTTGTTGTAATATTTCTTGAAAAATTTCTATCGACTTATCATCTTTTTCGAGTTTGTTATATAAAACTCCTAATTGAATTAAACTTTCAATTGTTGAGCCTTCAATCTTAATTATCTTTTTAACTACATCGACGGCTTCTTCAGGCTTATTTAATTGAACCATAATATCGGAATAAGCACCTAAATAATTAATATTTAAACTGTCTGCTTTTAATAATATTCGGTATAATTCACCGGCCTTTTCAAACATCCCCAAACGGTGTGTTAAGTCAACTGCCAATTCCAAAGCTTGCATGTTATTGTTATCTAATTCATATATATTTCTATAATATTCGATTGCTTGTTTATATTTTTTTTGAATTTTAGCAAGATCCCCGAGCGCAAATAGATAGTCCTCACTTTCGGGATTTAAATCCAGTAAAATTTTATATTGATTTTCTGATTCAGAAAATTTTTGAAGGCGGAACAACTGTTCAGCCATCATCTCCCGGATTGAAGTGTTTTCGGGGTCCAGTTCGATAGCCGTATCCAACATTTCCATCGATCTATCAGGTTTATTTAAATTCCAATAACATTCCGCTAATGCGATATAAATTGAGCTTATATTCGGTTCTAGTCTTTGTGCTTCTTGCAATTCAATAATTGCCATCGCGAAATCACCCTGATCCAAATAAAGTTGACCATCCATCATATGGTGTAACGCCTCGGTATTTAATTGATCCAACCCACTCGATTTTATCCCGGAGTCATTTATCACTTGTGGAGAATTATCTTTATGTAATTTTGGTGATTGCGTACAACTTATTAATAATATTAATGATAAATATATCATTGCAACAATATATCTTCTATTTTTATCGCTTATGTTCAATTTGAATTATCCTATCATTTAATCTATATTATTAAATACTAAAAGTATTACCACCATGTTTTTTTGCATTATACATTGCTTGATCAGCTGAATCAATAAGCTTTTGGACTTGGTCTGAGTCATCTGGAAATTCTGCCATTCCTACACTCACAGTAATTTTGATCCTTTGATTATTGAAAATAAAAATATTATTTGCAACATTTCTAACGATACGCTCGGCAATTTGTTCTGTACTCTTTTTATTAGAATTGGAAACAGCAATAATAAATTCTTCTCCACCATATCGTGCAACGACATCAATATTTCTTACGCTTGATGATATTAAATCAGCTATCTTCTTCAAAGCAACGTTGCCAATCGGATGTCCGAATGTATCGTTAATTCTTTTAAATTTATCAACATCAATAATTATTATTACTAAAGATTGCTCAGTTCGTAAAGCACGATTCATCTCAACATCCAAGCGACTTAAAAAAGCTCGATAATTCAATAATCCGGTAAGGTTATCATAGGTTGTATTTAAATACATCGTATGATATTCTGATTGCCATCGGAGTAAAACATTCAATGTTTGTGCAACCATTTCAAGATAAAAAACATTTATAGCAGAATACTCCTTTTCTTCAAATCTCTCTAATGCAATACAGCCCGAAATGTCTTGATTGATAATAATTGGCACAGCCAGTACCGCCGATACATTCCGTTTAGTTTTTTCATCTCCATAAAATCGATATCGTTTACCAAAATCTTTTTTAATATCTTTGGAATTAATAATTTGTCTATCTTGTATCACATTTGCGAAAATCGATTTCTTAAGTGAGAAGACTTCATCGCGACTTATATCAAGTGAATACCCATCAACATATTCAATGCGGGCATGTGCAATATCTTGATAACTGGTCATAATTGTTAATTTATCATATTTAAATATTGATTGACAAATTTCCACCGCTTTTTCATAAATAACAGATTTATTTTCGGAAATATTTACAGTATTTACTAACGAATTGATTTTTTCCTGTATTGTATGATGTTTCTGAAGCGATTCGATATTATCAATCATAGATAACGACAGCGTAACCTGATTGGCAAATTGCCTGATAATGATTTGGTCGTTAGATTCTACTCTTCTAACATCATCAACAAAAGCAAACAAACAACCGATTGGAACTTTATTATAACTAATTTTTGAACCTAATAGACAATTTGAACTATTTGTTTCAATATCAGGAAATAGTTCAGACCATTCTTCTTGAAATTCATTGGGTTTAACCAGCAATGTTTGCTCTTCACTAAAAATCTTGTTGAAAATTTTGTTTTGGATATCAATCGAAATGGTAAAATATTCATTAGAAGTGTCCTGCAACGCAAATCTATTACTTGCAGGGTCTATTAGATATATTGCAAACTTAAAAGTCGGCTTAATTGTTTTCAATTGTTCATCAATTAACTTTAAAGTTTTATCGAAGGCAATTCTAGGATTTTCATTTAATTTTGTATTAGGTAATTCTAAAACAGGTTTTATTTTTTTTACTTTTTCTTTTCGGAAAAAGCTCCATAATAAATATCCTAAAACAGTAAGAATTCCGGCTAATAATAAATAGACAAATGCCGTTCCGATTTCAATTTTATAAAATAGTAAAAAAAATAAAACGACAATTAAAATTAGTAATATAAAAATGTACTTAATATTTTTATTGATGAAATGCATTTTAGATGTAAAAATCCCTGTTATTCAAACTTACACAGACAACAGGGATTATCAAAGATAGATTGTCTTACTACTGCGTTCTCACATAGTTAATTTTTTCTTCAAGCTGTGGACTAATATGTTGCAAATCTTCCTCAATTACAGAACTGTCTTCCTGTGCTTCGGCAATTACCGGTTCAATATTTACCGGCATTACCGGAGGGGAATTTACAGGAGCAGACATTACGTTATTTGTTGTGATTTGCGGCGGAATCGCAATGGGATTTGATCCCCTTGGCATCAATTCATAACCGACAAACACAATTGCTAATACAACAAGTGACAGCATACTGGCAGTTAGCGGTGTAAAACCGAAAACCATCGGTTTGCGTTTTTCCATTTGCACCGGAATTACATCGCGTTGTATAGCAACGCGTTGCTGCAATTTGACCATAAATTCATCGGAAGCTTTTACCGTTGGTAAATTTTTTAATTGTGATATTGTCGAACGAACTGTTTTTACTAGTTCTTTCGATTCGGGAGACTCCGCTAAAAATTGTTCAAATTCTTTACGTTTAGCGATGCTTAAACTATTTTCTATATAATCTGATATATAACCTTCAAACTGATAACGATCCATCTATAGGCTATGCTCCTATTTATACTCCTTAAGTGCTTCTTGCAATTGCAATCTGGCACGATTGATTCTCGATTTCACCGTTCCCAGGGGGACACTAACAATATTACTAATTTCTTCGTAAGAAAGTTCCTGAATATCTCGTAAAATAATTACAGTTCTAAAATGTAGCGGCAATAATTGTATGGCTTCTTGTATTTTTTTCTCGGTGTATTCACCTTGAATATATTCACCGGTTTCTAATTCCACCGATGGTAAATCATAATCCTTATCATCCAACCCTAAAGTACTTAAAGAAGAAGTTTGTCTTCGTTTTCTTTTACGTAATTCGGTCTTTGCCAGGTTTCCGGCTATTGTATAAACCCAAGTAGAAAATTTGGCAACTTCCTTATAATAATGTTTGTGCGTATAAACTTTAACCAATGCATCTTGGACAATATCTTCAGCTTGTTCCATATCGCTTACAAAGCGATATACAAACGTCATCAATCTATCCCGATAACGCTTAACGAATTCAATATAAGCATTTTCGTCGCCCTTTTGAAAGCGGGCGATGAGTTCTTCATCAATATAGCGTTGTTTATCGATCATTTTCTATTAAAATATTAACCAGAAATTTAGTTAATAAAGCGGTTATTACATTAGATTTTCATCTTTAATAATACGATTTGTAGCTTTTTTAATGATACTTTTTGGATAGCCGACATATTCTAATAATGTAATTGCATTTCTTGTTGTTGCTATACCTTTGTACAATTTATAATCAAATGATAACCCTTTATCACTAACTTTTTCTTGAAAATGAAAATTCTGATAAAAATTACTTAATGCCTCACTTAACTGTAAGTCGTGAGTTGCAACAAGTATAAAATCCTTTTTATTTGCCAAATAATTAAGAACTTCAATGGAGGCAGCATGTCTTTCAACAGAATTTGTCCCACGGAATATCTCATCTAAAATAAATAGATGGATAATATCGGATTTTGATGCGTCAATTATTCTTAATATTGATTCAACTTCAGATAAATAATAACTTTTTCCAGATATTATATCATCCTCAATATCTATCGAAGAAACAACTTTAATTAGCGGGACTTCAAATCTATCAGCCATACTCATATTAATAGTCTGAGCAAGAATGGCATTTACACCCATTGTTTTTAGGAAAGTTGTTTTACCAGCCATATTTGAACCTGTAATTAGATAATTATTACAATCGAATTCAAAGGAATTTGGTACTGGCTTAGAAAGAAGTGGATGATAAATATTACTGACACTAAAACTATTATTATCTACATTGAACGAGGGACAGCAAAACTTTCTGTATTCCGTGCGAAACGAAGCAACAGCAATTAAAGCATCCAAATAACCGACAGTTTTATAAATATTTCTTAAGTCATCTAAATGTTTTTCGATTTTATCAATAGCAAAATAAAATCCTGAAATATCCCATAAAAAATATATATTTAAATATTCCACAAATCCAAATTCATCTTTAAACTGCAATGTAAATATTTTTTTTGCTATATCTTTAGTCTCTTTTAAATATTTTATTAGATCTTTCTGAATATCTTTTAGCTCTATGAAATTAAGTAAAGATAATCTTTCGGCAGTTCTAATTAAAACACCAAGGTATTGAAATGAATAAATGTATATGTCAATTTTACGCTTAACTAAATAGTGGATTACAATATTAACCGAAAAAATTGCTATTAGTACAATAAAATGTAAATACTGAAAGATCACCAGCAGAAGAGCAACTAAAGCAATAAAACCTATTAGTGGAAATATTTTAGCATAAGCAGGTTTTTTTGGTAGTGAATCCCAAAGTGAATATGGTAAATATTTAGTATTTTTATCCTTTAAGCTTTGAATATTAAGCTGAACTTTTTCCCTGAAATCCTGATTTGTTGAGAAATGAGTAATTAATGTTTCTCGATTTTGTAGAATCTTTTTTTTAAAAACAGGATGTCTTAACAAATAAAATAAATTCTGAGCACCTATGGGAGAAACTGTACGATTAATCAGAGAAAATATTTTACTAAGGTCTAAATCATGCCAAGTACTTTCATCAATTTGGTAGTTGTCCTCAATTGCACTTTCTTTATTTAGTTTGAAATATATTTCTGCAGATTTGATGTCTAATGACCCGTCAGGTATATTTCCCCAAGTAGCACGAAGTTTTTTCAATCTTTTTGCTAAATTTCTTTTATTGACAAAGAAAACGGAAGAGATGAGACTCAGAAGAAGACCGCACAGAATAATTATATTCATTTAAAAGTACATTTTAGTTTTTATTTTACAACAAATAGCAAAACATAATAGAAATAATTATCTAATCTAATTTCCTAATAAATTGAAGATGAATTTAGTCATTTCTGATTCATTAGAAACAGTAGTTGTTTTACTTCGAAGATCAATTTCACCGAGCAATTTTAAGGCAAGTTCAATTTCATTTCTTGAATATTTCTTGGCGAATTGCGGCAGACTTTTCACAATACTATTTGATAATGGTACATAACCACTCCTCCCCGGAATACCACCATTAGGTAATTTTGCATACAGTAATTCCTGGAAAAATGTGGTGAGTGGATATATTAGTGTTAACATCGTTTCATTTTGGGTAATAAGTGATAAACCAATTTTTAATGATTTTTTCAAATCCTTATTGCCCAAATATTTAAAAAACTCCCAGCGTTGATGCTCCCTTTTCCAGCCTGAGAATTGGCGTACTAAATCTTCGGACAATTCCTGATCATCTTCCAATAAAATACTTATTTTGTCAATCTCATTAGCAATATGTCCCACCGAGTCACCGGCCATTTCTACAATCGTATTTAATACTTCTACGTTCGCTTTTATATCTTTCTCTTTTAAAAAATATTGAGCCCATTTTTTCATATCATTTTCGAATGGAGAGCTTACATTTATAGGTGTGAAACGACTTGTCAGTTCTCTCACCATCGCAACATTTTTACCGAATTCTTCTAAAACTATAACTAAACAATTTGATTGAATCGGATCATCACAATATGATAATAGTTCTTTGCGGCTTAGTCCGCTAATTTTTTGTGGAGCAAGTAAAATGAACATTTTTTTACTGCTGAATAAATCGGTAGTCGTAATCTGTTCAATTATTTCAGGACCTTTCAAATCATCGGGAATTAATAATGTTTTATCTGATATAGAATCTTGGAAAAATTTATCAGCAATTTTATCAGATAAAAATCGCTGTAAAAATTTATCTGTCCCTTGGAGTAAATAGATTGGTTCAATCACACCGTTTTTCAAAGTATTCATTAATTGTGAAATAGACTGATTCATTCGGATTGTGATTTATCTAGTAAGCTGACTACGACAACAGCAATAAATGCAAAAACAAAGCTGACTAATCTCTCAGTAACAGCAGTTTGCAATACAGTTATATTAGCCCAAATTATTGTTGAAATTGCACCGGTCAATATTCCGGCAATGACTCCTCGCCGTGTTGTTCTTTTCCACCATAGCGTTAGAATTAAAGCAGGCCCAAATGATGACCCAAGTCCGCTCCAGGCATAGCTAACAATTCCAAAGATCGTTTTATCGGTTAATTGTGAAACAATTGCAATAATATATGCAAATACGCCAAATCCAATTGTTACCATTCTACTTAAACGAACCATTGATCTGTCATCAATTTTGCGCTTTAAAAAGCGATTATAAAAATCTACGGTAATAGCTGATGTTGATACTAATAATTGACTATCAGCGGTTGACATCATAGCCGCCACAGCACCGGAAATTAATATCCCCGCCATCCATCCCGGAAGTAAATGCATTGCTAAATATGGCATCGCCTGTTCGACATCCGGAAAAAATCCTTCACCAAACATCGCTAAAGCGACGATACCAATTAAGAATGCTCCCGTTATACCGGGGATTGCCCACGCTACAGCGATTTTTCGTGCTGTTTTAATCTCATCAGCGCTACGGATTGACATATATCTGATAATAATATGAGGCTGTCCAAAGTATCCTAGTCCCCAACTTAGTCCTCCTGCTACTAAAGAAACAGCCGCCCAACCCGATAATCCCATTGTAAGTGAAGAGTGATTTGCACTTGCGTTGGCAATACTTTGCGTAACCGAAATTCCTGCTTCCTGTAATTCAATAAAACCTGCGATCGGTAAAATAACAAGTGTGCAAATCATTATAATACCTTGAATGAGGTCAGTCCAGGCAACGGCAAAAAAACCGCCCATTAAAGTGTACAGAACAATGATAACTGCTCCAATTGTAATTCCGAAAATTTCATTTAATCCAAATATTGAATTAATGATCTTACCGGATGCATGAAATTGGGCAGATACATAGAACGCAAAAAAGAAAGCTATAATAAATGATGAAAATAATCTAATTATATTTGATTTATCTTGGTATTTACGATGTAAATATTGGGGTATGGTTAACGCATCATATCTGGCTGTTTCTTGCCGTAACTTACTTGCAATTACATACCAAGATAGAATTATTCCGCTAGTTATTCCTAGCACAGTCCAAATCTCACCCAATCCTATTAATATTGCTGCACCGGGCAATGCCATAAGCAGCCAAGCCGATTCACCGGATGCCCTTTCTGAAAAAGCTACAACCCACGGTCCTAGTTTCCGACCTGCTAATAAATAATCTTCCTGAGTTTTATTAAAGCGAAACGTAGCAATACCGACACCAATCAAAATTACAAGATAAATAATGAAGACTATACCGGTTATCGTCATATTATGCTAACCAACTTATTAAACCGATCAATAAGCAATAAACTCCAAACCAATGAAATTTACCCGATTTTATTAATCCAAGTAACCACTTTAACGATATCCAACCAACTAATAAGGAGCTTACAAAACCAACAATCAATACGGATAAAGCTAATGTTGGTTCGCTTGATTCCATCAGATCTAAACCAGTCAATAATCCTGCTCCTAATATTGCGGGAATCCCGAGTAAAAATGAAAATTTGGCGGCTTTATCCGGTGCTATTCCAAGATACATTCCCAAACTGATTGTCAGACCCGACCGTGAAATACCAGGAATAATTGCCATCCCCTGTGCTATACCAATTAGCAATCCACGACCTGCTGATATATCCTTTAGTTTTGTATTAATAAATTTTGTGGTCAATAATATTAATCCGGTTATCATTAATGTAACTGCAACAACCTTAATATTCTCAAAAGCTTCTGATATAACATCTTTGAATAAAAATCCAATTACCATAGCAGGTAAAGTTCCAATAACTATCGCAAAAATGTATTTTTGTGTTGGCGTGGATTTTAAAGAAGTTATCAATTGCCAAATATCTGACCAAAATACAATTAGTACACTCACTAATGTTCCTAAATGAACAACAATTTCAAAGACATTTCCTGCTACTGATATACCGAGTACTTTCTGTCCAATCACAAGATGACCGGAACTACTGATTGGTAAAAACTCGGTAAGTCCTTGTATTATTCCTAAAAGTGCTGCTTCAAAAATT
>SDBT01010865.1_pt1 | contig 14675 bp, 18 predicted proteins | sample 2277101 | NCBI WGS metagenome assembly SDBT01 (sample SAMN10404973, study PRJNA504765) | marine sediment metagenome | isolation source: marine sediment core GS10_PC15, 103 cmbsf | place: Arctic Ocean: Southern Knipovich Ridge | collected 2010
TCCAGAAATCGACTATGACAAGATAGACAAGATGAAAGGCCTAAATATCTCTATTGTAACGACAGCGAAGACAGATGCAGAAGGTCTTTTTTTGTTGAAGCAAATGGGGATGCCTTTCCGTACCTAAGTTAGCCGGGTTTAGGAGGTTATATTGGCTAGGAAGTCACTTATTGCTAAGGCTCAAAGAAAACAAAAATTTTCGGTCCGTCAATATAATAGGTGTCCCGTTTGCGGACGGAGCAGGGCCTTCATACGGAAATTTGGGATCTGTAGGATTTGTTTTAGGAATATGGCCCTGAGGGGGGAGATCCCAGGAGTGGTTAAATCAAGCTGGTGAGACCTTTTTTATTGTCATTGGTGAAGGGTTATAAGGAGTAGGCGAATGACCATGACCGATCCTATTGCTGATATGCTGACGAGAATCAGAAATGCTGTAAGAGCCTCGCATGAACTGGTGAATATCCCCAGTTCTAAATTAAAGATCAACATAGCCGAGGTTTTGAAATCCGAAGGTTATATAAAAAATTTCAGGATTGTTTCTGATGGTCGGCATCGGTTTATAAGAATTTTTCTAAAATATGATGAAGATGGGGTCGCTGTGATAGGCGAACTCAAAAGGGTTAGCAAGCCAAGCTGCCGGATTTATGAAAAGGCCGAAAGTATCCCAAAGGTATTAGATGGTTATGGAATCAATGTCGTTTCTACATCAAAAGGCCTAATGACGGATAGGGAGGCCAGGAAAACGAATATCGGTGGCGAGATCCTTTGTTCGGTGTGGTCGATACTTGGCTAATGGCCAACCCGTTTAGATCTGGAGGTTATGAATGTCTCGTATAGGAAAAAGGCCTATCCCGATACCAAAGGATGTTGAGGTCAAACTTGAAGGGGATTTCCTTCGAGTAAAAGGACCAAAAGGCGAATTGAAACGACGAGTCCATCCCAAAGTTCAGGTAAATATGGATGGTGGTTTTATCTCTGTTTCAGTGGATGATGAAAGCAGAGAGTCAAGATCCCTTCATGGCCTTTTTGGGGCCCTGATCAATAATATGGTTATTGGCGTCACAAAAGGATTTGAGAGAGTCCTCGAGATTTCCGGCGTGGGGTACAAAGCAGAAGTCAAAGGAAGAACGGCTGTTTTTAACTTGGGATACTCGCATCCCCTAGACTTTGATCTGCCTGAGGGGGTGGACATGAATGTAGAGAGAACTAAGATCGTTTTATCGGGGATCGACAAGGAAATCCTGGGAATGACCGCGTCAAAGATCAGAGACCTTAGGAAACCTGAACCCTATAAGGGGAAGGGGATTAAGTACGCTGAGGAGATGATACGGAGAAAGGCCGGCAAGACAGGCGCTGTAAAGTGACGGGTCTTTGCCGGGAGATTGTGAATTATAGATTGTTCGGATAAGCCCCGCGCTTTGTGATAAATTATCATGATAGACAAAAGGGTTGTGTCATATCGCAGAAGGGATGATATCGGGATTTTGGTTCAACAGAGGTTGAGGGGTCGCCAAGATGGGTCGTTTTAGTAGATCAGATGCAAGAATGAAAAGAAGGAAGAGGGTGCGGAGGAAGATCCGAGGGGTCCCTGATAGGCCCCGGTTATGTGTTTTTAGGAGTGCCAAACATATTTATGCCCAAATAATAGATGATACCACAGGCAAGACCTTGGTGGAGGCCTCTTCGTTATCCAAAGGGCTTACCCCAAAGAATGGAAAAAACGGCGGTAACAAAACAGGGGCAGCCATGGTGGGCGCGTCCGTCGCTGACCGGGCGCTCGAAAATGGGATAAAGAGAGTCGTATTTGACCGGAACGGGTTTTTGTACCATGGGCGCGTAAAGGCCCTTGCCGGGGCGGCGCGTGAGAGCGGACTGGAGTTTTGAGGAGGGATCCATTGTTTAAGCCAGAGGGTGAAGACCAGCTAATAGAGAAGGTAGTCCATATCAATCGGGTGGCAAAGGTAGTGAAGGGCGGACGTCGGTTTAGTTTTAGCGCGATTGTTGTTGTCGGGGACGGCAACGGCACAATCGGAAGCGGGCTTGGAAAAGCGAACCAGGTCCCCGACGCCATCAGAAAAGGAATTGAAAAGGCCAAGAGGGATATGAAAGAAATCAATCTGCATGAGACGACCATTCCCTATAAAGTGATCGGAGAATCGGGTGCGGGTCGAGTCCTTCTGAAACCGGCGGGGCCCGGTACTGGTCTGATCGCGGGTGGTGCGGTACGGGCAGTCCTTGAGGCTGCAGGAATCCGAAATATACTCACGAAGTGTCTTGGTTCCCATAACCCCCATAACATCGTGAGGGCGACACTAAAGGGCTTGAGATCACTCAGGACTCCTGAAGAGATTGCCCGACGCAGGGGCAAGACCCTTGAGGAAATGGCAACTTAAATCGAATGGGTAAGGGCAGTATCGGCTATGGCTAAGACTATTAAAGTAACTCTTGTAAAAAGTGCGATAGGCAGAGAGAAGAAGATTGGCCAGACCTTGAGGGGTTTAGGGCTGACACGGCTGAACAAGACGGTTGAACTCGAGAACACCTCTTCTGTGAGAGGAATGATCAATAAGGTCTTGTTTCTAGTAAAAATCCACTGAGTGTTTAGATTAGGTGAGAAAAGTGAAAATCCATGACCTTTCACCTGTTGAAGGTTCGAGAAAAAAGAAAAAAAGGATAGGAAGAGGCCCGGGCTCCGGACACGGAAAAACCTCTTGTAGGGGCCACAAAGGGCAGAAGGCACGCTCAGGGGGTGGAGTACGCCCTGGCTTTGAGGGAGGACAAATGCCTCTCCAGAGACGACTTCCGAAACGTGGTTTTACCAACATATTCCGGACGGAGTACAACATTATAAATATCAAAGACCTGGATTGCTTTGAACCAAACTCAAGGGTGGATGCGGATGCTCTAAAAGAATCCGGACTGGTCAAGAAGGTGAAAGACGGTATCAAAATCTTGGGTGACGGGGATATTTCGCACCCTCTTACTGTCAGCGTCCACAGGTCGAGTAAAACAGCCAAGGAAAAAATTGAGGCCGCGGGCGGTAAGGTTGAAATAATTTAGATGTGGGTATCTTGAATTGATAGGTGGATTTCAAAATATAGGGAAGATTCCAGAGCTGAAAAAGAAGATTCTTTTTACGCTTATGATGCTCGTTGTTTTTCGGATTGGGGCTTATATACCCACGCCAGGTATAGATGGGGCTGCCCTGTCTGCCTTTTTTGGTGCGAGGCAAGGGACACTTTTTGGGCTCTTTGATATGTTTTCGGGTGGCGCCCTGAGCCAAATGTCCGTAATGGCTTTGGGGATCATGCCTTATATCAGTTCCTCGATTATTTTGGAACTGATGACAGTTGTCGTACCCTATCTTGAAAAACTGAAGAAGGAAGGCGAACAGGGAAGGAAAAAGATCACCCAGTATACCCGTTACGGGACCGTAATATTGAGCATCATCCAAGGATTTGGCATTGCCGTTGGCCTTGAAAATATGTCAAGCCCGGGGGGGGCCATGATTGTCCTGTTTCCGGGTTGGGGATTCAGACTCCTCACGGTGATCACACTGACAGCCGGGACTTCTTTTTTGATGTGGTTGGGGGAGCAGATCACGGAGAGGGGGATAGGTAACGGAATTTCTCTTATCATATATTCTGGAATTGTTGCACGCTTTCCCGTAGCAGTGGCAAACACTTTCAGACTGATGGGGACCGGGGAAATAACGATCTTTTTTGTGGTATTGCTTGTTGCTCTTATGATAGGCGTCATCGGTGTTATCGTATTCGTTGAAAGAGGGCAACGGAGGATTCCTGTTCAATATGCAAAGAGAGTTGTGGGTCGCAGGATGTATGGTGGTCAGACGACGCACCTGCCGTTGAAAGTCAATACGGCTGGCGTTATTCCGCCAATCTTTGCTTCTTCCATTATGATGTTTCCGGCGACCATAGCCAACTTTTTAAGCGTGGATGAATTCCCCTGGCTCCAGCATATTGTAAACCTCCTGGCCCCGGGCCACATCGTCTATAGTGTGGTCTATGTGGCCTTTATTTTCTTCTTCTGCTATTTTTATACAGCCGTGCATTTTAACCCTGTTGATGTGGCCGATAATATGAAAAGACAGGGAGGGTTTGTCCCTGGCATCAGGCCGGGCAAGAATACGGCTGATTATATTGACCGGGTCTTGACGAGAATAACTTTTTCTGGTGCCATTTATATCTCGGCTATTTGTATCTTACCTCAGATTTTGATCTATCAATTAAATGTCCCTTTCTATTTCGGAGGTACCGCATTGTTAATTGTGGTAGGTGTGGCAATGGACACCACCAATCAGATCGAATCACATATGCTGACAAGGCATTATGATGGGTTTATGAAGAAGGGCTTTGGAAAGAGGAAATAGCCGTTGACCGTGTGAATAGCCTTTTCGACCCTCTGATACTGACTTGTAAAGGCGTGATATTATCATCAAAGGCGCAGACCGTGGGTTTGAGATCAGACATTGGAGAACCGGGAAGGGTATATGGTTAAGGAAGAGGCTATTGAAATCGAGGGGGTTGTGATCGAGACCCTGCCAAATGCCATGTTCAGGGTTGAACTCAAGAACGGTCACAGAGTCTTGGGACATATTTCGGGTAAGATGCGAAAACACTTTATTAAGATTCTTCCTGGGGATGTGGTGGCAGTTGAGTTGTCTCCTTACGATTTGACTAAAGGCCGTATTGTATATCGGGGGAAAAAATAAGAGGGATTTGAGAATCGTCAAATCCTCTTTTGCAGGCGTAAAAAGTAAATAAGGAGGCCTTTAGGGTTATGAAAGTCCGACCATCGGTTAAACCGATTTGTAATAAATGTAAGGTTATAAGACGGAAAGGCGTTGTGCGTGTAATCTGCGTTAACCCACGGCATAAGCAGAGGCAAGGGTAGGCCTGTGTTTGGAAGTAGAAACCTTTTTTACGGATTGGACTATAAAGTCATAAATGACCAATCAAAAATAAGAAGGAGTTAGAGATTGGCAAGAATTGCGGGTGTTGATTTACCAAGAAGGAAAAGGATTGAGATTGCCTTGACCTATATCTATGGTCTTGGCCGAAGTTCTTCTCAACGGATACTCAGCCAAGTCGGTATAGATTGGGATACCAAATCCGATGAATTGACCGAGGGGCAGATTGCCAGTATCCGGAAGATTATCGATGAGAAGTATCAGGTCGAGGGGGATCTCAGGCGCGATATATCCATGAACATAAAGAGATTGATGGATTTGGGGGCATATCGAGGTCTGAGGCATCGGAGGGGCCTCCCTGTTAGAGGGCAGAGGACCAGCACCAACGCCAGGACACGTAAAGGGCCACGCAGGGCAGTTATGGGAAAAAGAAAAAAGTAGAATCCGAGGGAAGTAATGGCAAAAGGTTCGACAAGAAGGAGCAGGGTTAGGAAGGAAAAAAAGAATGTACCCACGGGGATCGTTTACATTCAATCAACTTTTAACAATACCATAGTGACCATCACGGACCCTGGCGGAAACGTAATCGCCCAGTCAAGCGCTGGTAGAGGGGGGATCAAGGGGGCGCGAAAAAGCACTCCGTTTGCCGCTCAGCTGGCAGGGCGAAATGCCGTCAGACAGGCAATGGATCATGGAATGAGGGTTGCTGAGGTGAGGGTCAAGGGGCCAGGTGTTGGGAGGGAATCAGCGTTGCGTTCTCTTCAAGTTGAAGGATTTACTGTTACCTCCATAAGGGATATAACGCCGATACCCCATAATGGCTGCCGACCACCCAAGAGACGAAGAGTCTAAAGTTCTTGAATTTTGGATTCTGAATTATATGTGAACAATCGAACATTCTAAACAACGAGTAGATCGATACTGGGGGCTAACTTGGCCAGATATACTGGTTCATCATGCAGACTATGTAGGCGAGAGAATTTGAGACTCTTTTTGAAAGGTGATCGCTGTTACGGTGATAAGTGTTCTTTTGAGAGAAGGGCTTATCCACCAGGACAACATGGCCAAAGACGAGGAGGGAAGTTCTCTGACTACAGGGTTCAGCTGAGAGAGAAGCAAAAAATCAAGAGAATCTACGGGGTTCTGGAAAAGCAGTTCAGAGGGACCTATTATCGTGCGGAACGACAGAAGGGTATTACCGGGACGAATCTCCTGTTGCTTCTTGAATCCCGTTTGGACAACATGGTTTACAGAATGGGGTTTGCCACTTCTCGGAATCAGGCACGGCAAACGGTTCGACACAACCATTTTCTTGTGAACAATAAGAAGGTCAATATTCCATCCTATCTTGTGAAGCCAGGCGATATAGTCGAGGTGAAAGAAAAGAGCCGAAATCTCACCTTTATCAAAGAAGCCATGGAGACAGTTGTCCGACGAGGCATTCCAGACTGGATCGAAATCGATAAGGGGAATTTTAAGGGGACATTAAAAGCCCTTCCCAATCGGGAAGACCTCACAATGCCCGTTCAGGAACAGCTCGTTGTGGAATTGTATTCAAAATAATTCACAGAAGAGGATAGAGGTTTAATCCTATAGTATTCCTTTATTTGAGATAACGGGGAGGTTTTTTTGGTAGATCTAAGAAGCAAGAATTGGCGGGAGTTGATTAAGCCCAAACGTATCGACATCGTCCAGGACACCTACACAAATTACTACGGAAAATTCATATGTGAGCCGCTTGAAAGGGGGTTCGGGATTACGGTCGGAAATTCTTTGAGACGTATCCTGCTTTCATCCCTGCAGGGAGCGGCGATTGTTTCTGTCAAGTTTGATGGTGTTTCTCATGAGTTTTCTACCATACCTGGGGTATATGAGGATGTGACAGACATTATCCTGAATCTTAAGGAGGTCAAACTCAAGATTGTTGACGCTGAGGAAATTGTGATTCCCTTGGTTCGAGAAGGAGAATGCGAAATCAAGGCCGGCGATATTCAAGCGGATGGCCTGGTGGAGGTCCTGAATCCTGACCATCATATTGCAACGCTTAACAAGGAAGCAAAGTTGAGCATGGAGCTGACGGTCATGACAGGAAAGGGTTATGTCCCCGCCGATGGGAACAAATCCAAGGAACAGCCGATAGGCGATATTCCAATGGATGCAATTTTTTCGCCCGTTGAGAGAGTCAGTTATGTGGTGACAAATGCCAGGGTTGGTCAGGTAACGGATTATGATAAATTGACGCTGGAAGTCTGGACAGATGGCAGTGTGTTGCCCGAAGATGCGATTGCCTATGCCGCCAAGATACTCAAGGAGCAGATGAATCCATTTATCAATTTTGAAGAAGAGCCGGAACCGGTGGAAGACGAGGAGGAAGAAGAAGAGGAAAAACTCAATGAGAACCTCTTTAGGCTTGTTTCTGAACTAGAATTATCGGTGCGTTCCGCCAACTGTTTGCAAAACGCAGATATCACTCTCATTGGAGAATTGGTCCAAAAAAGTGAGCCGGAAATGTTGAAGACAAAGAACTTTGGAAGGAAGTCTCTGAATGAAATCAAAGCCATCCTAGAAGAAATGGGACTTTCTCTGGGTATGAAGTTGGAAAACTTTCCGCCGGTGGAAGCGTTTGATCAGGGCGAAGAAAACGAGAAAAAGGAAGCAGGGGAAGAGATAAGGGAAGAAGGTAAGAAAGAGAAGGCGAAGGTAAAAAAGAAGGGTACAGGCAAATGAGGCACAGGAAGGCAGGAAATCCACTGGGACGCAATCCCAGTCACCGCAGGGCTATGCTGAGGAATATGGTTACTTCCCTGCTCAAGTACGAACAAATCGAGACAACTGATGCCAAGGCAAAATCGCTTAGACCTATTGCCGAAAAGATGATAAGCCTTGCAAAGCGCGGCGATCTGCATGCAAGACGCCAAGCCCTGGCCTATATGAAAGATAAGGCGGTAACCCACAGGCTGTTTGATGAACTAAAGGACCGATATCTTGACAGGCAAGGCGGATATGTTCGGATTGTCAAAAAAGGGATCCGAAAGGGAGACGGTGCCCCTATTTCTGTGATTCAACTTTTGCCCGTTGATGAGCAGGAAAAGTCAGACAAAAAGAAAACCAAGAAATCGAAGGTGACCAAGGGGCCCAAAGAAGATACAAATACAGGGGAACGTAAGAAGGAAATGGATGTGGATCAAAGTTAGGGTTTGTATGGGTGCGAATGTTACAACCAATTGAAACCTCCTTGTCGGTGTAACCGCAAGGAGGTTTTTTTTGTGCCGATACTCTATCTCCTGATTGGAGGGTCTAGGAATTGAGAACGTGGATCAAGTCTGGTTCTGTGGTCGATCTTGAGGAAGGCGTTGTAAAAAAGGCCGAATTGATCATTGAAAAGGGTAGAATCGTAAAAATTTTGCCACCGGATACTATAAAAGAAAAAGGTTCTCAGGTGAAGGTCATTGATGCCTCCGGTAAAGTTATCATCCCTGGCCTGACAGATATGCATGTTCATCTAAGGGAACCGGGGTACGAATACAAAGAGACTATTGCCACAGGAGCAAAGGCGGGTGTGGCCGGCGGTTTTACAACCCTGGCCTGTATGCCCAACACCGATCCCCCCAATGACAGCCGTTCTGTTACGGAGTTTATCTTGAGGCAAGCCTGCTCTTGTCGGATCCTCCCTGTCGCGGCCATTACAATGGGACAAAAGGGAAAGGTATTGACCGAATTTGGTGATCTCAAAAAGGCAGGCGCAGCAGCCCTGTCTGATGACGGGTTTCCCGTAACAAACAGTGAACTAATGAGAAGAGCGCTTGAATATGCCCAATATCATGGGTTAACGCTTATCTCTCATTGCGAGGATCTCAGCCTGTCAAGGGGTGGGGTTATGCATGAAGGGAGTGTGTCAGCACGGCTTGGCCTCTCGGGGATTCCTTCGGCCAGCGAGGAGGTGATGGTCTTCCGGGATATATGTCTGGCGAAGCTGACAAATTGTCCCGTCCACATAGCACATGTGAGCACAGCTGGAACGGTCGATCTGATCAGAAAGGCGAAGGAGGAGGGGGTTCCGGTTTCAGCGGAGACGGCACCCCACTATTTCACTCTGGATCATCACGCGGTCACGGGTTATAATACCCGTGCCAAGGTAAATCCTCCGCTGAGAACCCTGGAGGATGTTCAGGCGATCAAGGAGGGCCTCTCAGACGGGGTTATAGATGTGATCGCAACCGACCATGCACCCCACAGTGTTTTGGAAAAGGAATTGGAGTTTGATAAGGCCGCTTTTGGGATGATCGGTTTGGAAACCGCACTGCCCTTAACCATGGGATTGGTCAGAGAAGGAGTGCTGGGGTTGACGGAGGCCATCAAAAAAATGTCCTGTAATCCGGCCTCCATACTCGGGATCGAGGCGGGCCATCTGAAGGAGGGGGCCAGGGCCGATTTGGCTTTGATAGATCCGGAATATGAATATATCCTTGAAGAAAGGGCCATCCTTTCAAAAAGCAAAAATTCTCCATTTGTTGGGAAAACCCTGAAAGGGCGAAACGAACTGACCATGATTGGAGGGACGGTTGTCTGGAAAAGAGAGTCATAGCATCCTTGTCGTCGATGATAAAAAAAGTATGCGAGAGTTTTTGGAGATCATGTTGACCAAAGAAGGTTACAAGGTGACTCTTGCAGAAAGTGGGGAAGACGCCTTTGGAATCCTGGAAAAGGAAATCTTTGATCTGATCATTACCGATATCCGTATGAAAGATATTGACGGGATCGGGGTTTTGAGAAAGGCCAAGACGGAAGCCCCTAATACCGTCGTGGTACTTATTTCGGCCTTTGCGACTGCCCAAACTGCCGTGGACGCCATGAAAGAGGGGGCTTACGATTATATACCAAAGCCTTTTAAGGTGAAAGATTTGAAGGGGGTAGTCAAAGATGCCCTGAAATCGAGACGGATATCTCCAGAAAAGGAGGGAGGGGAGCCCACAAAGGATCGTTACCACTTTGACTGTTTGATCGGAGATGGCCCTCAAATGACAAAAGTATACGATCTTATAAGGCGGGTTTCACAGGTCAAGAGCAATATCCTTATTACGGGTGAGAGCGGGACTGGAAAAGAACTGGTGGCATGGGCGATTCACAAGTGGAGTGATAGAAAAGACAGGCCATTCGTGGTCATAAATTGCGCAGGGATTCCCGAAAACCTTATTGAAAGCGAACTGTTTGGCTACAAGAAAGGGGCGTTTACGGGGGCGACCACCGATAAGGAGGGCCTGTTTGGAGTGGCAGATGGTGGAACGGTTTTTCTTGATGAGGTCGGGGAACTGTCGCCCACCATGCAAGTCAAACTTCTAAGGGTAATTCAGGAGAGGACCTTTACTGCCGTAGGCGACACCGAAGAGAAGACGGTTGATGTACGATTGATATCAGCGACCAACAAAGATTTGGAAAAAGAAGTAATTGAGAAAAACTTCAGGGAAGATCTTTATTTCAGAATCAATGTTATACATATCCCCGTGCCGCCTTTAAGGGAAAGGGAGGGGGATTTGCCTCTGCTGACCCAGCATTTTCTTGAAAAGTATTCACAGGAACTGGGAAAAGACATCAAAAAAGTCTCTGCCTTTGCAATGGATCTTCTAGGACGATATTACTTCCCTGGGAATGTGAGAGAGCTTGAAAACATAATTGAACGTAGTGTGGCGCTTGAGACATCCAATATAGTCCTTCCCGAAAGTCTCACCCTTTCTAATTTTAGAGGAAAGAGGATTGAGGAAGGAAGGCGAAAGACCGATCTTGGGCCGGACGGCATTGATCTCGATAAGGTCATGGCTGAGATAGAGAAGAGCCGCATCGTTGAGGCCTTGGAAATGGCCAACGGGTCTAAGCAAAAGGCCGCAGCGCTCCTGAATATCAGCATGAGATCGATGAGATACAGACTGGATAAACTGGGGTTATATTCAAAAAAACAGACCTTTTGAAGAATAAACCAAAGCCTTTTTCTTCCTTCCAGCTCCCAGAGATTCCAGGCTGGCGGGTAGGCCAGCATTCTTTATTATCTGACTTCCTAACATCCAAAACGAGCATTTTGAAAGGAGGGTTTTGTGAAAGACAATCAAGTCCCGATGCCGGCTTGTGCCGCGTGTGACCGCGAGACAAAGGAACGACTCTGTTTTTCAGAAGAGGGGCTGGGCTCAAAAGGATGCCCCACTTTGGCGCACAAAGAACTTCTGAGTGAGGCCATGAATGAATATGAGATATCTAAAATAAAAGAGTTTGCCAGACAGAGTTCAATCCAAGAGGGTGAATGTTATGCCAATCGGAACCAACGACCTTACGTGATGCAACCTACCAAGACCCGTATTGTGGAGATCTATGAATTCGCAGAAAGAATGGGGTTTAAACGCCTTGGACTCGCCTTTTGCCTCGGTCTGGCCAGAGAAGCCAGCATAGTGGGAGATATTTTCCAGGCGCACGGTTTCGAAGTGGTGTCTGTGGTCTGCAAGGCTGGGAGGACACTCAAAGATAGAATAGGGGTTAAGGACGAAGAGAAGGTCTATCAGGGTACTGATGAAGCCATGTGCAACCCTATTTTCCAGGCGAAGCTGTTTAATCATAAGGAAACTGAATTCAATGTTTTGTTGGGGCTGTGCGTGGGGCATGACTCCTTGTTTTTTAAATATGCACAAGCTCCCACTACTGTTCTGGGGGTCAAAGACCGCGTGACTGGCCACAATCCCATGGCCCCCATCTACCTTTCGGAATCATATTATCGAAAGATCAAGAAGACAAAATTTTGAGTCGAAGTCTTTTGGCAATCCCTTATAGGGGAAGACAATAAATTTATCATGATTTCAGATAGTTCAGGGTAGATCAATAAATCCGGTCGCCGCGGGATTCGGCCATTTCTCCCAGCCTGAGGCAGAAACGCAATCGAATTATCCTGTCTGAGACTCTCAAGTTGTTTTTCCAAAACCTATTGAAATATTGCGACAAATCAGATTCGGCGGCGGTTTTAAAATGGAGGTGAAGATGTTTCGAGTATGTCTATTGGTCCTTTTTGTGTTTGTGGGGTCTTTTTTTCAAGGCTGTGGCGCCCTCGAGTTTTTTAAAGGTGACTCAAAAAAAGGGTCCAAAGAAACAAGAGCAGGCAAGGAGGAAGTTACTAATGAAGTGGCCAGACTGAATATCAAAAATAGAGACTTGAAGAAAGAGATAGACATACTAAAGAAAGAAAATGAGGAGATCCGGGAAAACAACCGGACAGAGATTGCAAAGGCGGAAGGTAAACGGGCCGTCCTCAATGAAGAGTTGAAGAACTTAAGAGAAAAAAATCAAAAAATTACCAATAACAACAAACTGCCAAGAGAAAAGCTTCAAAAGTTTGAACCAAAGAAAAATGTACGGGAACTAAAGATCAAGGTCCTCAGTGGGGACGGCAATTTGAGGTCAGCTAAACAAATGGCAAAAAGGCTTACGGGCATGGGTTATAAAATAAGGCGGATCGCTTATGCGCCCAGATCAAATTTTAAAAAAACTTCGGTATACTTTTCACCAAAATTTGAAAATGAAGGGAGGCGCCTCGTGTCCAGTCTTGGTGCCAATACGGTCCTGAAACCTTTGACGTGGTCTTCCATTTTTGACCTCGTTGTCGTGACAGCCAAGAACCCCTAAAAATATCATATTGAAACACTGTTTAGTGAATAAACGGCTGCGGGTTAAGTTATGCGAGTCCTCCATATTGGGAAATATTATCCCCCCTATCAGGGAGGAATGGAGAATTTTTTAAAAGATCTTCTTTATGCCCTTCAAAAAAGGGGTGTTTCCGTCTCCGCTCTGGTCCATCACCATCATCAAAAAAAACCTTTTCTTCTTGAAAAAGAAAATGGCATTTCTATTTTTCGGGCCCCCCTCAGAGGCCAGGTCCTGTATGCCCCTGTGAGCCCCTCATTTCCGGGCCTTCTCAGACAGTCTATAAGATCATTCCGTCCGCATCTTCTTCATTTTCACCTCCCCAATCTCTCGGCGTTCTGGGGTATATTCGTCCCTGAAGCACGAACCATCCCCTGGGTGATCCACTGGCATTCGGACGTGGTGGCCTCGAAAATAGATCGCCGGATGGGTGTTGCATACGCAATATACAGACCTTTTGAGTCGTATATGTTGAGACGCTCACGTGTCATTGTGGCCACGTCTAAACCCTATTTGCTCACAAGCAGTGCCCTCGCCCTGTTTGCGGATAAGTGTCATGTGATACCCTTGGGGCTGTATTCCGGACGGGTGAGACCTCCTGGCGACGGTCTTATCAAATGGGCGGAGATGAAATGGGGTAAGGGCCGCCCGAGGGTTCTTGCCATTGGGAGACTGACTTACTACAAGGGCCACGACGTCTTGATTCGAGCCGCAGTTTGCCTACCTGATATCCGAGTGTTTATTGTGGGAGAAGGGGATCGGAGGTCCCGTCTTGAAAGGCTTATGACAGAACTGGGGCTGGGGCGAAGGGTTTCGCTGCTGGGTTTTTTGGATGAACCGGAACTTCACGCACTTCTAGCCACCTGTGACTGTCTTTGTCTGCCTTCTATAGAACGCACCGAGGCATTTGGCCTGGTCCTCCTTGAGGCGATGCGATATTCAAAGCCTGCGGTGGTTAGCGAGGTGCCGGGGTCGGGTATGGGTTGGGTGGTCAGACATGGGAACACCGGTCTTTTGGTTCGACCGGGAGAGCCCGAACAGCTTGCAAGAGCGCTGGAGGTCATGGGGGAGAGGCAGGGATTGAGGGAAAACATGGGCCGTCGGGCAAAAGAACGATTTGATAAAGTCTTTAAGATTGACCGGGTGGCTCAACAAATAGCGGCTATGTATCAGGGCATTTTGCCAGTCTGAGCCCGAAACGCTATAAAGGCAACCAGCCCTGCGAGCAGAACCCACCCCGCGGTTGAGGCGTGTTCAGCGGGTGTGAAGATCCCGAGAGGGGTAGACGTGGGAGACACAATGATGTTAGATATCTCAAGGTGAAGCAGGCATGTTGCCAGCCAGTAACCTATCGCGGTCAAGGCCAGGATCAGGGCCAAGGCTGGGCGGAAGGGGCTGACATCTGAATGGAGTGAGGACTTGCTTGCGGTTGAGATTTTGGTCCTTTCTGGGTTTTTATTCGACTTTTTAGCAATAATACGGTATGATTTTGTGGTTTTTTGATGAATTTCAATAGTCTTGGGTGCCGCCGCTTTTTGAATCGGCACTTGGGCCGTGGCCCCTATTCGGGGGTTTGACAAAGTATTGTAAAAATGAAAAATTCCTTTTCACAAGAAAAAAGAAACGGACCACTTGTTGTCCTGATCCCTGCTTTGAACGAGGCGTCAACTATAGGTCGTATTGTCGCGGAGGTCAAGGCGGAGCTTGACTGCGATGTGGTCGTTATAGATGATGCGAGTGCGGACAATACAGCAGAGGAGGCTCGATCAGCGGGCGCAACCGTGTTGCCTCTCAGGGTACAAATAGGCGCGTGGGGAGCCATCCGTACCGGGATGTGTTATGCCTTCAAACATGGCTACCGGGTTGCAGTTACCATGGACGGTGATGGACAACACTCTGCAAAAACCATCCAATCCGTTGTTGCACCCATTGAATCGAAACAGGCAGATGTGATCATCGGCTCGTGCATCGATCGTGGGAGTCGCACTAGAAAAATTGTCTGGGCCTTGTTCCGTAAACTCACAACGCTTAAAGTGAAAGATTTGACATCAGGACTCCGTGCCTATAATCG
>SDBT01010866.1_pt1 | contig 14675 bp, 12 predicted proteins | sample 2277101 | NCBI WGS metagenome assembly SDBT01 (sample SAMN10404973, study PRJNA504765) | marine sediment metagenome | isolation source: marine sediment core GS10_PC15, 103 cmbsf | place: Arctic Ocean: Southern Knipovich Ridge | collected 2010
GCAACACCACTCTATGCAGAAATGGCGGCAGAAAAAAAACCAGCTAAAACAAAAACAACAACAGAAATAAAACAAACTAAAGATAAAGAAGATACACAAGCAACAGAAATTGTCGACACAAAAAACGATAATAAAGCGCAACAAATATCTCGTGGCAAAGTGGGCGATTTTTTAAAAGTGTATTTTTTGAGTATCGCAACATTATTTGCAAGTTTTGCCGTAAGTAATAAACAATTACAATTATTTCTCCGCAAACTTGCAATCGTTGAACCATTTGCTCGCGGTATTGCATGCAGCAAACTGAGTACTATTTTATACACACACATACCATTTTTGGGCAAACATTTTAAATGTCTCAACAAGAACTGCACTGGTATTTGCAACAGCTGTAAATTAAAACTTGTATATAAAGAAGTACCAATTGGTTTAGGACTCATGTTGGGTATTAATGCTCTGGTTAAGAATTTATCAGAAAATCAAGAGACACACTTTTTAATATAATTTCCAAAAATACTAAAGTAGCCGATTCCCCTCGGCTACTTTTTTGCCTAGGCTCTGTGAAGCAAATTTATAAACCCTTCGACTATCCGAGCATCCTGAGGGGAAGTTCACTTTTTTTGCCTAGACAAAATCTAAAAATATTAATTAAATGAAGGAGAATGAATAAAAAGGAGCACAGTAATGAAAAAAATAATGCCTTTCAATCGTTTTTCACTTATTCTTCTTGTTTTATGTTTAATAAGTTTAAGTATAACGGTTGGTTTAATTGTTAAATATGCCTACACAAATCGCTCATTAACACAATATGCACAAAAACAAGCACTGCAACAAACAAAAAAAGCTGCTACCCAAATGAATGGATTTGTGTCGCAGCTCAAACCATTGGTCCATAATCTTGCCGATGAATTGAGTAAAAAACGATTAAATAAAAATGAAATTGAGCAGCGATTACAACAAAAACCGGTTGAAATATATGGTTTTGGTGTTGCTTATTTGCCAAATGCTTTTAGTAACAAGGATAAGTTGTACGCACCATATTTTTTTGAACACAAAGGGAAAGAAGAACTTATTCACATTGAAGAAAAATATGATTATTCCGAACAACAATATGACTGGTTTCACACACCGCTAAAAAAGGGAGCTGGATTTTTTGATCCCTATTTTGGCCAGATAAGTAAAAAAATTTTAGTTGAATATTCTGCACCGTTTTATGACCCGGATAACCCAGAAAAACAACTCGGTATTGTATATGCTAATCAATCAATTGATCATTTGGAACATATATTATCAACGTTATATCTTGGCCGAACTGGTTACTGGTTTATTATATCAAATCTTGGTACTTTTTTATCCCATCCACTCGAAAATTTAGTACATGAAAGAAAAACTATTTTTGACGTTGCTTATCAACGTTCTGATAATACACTTGAACAAGCTGGTCGCAAAATCATTAAAGGAGAACAGGTATTTATAGAATATGATAATGAAGTTAATAATGCGCATTCTTGGCTCATTTGCGAACCAATTCCCTCAGCAAGTTGGAGTGTTTGTGGCGTATTTGATCAGACCGAATTACAAATTAATACTGATATATTACGACAACAATTATTTCACATAATATGGAGCGCACTTATTTCTGGATTACTCATATTACTCTTCATTTTTCAATTTTTTGTATTAAGTCTTCATTTGTTTTGGATAACATCATTTAGCATATCAAGTTTATTCGCATTATCTGCTGGATTTATGTGGTATACAACCAATAAATATCCTGATTATGACGAAACATTGTTACCTATTACTAGCAAAGATCATTTATATCGTATATTAAAATCTATGACTCCGTCATTGGAACATGTACGTGAAGAAAACAAACAGACAAAAAAAATAGAAGATAAAGACGCTCCTAATAAAATATATTTTCCAGAAAGACTTATTAAGGAATTAACACACAAACATGGAAAGCATAATCATATTCCAACTGGTATTTTTATTAGTAATCTACAATTTGTAGAACAAAATCAAATTGCATTCACCGGATATATCTGGCAACGATATTCTTACGCATTACACGGAGATATATTACAAGGATTCGATTTGCCACAAGCAAAATCAATGCGAATAAAAGAAATACACCGCAAAAAGGAAAAAAACGATGAAATTGTTATCTGGTCAGTGCAAGCAACATTAGATCAAAAACTATTATATAATCTATATCCATTCGATGTTAAAAATTTGCAAATCCAAATTTGGCACAAAGATTTTGATAAAAATATTATTTTAACTCCAGATTTTACTTCATACAAACTTATTAACCCACGATCAAAACCAGGTTTAAGTGATGATGCGTATCTTTCGGGTTGGCATATTAGAGGAAGCTATTTTGGCTACAAAAAAAATAACTACAACTCTATTTTTGGCATGTATTCACATGGTCCATTCGGCATGTACCAACATATTGAAAAATCAGAAACACCAGAATTATATTTTGACATTAGAATTAAACGTTATCTTCTTGATATGTTAATTTCAGATCTATTACCATTAATTGTTATTGCATTGTTATTATTTGTCCTATTACTCACCAGTGTTGAACAAGGATACGCTGCACTAAGAAGTTGTACTCCTATATTTTTTAGTAATGTAATTGCACAAATACAATTTCGATCTAAAATTCCATCGCATCAATTTGTTTATTTTGACCAATTTTTTTTATTGCTGTATGTCGCAATTTTAGCAGTAATCATCGTTATTATCGCCTATCAATTTAATTTTGACATTTGGTTCATTCAATATCGTAAAAAATTGATACCAAAATTATTATATTGGCCACTTCTTTTGGGTGCATTAAATATGATTACATTGTTTTATTTATATTAGTTTTAATTAATATCCTTGCACCTACAAAAATATCCACAATATACTGAATACAAAAATCTAAGCTCAATAAAAGGGAGTAAATAATAATGAGTACTAAAGCAGATCAACCTAAAAAACATTTTATGTGGCAACGGATAGCTTTTTGGACGTTACTTATATCATTTATTTTCAGCATTATTATAACAAGTACGTTAACTACATTATATTTGCTTAAACGCAACCAAATAATATCGCAAGCAAAAAACCAAGCCTTACTTGAAACGCAAAAAGCTGCGCAAAAAATTGACAATTTTTTGAAAATACTCAAACCAATTGTAGATTCATTTACAAGTGAACTGAATGTCGGAAATTGGAATAAACAAACAATTTTAAATAGAATTCAGACAAAAGCAATTAATGTTACCGGTATTGGCGTTGCTTTCACTCCCTTTGCATTTGACCCTAAAATACAATTATATGCCCCATATTTTACTGAACGTGATGGAAAACAACAGTTACTACAAATCGAAAAATTTTACAATTATACACAGCCCCAATATGATCGTTATAATACACCGTTAAAAGTGGGACAAGGAGTTTTTCTTGAGCCATTTTTTGATCCTGCAAGTAATACTATTTTGGCCGAATATTCCGCACCTTTTTATAATTTACAATTACAACCAGCTGGTGTTGTTTTCGCCAATCACTCTACAGAACATATTCAATTTGTTCTTGAAGACTTACAGTTAGGCAAAAAAGGATATGCTTTTGTTATTTCGAAAAAAGGTACCTATGTTGCACATCCAGAAAAAAGATTTGTTCGTAGTTTAAAAACAATATTTGATCTCGCTGATGAAATGAAAAATGAAGAACTCGAGAAAATGGGTAAAAAAGCCATTGCCGGTGAACATGGCTATATCGATCACAAAAATATTATAACGGGTCAAGATTCATGGATGTTTTTTGAACCAATACCCTCAGCTGGCTGGTCAATGGTAACTGTTTTTATCAAAGACGAAATTCAACTTAATACACTTGAACTACAACGATCACTTATTAATCTTATTTTTTGTTTTTTATTATGTTTCTTTTTACTTGGGCTACTTATTATCCGCGTATACAAAGGTGGTAAAACCCGATTATGGTTTGGATCAACACTTTTTTCACTTATTATATCAGCTAGTATTATTTTTATATTATCCATCGCTGTCGATAAAGTATTTTATACTGCTCGAGAAGAAATTTCCATTCATGATAGAACTGGATTAAATCAATTTTTAGAAACAATTAGCAAAAAAACGGTATTAAAAAAAGATATTCACGCTGAACATAAAATGCCGCCACCAACTGCACCAAAAAAACCATCCGTGCATGTACATCCTGAACCAACTGCACCACAACCTGAAACAGTAAAAAAAGATGTTCACGCCGAACATAAAATGCCGCCACCAACTGCACCAAAAAAACCACCCGTACATGTACATCCTAAACCAACCGCACCACAACCTGAAACAACAAAAAAAGATATTCACGCTGAACATAAAATGCCGCCACCAACTGCACCCAAAAAACCTGCCGCACCTGCACATGCAGCACATGGTGTCAAAATTCATAGACATGAAGAACACTTGCACGTTCCAACCGGTATTTATATTGAAGGGTTAAATTTTACCCAAAATCGTAGTGTTGAAATTATGGGACAAATATGGCAACGATACCACAAAAAAACACATAAACATTTAACTAAGGAAGTTATATTTCCACAAGCTACACTTCTTAACGAATGGCGTTTGCAAAAGGCATACCAATATGATAGTGACAATTGGGAAACTATTGGATGGAATTTTATCTATGTACTTGCGCAAGAATTTAGTTATGATAACTATCCATTCGATGCCAAAATAATTAAAGTCTGGCTTGAGGCAAAAGATTTTGACAAAGGAGTTACTTTAGTACCAGATTTTGATTCCTATAAAATAATTAATCCTAGATCTTTACCTGGTGTAAATAGATTATTACCATTGCCAAACTGGAACCTGGAGCAAAGTTATTTTAGTTATAAAGAACGCGAATATGATACAAATTTTGGTTTTTATACAACTGGACCATTTGGTATTATTGAAAAAAGCACAAAAGGTGATATTCCTGATTTATACTTTAATATAATCGCAAGCCGCTCTATAATAAATACACTCATTATAGATTTATTCCCGCTTATTATCATTCTGATTATTCTTTTTATTACCATCATGATGGCAAGTAGGAGTAAATTAGAATTTGGTAGAGTACTTGCAATTTGTACCAGTGTATTTTTCTCTGTTATCATTGCGCATTTGCGGTTTAAAACTACGCTGCCAACACCAGAAGTAGTCTTTTTTGAATATTTTTACTTTATTATTCACTTTATAATACTATCAGTGTCATTAGTCAGTATTTTTTATTTCTTAAAAGTTAAAATTACTCTTATTCAGTACGAAAACATGCTTATTCCACGATTATTATATTGGCCACTGTTAACAATTTTGATTCTTATTGTGAGCATTGTATACTTTTACTAAAAAATAAGATAATTGTTACACAGTGCAAATAAACTACCACTGTATTTATAGGTAGATACTAACAAGAAAGATAACACCATGATATATAAAAGTCTGCTTGATGCTATTGGTAATACGCCACTGGTTAAAATAAATCTTGATGTTCCAGCACAGGTATATGCAAAACTTGAATACTTAAATCCCGGCGGCAGCGTAAAAGATCGTTCCGCACGATATATGATAGAACAGGCAGAAAAAAATGGTACGCTAAAACAGGGTGGCACTATTATTGACGCTTCTTCCGGCAATCAAGGAATTGCGACTGCAATGATTGGTGCAATAAAAAAATATCGTGTTATTATTACCGTTTGCGAAAAAATTAGCCAAGAAAAATTACAGGCAATTAAAGCGTATGGTGCAGAAGTTGTTATGTGCCCAGCAACACTATTTATTGAAGATCCACGCAGTTATCACAGCATGGCAAAAAAATTATACAAAGAAATGCCAAATTCATTTATGCCAAATCAATATTTTAATCCATTAAATGGACAGGCACATTATACATCACTTGGTCCAGAAATTTGGCAACAAACAAATGGTACCGTTACCCACTTTTTTGCCGGTGCCGGAACTGGAGGAACGTTATGTGGCGCAGGAAAATATTTAAAAGAACAAAATCCAGATATAAAAATAATTGCGTTAGATTCTGCCAACTCTTACCGTGCAACAAACGGAAATCCTAAACCATATAAAATTGAAGGCATGGGCATCGATTTTGATTCTCCAGTCATTAACTATGAAATAATAGATGATATTATTGCCGCTCACGATAATGACGCAATTAATATGCTCAAAATATTAAGTACACAACATGGTATTCTGGCCGGACCGAGTAGCGGTGCCGTTGCATATGGTGTACAAAGTTATACAAAAAAACTCAGTAAAAATGATGTGGTTGTTATGATTTTTGGCGATTCTGGCCGTGCTTATTTAACTAAAAATTTTTATGCTCAAGATGATACACCGGATAATAATTTGCGTGCAAAAAAAATAGACACCTTAAATTTAGATGCGATAGTATAAAAAAACATTTATCTTTTGTGCACATAATGTTCCACCAATCCGAGTGAAACTGGCGGTGGTTTTTTGCAATCATTGTTATTTTCTGTTTGTACTTGTAAACAGGTATCTAAATTATTATATTCCGGTACAAATTGCGTTGGCGAAACATGCACTCGTTCATAACCTAATTTTTGCAAAAAACGATTTGATCGCGTAATGTGGGTACCACCAGCAACAATAAGAATGGTATTTTTTTCCGGTGCACTAAGTATAGAGTTGATAATTTTAAGATCAAGTAATGAACTGTCAAAAACGAGTAATGTTTTAAATAAATTAAGTCGCTCTGATACTTTTGTATGCTTCTCTATATATTCAGAAACAGTCCAATGATTATGCTTTGCCAAATGTAGTCCTTTTATATTTTCTTTGACAATAACTTCCAGTTGCTCTGCCCATTTAACCAAATTTGGATTTTGATAATTTTTTGTTTCACGTACCATATTTTGTAATTCAGCAAGAATATTGCCCATTTTAATAGATCGTGTTGATGCATATGTATGCGCATCAATTTCTGGCGTGTGCAATAATGGACCAATTGAAACAACGCGACAATAACGATATTCTACATTTTCCATCGATACATTATGTGCACAACATACTTGCGCTAATCCACCGAGTATACCTCCTGTGGTATCGACAATAAAAGGTCCACATTGTGCTTGCTGCCCTTTTTTATTAGAACTTAAATCTTCAACAATAACTTTTGTTGTTTTTTTACTACACTTTTTTATTATTTGTTCTAATTGTGCACGTTGCTGTTTGGTCGCACCACTTTTTTTATCATGCCAATCCCCACATCCGACAATATATTGATATTCATTTCGTATTGGATTCCATTTACGCAATACTTCCACTTGATAAATAAATGCATAAAGCATCTGCGCACTGCTATTTAATAGCAGCACAACCATAAACCACTTTTTCATGGCGTCCCCCCTAAAAATATTCCCTAATCAATATTTTATTTCAAACGGAAATGCATTATCAATAATATTTAAATATTAACAGTAAAATTGCGATAAAACCTTTTCAATCTGAAATCACTTTTTTATATCTTGCATCGACTTTATGCAAATAAGTAGGCTAATATTATTAAAACAAAAGGATAAAAATGAAAAAAAATAGAATATTTTACTGGATTATTGGCCTGCTTGGACTGAGCATGGTTGTTGTGATACATGAATTTGGACATTTTAGCGCATGTAAATGGTTTAATGTTGGTACGCCTGTTTTTTCTGTTGGTTTTGGACCGTCACTTATTTCTACTACTATCAACAATACAAAATTTCAATTAGCAGCTCTACCACTTGGTGGTTATGTCACTATTGATCCAACCGATTTTGATGAACAATCTTACACGCATAAACTAATTATTATGATTGCGGGAATTATATTTAACCTTGGTTTTGCCTTTATTGCTTTTGTATACCTTAAATATCTGAGCCCAACACGACCAGAATACAGTATACTCGCACCCGAAGATATACAAAAAATTAAAACACTCAACATAAATAGACTAAAAGTTTTGGCAAGTATTACCAGCAAAGTACTCGCTCGAAAAAATAATACCGTTATTGGGCCAATTGGTATCATCAATTTAATTGGTAAAAGTTTAGCGCTTGGTTTTGATTTCTTTTTATTCACCAATGCATTATTAAGCGTTAATATTGCGATTTTTAATTTACTTCCCATACCATTTTTTGACGGGGGGCAAATTGCTATGCTCACCATAAGCACTCTAACCGGTCCACTGCCAGAAAACGCGGTCAGTCTAGTTTACTTTATTTTCATGATTTTGCTTATTGTTTTCGTTTTGATTACCTTATTTAAAGATGTATCATCTTTGAGACGAAAAAAATAACGCACTTTTTACCCACGTAAGGACGGTTGTTTTTCCGAAACAATATCTAATTGTTGGCGTGATGGTATATCAAAACGTTGACCAACTTTTAAAATATGCAATTTTTTTTCAACAACTGCAGCATTATTTTCTTGCCACCATTGTTTCATGTGTATAATTGGCTCATCAAAATAATCGTTACCAAAACCAAAGGTTCCCCAGTGCATAGGAACAAGATGCTGTGCATTTATATCCAAAAATAACTGACACGCTTCATGAGCATCAATATGCGTTTTTTTCATTAATTCTCGTGGTGCACTTGGAGCAACCGGTAATAATGCGACATCAATGTGAGGAAATAAATATTCAATATGTTTAAAAAATGGTTTTGAATATGCCGTATCACCGGCAAAATAAATACAAGTATCTCCAGCACAAATTACCCAACCACCCCATAATGATTTATTTTTATCAAATAATCCACGGCAAGACCAATGATACGCTGGTACAAATGTACATGAAATAATGTGCGTTTGCGCACCATTCGTTACTTTTTTTTCTTGCTCCCACGTAAATTCATGTACAGTATTAAAACCCCATTTATTAAATCTCTTTTTGTCACCTTGAGGCACAAATATTTGCATATCGACATAATTCTTTTTTAACGCTACGAGAGTTTTTTTGTCCATATGATCAGGATGATTGTGAGAAATTAAAACAGCATCAATGCGGGGTAATTGAGAAATGGCAATACCTGGAGGTAATCTTCTTGGATATAAAAATGATGCATTACCAAAAATCGGATCTGTTAATATATTTATCCCATTAATTTGAATTAAAAAAGTAGCATGACCAATCCAAGTAATAACCGGTTTTATGGGGTCAGCAATTACCACATCACGAACAACCCATTCCTGTGGATTTTTAGGTATACCATTTTTTCGATTAAATAATGAGCAAACAAATGAAGGGATAGTTTCAAATAACAACGATTCTGGTTTACGTTTTGTATCATTGTAAAAACGACCATTTTTTTGAAATGGCTTTAATTGCTTACTCATTCCCTTACCTTACCGCTGCTAACTAATAAAATAACAAGCTGCCACACGTGCCTTTTCATAGTGCCTTCGAACAAAAAAGATAATATTAAATATAAAAAATCGCTAAAAATTCAATCGCAAAATTCAGGTTGTAATTTTTATACCAAGTTATCGATTTCGATTTGAATTAAAAAACATACGTGTGCAAAAAACCGACCAAACAGTTTTCCCCTACCCAGACAGAACGTCACGGATAGGGGAAATGGAGGTTATCACAATTAAACATTTTTGTACTCATCAAATACTGAATATATGTTATATCAATTCAGCAAAAAAATCAAATAGTATAGTGTTAAATTTCACAAAGGATTATTTAATCCAAACACCACCCTAATTATTTCACTTTGAATAAAGGCGATCTGCGTTGTTCTTTAAATAATCGCGCGTACATATTTACCATTATACCGGAAGACCAATGCATTCGTACAGTTTTTTTTGCACATGTACCCAATTGTTTACGAAATATATTATCATCATGCATAATCTCAATTGTATTATATAATTGTTGCACATCATGTGGCTTTACAATAATGCCGTCATAATTGTGGGTAATAACAGCATGCTTCAAATTATGACCGGTAACAATACATGGCAAGCCAAAACTCATTGCTTCTAATAATGCAATTGAAATACCTTCATTTGACGAGGGCAACACAAAACAATCAAATAATGGATAATACCCATATGCTGTTTTGGAACCAAGTAAAAATGCGTTTTTTTGCAACCTATATTCTTTAATTTGTGATCGTAAAATACTTTCTTGCGGTCCAGTTCCAATTAACACAAATCGAACATGTGGCTGTTTTTGCACCAAACGCGCAAAACTTTTTAAAAAAATATCATAATTTTTAACCGGATCAAGTCTGCCAACAGCGCCAAAAATAAAATCTTTTTCACTAATACCAAAATCACTGCGTTTAATATCTGCACGTTGTGCGTGTTGAGAGATACGATGTATATCAACTCCATTATGAATAACCCCAATATGTTGGTCACGCAAAAAAGGATATTGCGATAATAATGATTTTTTTACGTGCTGTGAAACGGCAATAAAATGTGATTTTTTACTTAATGTATAAGAATCAATTTTGCAACGAACTGCCCCTTGATATGATGTTTGATTATGCACAACGGATACAATCGGTATTTTTAATAAAGTACCCATAAAACGGCCACATATATTTGCCGCCCATAATAAGGTGTGTACACAATCTGGACGTATTGTTATAAATAACCACAATAAACGGATAAAAAAAATCGGATCATAGGTAAAAAATAAACCAGAAACAGAATGAATTGGCATTCCGGCATCACGAAACTTTTGTTCGTAGGGACCACCGCGAAAATAAATAATTCGATGCTCAAATGCTGTTTTATCCAAATGAGTAATCAAATCAAACAAAACTGATTGTGCACCACCAATTTCTAAGCTAGAGATAATATGGACAAGTTTTATCCGCATAACTTTTGATCACACTTTTTTACGCAATACCTTTTTATCAACTTTACCCGTGGCAGTAACCGGTAATTCATCGGTACCACAAATAAATATTTTTGGCACTTTATACGGTGCTAAAAATCGCATACACAATTTTTTTAATGTGTTTTCTATATCCGATTCTCGTTCTGGTTTTCGCAACTGTACAAATGCAACTGCTACTTCTCCAACATCCGGATCTTTTTTTCCCACTATACCAACACGAATTACATTGTGATGCGACAGAATAATATTTTCAATTTCTTGTGGGTAAATATTAAGGCCTTTGTGAATAATTAAATCTTTTATTCTACCGGTAATAACAATCTTTCCTTTTCGATTTATATAAGCAAGATCACCAGTATTTAACCACCCATCTTTTAATACTTCTTGCGTTAATGTTGGTTCATTATAATAACCAAGCATAATATTTGGACCGGTCAGCCATAATTGACCAATTTCTCCCTGCGGTAATTCATTTCCCGCATCATCTAAAATACGACACGAAATACCAACAAGCGGACTGCCAACAATGCCAGTTGGCGCTGTTTCGTCATCTAAATCAAAAGAAATAACCGGTGCTGTTTCGGTTAATCCATAACCACTGCAAATTTTACGCCGATATAATAATGCAAATGCTGCACGAATTTTGTCCGGTAATGCATCACCACCAGAAACAAAATATTTAACCGAATCAAGCGGTGCTTTTTTGAGCAAACACAATACGCCATATAATGCAGGCACACCTAAAAAAAAAGTGGGCTTATGTTGCAAACCATGCATAATAAGACGTCGATCAACTTTTGGTACAACAATAACCGATGCACCAGTTAACATCGGTGCCCACACACACGTATTTTGTGCAAAAACATGAAATAATGGCAACACACCAAACACGCGTTCTTTTTGTCCATTTTCTAAATGTAATCCGGCTACCGATTGTATCACATTCGTAACAATCGCACGTGAACTGAGCATAACCCCTTTTGGCACGCCGGTTGTTCCTGAAGTATATAATAATGCACACATTTCATCATTGTCTAAATCAGTGTGCTCATTATTTTCCGGCTGTTCTTTTTTTGCCAACATATCTTGTTCTGTCAATATTGTTTTATTTTTATCGCCAAAAAGCTGCGTGCGATTCGTTGATGTTACAATTACTTTTGGTTTTGCATCATCTACAATATGTGCAAGTTCCATTTCGCGTAAAAAAGTATTCACCGGCACCACAACTGCCCCGCACTGCCAAATTGCAAAATATGCAACATAAAATTCGGGTGAATTTTCTAAGCACATCACCACACGATCGCCTTTTTGCACACCATGTTTTTTTAATACTTGTGCAAAAAAACTGGCTCGCTGATATAACTGCGAAAAAGTAATTTTTTGTTCACGATATATTAACGAAATTGCATCGCCAAATTCACGCGATGCATGCTGCAACATTCGCCCCGCATAAAGCAAATTGCCCTTTTCATCGCATAATGAATTGTATAAATGATCAAATCGTTTTCGCTGCGCTTTTTGCTCGCCCATTTTTTACTCTTTATATTCGATAACTTGCACAGGACACGATTGTGCCGCTTGTCTTATTTCATCTTTACATTGTTCCAATGGTGCATCTTTTTTTACATGCGAAATATCGGTTACTTCAAAAACTTCTGGCGCAATAAACTCACATGCACCGCAGGTAATGCATCCAGGATTAATAATTACTTTTTTCATCTGTATTAACCTACTTTTAAAAAGACTTTCCACTAGTAATACCGTATACTGGTATTATAATTAATACAAGAGATAGAGATATCATAACTCAATATCACAACTTAATTTAACGCATATGAAACTAAAAAACGGTATGTTAATTTCTGTTGAAGGAATTGATGGATCAGGAAAAAGTACCCTGATTAAAAATGTAGCGCAATTATTACGTGCATATAATCTTCCGGTTATTTTGACCAAAGAACCGGGCGGCAGTGCACTAGGAAAACAATTACGCACTATTTTGCAAACACAAACCACACCATTAACGCCAAAAGCAGAATATTTATTATTCGCAGCGAATCGCGCGCAACATTTTCACGAAGTAATTATGCCAAATCTGCAACAACACAATCTTATTATTTCTGACCGCATGGCCGATTCTTCACTCGTATATCAAGGATATGGACGCGGTCTTGATTTGGACATGCTGCGCACCATAAATAGATGGGCTATGAATACTATACAACCTGACTTAACAGTATATATTAAAATTCCATATAACATCGCACGTGACCGTATTGCCGCACGAAAACAGTTAACCACGTTTGAAAAAGAACATGAAAATTTTATCAAAAAGTTAATGGTCGGTTTTGATGAAATTTTTACTGACAAAAAAAATGTTATACAACTGGACGGTACCAAAAAACCAGATGATATTGCTCACCATGCAACAGAAAGAATTATGCAATGGATACAGCAAACCAATCGGTAAAAAATACACAACACCTATCATTATCACCCGCACAATTATTTATTGGGCCCGATCATGCAACTTTTACAGCAGCACAAACTGCTATAAAAAAAGCATTGTGTAATAAAAATGGTTGCAATAATTGCATCACATGCCAACAAATAGATCAACATCAACATCATGCATTATTATGGCTACAGCCAGAAAAACAATATACACGCGAACAATTACAGCCACTTTTTAACACGATCACATTTGCACTCGATTCCGGTCAACAGTTTTTTTTCGTTATACAAAGCGCACAACAATTAACAACGGCCTGCGCAAATAGTTTACTTAAGTCACTAGAAGAACCGCCACCCGGCTATCATTTTTTATTATTAACTAATAATACAGACCGCATTTTACCCACTATACGTTCTCGCTGCACGCAAATTCGCGTTAATAGTCATGCTGACACACCACAACATCAGGAATTATTTTCCGTATTTACCACAACCAGTTTTTCTGATCCGGTGCTTTTTTTAAAAAATATACAGCAAACCAAAATAACGGAATATGAAAGCATTGCACTTATTGATCGGTTGCTCGAATATTGGACTGCACAATATAAAGAAGCGATTATCAATAATAATAAAACAACAAGTATTTCTGCTCAACACGTTATTGATGCGCTGAATAATGCGCTTACCTTTCCACCCATGCCTGGAAGCAGCAAGTTATTATGGAAAGATCTTTTTTTACACATTAAAGCAATTTAATTTTTCCTGATACTTTTAACCCTTCGACTCCAACTATCCGAGCATCCTGAGGATAGCACAGCGAACTTGAAGGATCAGGGCGAACGGGAAGAAACGTTTTTAATTTCACCAAGATTACTATTCTTTCTATCATTTATTTTTCCTGATACTCTCAATCGATTCCTGAATAAAATCAGGAAGCTTCTTTAATAATTCTTTTTCATTTTTATGTAATTTTGATTTACCGCACAACTGATACAAAATAAATGCCTGACTTAATGAAAGAGTATCAAGATAATTATATGTATTATTGAGCGGCGTTAAATCATAGAAAGAAATCATGCCAATACATACACTTGTCCTTTTGAAAAGCAGTGCATTAGGTATCACAACAAATTTTCCCCCAGGGCTCAATAAAACATTTGGAAAATAATTATAATATTTTAGTTTAAAAATTTTTATGAAAAAAGCTTAATTTAAATAGAAAATACATAAGAAACGAGAAGTAAGACAATTATGAGAATAGAAATAAAGAAACCTTATCA
>SDBT01010867.1_pt1 | contig 14675 bp, 12 predicted proteins | sample 2277101 | NCBI WGS metagenome assembly SDBT01 (sample SAMN10404973, study PRJNA504765) | marine sediment metagenome | isolation source: marine sediment core GS10_PC15, 103 cmbsf | place: Arctic Ocean: Southern Knipovich Ridge | collected 2010
GATTACACGGGAAGGATTGGCGCCGCTTCTGTCACATTTGTTAATAAAGGCCAGACAAGGCACTTTATACCGCTTCATTTGCTGATCAACAGTAATGGACTGTGACTGAACACCTCCAACAGAACACAGAACAAGTATTGCGCCGTCAAGAACCTTTAAAGCTCTTTCTACCTCTATTGTAAAATCAATGTGCCCCGGAGTATCAATGATATTGATCTCATGGCCCTGCCATTCACAGTATGTTGCTGCTGAAGCTATAGTTATGCCGCGTTCCTTTTCAAGCTCCATAGAATCCATTGTTGCACCAACGCCATCTTTTCCTTTCACATCATGAATTGCATGGATACGTTTGGTGTAAAAGAGAATCCTTTCGGTAAGCGTGGTTTTACCTGAATCAATGTGTGCGCTTATACCTATGTTTCTTACTTTTTCAGAAGTCTTTTCCATAATGTTTTTATCCTAAATTTATATTACTCAAACTGAAAACAAAAAATCCCGCATTGGGAATTATACCATATGGGGATTTATATTAACTATGAATGATTTCCAAATTAGAAAAAGAAGTTACATCATCTCAATTCAATCCTCTATGGTTGCAGTAATAGTTGGCTGAAACTTATCGTCATCAAATGAAAAAAGGATTAAACTATTTATTAAAAATAAGTTTGTCAAGAAAATTTTTCGATGTCTCCTTCAACAACTGTCCCCTCCTTTATAACCGCCTGAGATCCACCACTGTTATTTATTACAACATTCCCCTTAATCTTTACATTTGCTTCAAAAAAAACATCCCCTATTATGGTCAAAGATTCACAATCAACTAAAGAAGGAATGCCATTTGCAAACCTTTTATCAAACATATCTATTTTAGTGTAATATTTCGGATCAAGATCTATTATTATATTAAAATTTCCACCATTCTGTTTTCTTGCCGGGTTAATAATAAAGTCTTTATCGTCTGAAAATAAAAAACAGTCAGAACGAACAGCCATAAGATTATTACATGTTTTAACAGGAAAAAAACGGGATCTTGGGACTCTGATCGCTATTGCACCTTCAATAATTGAGATAGCTGACCCCATTGCAGTTTCTATCTGATAAGCAGGCGGGCTTAATTCATCTCTTGGATCTAAGCTCTTAGGATTCAGAATCATAGGAAGCTTAACTGTCCCATGTTTATCAATTAAATTTTTCAAAAATCTTAAATCAAGCCATATATTATTCGTATTGAAGTATTTATACTTACTTATATCTCTGCACTTTTTACGTTCCATCTGCGGGCACTGGGCTGCTTCACGTAAAATCATATGGCCATTCTTATGTCTGGCCATATGACCTCCTTTGAAATCAACGGGTATCCTTTCCGAAACCTCCATCATAAAAGGAAAGCCTTTCTCGGAAAAAAATCCAAGGAGCGATTTATCTATAGTAGCGCCCAAATTATCGGAATTTGCAATAAAAGCGTATATTATCCCCTCATCAAGTAGTTGCTGAAGAATTCCTGAGGTTAACAAGGCTGTATATACATCTCCATGGCCGGGTGGATTCCATTCAAGGCGTCGGTTGCCGGGCCAATCTGCAGGAGCAAGGTCATGCCGCAAGATCTTGGGGAACCTGTGCTGAAGGAATAACTTTGGAGCTATGGATGGCTTAATGTTTGATAAAGCAGAAATTGTATCCTGATGAGTACTGAAACTGTTCATAAGGCACAGCTCAACATTGAACTTTTCCGCTTTTTCTAAAATTATTTCAAGGAATGTCTTGTCATCTTTTGCCCGTATTAGAGACTTTGCTTTTTTTAGACCCATAGTTGTGCCAAGACCGCCGTTCAAAACTATCATAACGACATGTTTTAATGCTTTTTCACCGGCATCTGCATATTCAGATGCATCTCTTGCATCTTCAATCTCATCTGAATTAACGGGTCTTATATCTTTGTCATAAATAAATCCTTTTTCACCGGCAATAACCTTTTCATAATAATATGCAAATGTATCAATAACTATGGGATTAATGCCCTCTTTTTGCATTTTTGATATAAAGGACTGTAAGTATTTGGGCTCGCTCGAATTCTTCAAATAAACTCCCTGCAACTAATATAAGTTCTTAACATTTAAATCTGTTCAATCCATCCAAAAGGATCTTCTGTTATGCCGTATTGTATGTCTGTTATGGCATTATAAAACTTGTTTGCCATAGGACCAACTTTACCGTCGTTTATGGTTAAAACCTTTTCGCCGTATTTTATTTCACCAACAGGTGAAATAACGGCAGCAGTACCTGATCCGAAAATCTCCTGAAGCTTTCCTGATTCGTGCGCATCAATCAACTCGTCTATGCTGATTTTTCTCTCTTCAACTTTTAAATTCCACATTTTTGCAAGAGAAACCACAGAATCTCTGGTAATGCCTGAAAGTATGCTTCCGGTTAAAATAGGAGTAATAATCTCGTTATCTATGACAAAAAATATGTTCATAGATCCTACTTCTTCCACATATTTACGCTCAATTCCGTCAAGCCATAAAACCTGTGTGTATCCATTTTTATGGGCTTCTTCGCCTGCATAAAGACTTGCTGCATAGTTTCCGGCTGTTTTTACATTTCCAACACCGCCTTGCACTGCTCTAACATGGTTTTTTGTTACCCAGATTTTAACTGGATTAAAACCTTCATTATAATATGCACCAACCGGTGAAAGGATAATAAACAAACGATATGTATGAGAAGCACGTACCCCCAGAAATGGGTCCATGGCAATAATTGCCGGTCTTATATAAAGAGAAGTATCATGAGTGCCAGGCACCCAGTCTTTTTCAATATTTAACAGCTGCTTCATAGCGTTAAAGAGAAAGTCCTCATCAATCTCAGGAATGCATAAGGCACGTGCAGATTTATTAAGCCTTGTAAAATTATCTCTCGGTCGAAAAAGCTGTATATTTCCCGACTCTGCCCTAAAGGCCTTGAGCCCTTCAAAAATGGCCTGGCCATAATGAAGAACCATAGTCGCCGGGTCCATTATGAAGGATGTGTATGGTTCTATGCGCGGATTATGCCATCCTTTTTCCGGATTGTAATCCATATTAAACATATGGTCTGTAAATATTGTTCCAAAACTAAGATTGGAATCATCCGGCCGTTGCTTCAATGTGTCGCATCTTTTAATAGTTATTTGCATTTCAACCTCCTCAGGCTGACTCAAAAAGATGATTCCTTAAGTTGGAGAATTTTTTTAACCCGCATCATTAAGCGAAATGTATCATTAGATGTCGCCCGATAAATTCCAGAGCATAAGACCGGTTTTATTATCATAAGCTCTTTCAAAAGGCTTTCCTTTTAATTCCTGAAGGTTGATTTCCCCCGCAAAAATAATTGTCTCTGAAAAAAGATGCCCTCCAATCATTTTAGCCTGCACATCACTTAAGGCGATGTGCGCATGTACAAATGGACTGCCATCTTTTATTGAAACGTTACCAGTACATGCTATGATTTCAAGAGGGGCTTTTTCGCTGGAAGTTACATAAACCTGTTGTTTCTGGTCATAACATCCTAATGTAACGGATGAAACAGAGCCAATAACTGAAAAAACGGCCATCTGGATTGATGTTTCTTTACAGAAGTCTTCAACAGAAGCTATCAAATCCTTGCCGTAAGGAAGTGACCCTAAAAAAAAACGACCAAGTTGAAACTCAGAATAAGATATATTCTTCATATAAACAAAAGATTAAATCCAATTTATACCTAAGTTGAGCGATTTTTTGCGAAGAAATGTGCCAAGATCTTGATGCAGCAAAGTTTGCAAAAAGCGTAGGCATACCAATGGATATGTCGAGATTTTTCGCAAGTCCTTGATGCGCAAGAGGTTGGTGCAAGTCGAGTAAAAAATCGCTCAATTTAGGTTATAGGTTGATGTTTTTATTTTATCTTTTGACATATAAGAATATTTTCGCTTTAAATCAAGAAATAAGTTTTTTGTAATGCGTTAGCTTTTTGAAAATATATCCGCTTCAAGTGTGATCTATTGACATCATTTTTTTATTCAGATAGGAAAGTCCGAGTTTTTTGATACTAAACCTATGAAAGGGAAAAAATATGAATTCGTTAAATGATAAGCCTGATATGACCGGTATCGAACCTGTTAGATTCGGCCCTGATGACAAATTTAAATTTGAATGCCATAAGGGTGTAAAATGTTTTACCAAATGCTGTCGTGGTATTAACATTAATCTTACCCCTTATGATATTATCAGGCTAAAAAATCGCCTGCAGCTTTCATCAGAAGAATTCTTGGCAATCTATACTGAACCACAGCTACTAGAAAAAACAGATCTCCCCATTGTAACCTTAAAGTTGATGGACGATGAAGAAAAATCATGCCCTTTTGTAAGGGATGATGGATGCATAATCTATGAAGACAGACCGACTACCTGTCGTTACTATCCCCTAGGCGTTGCTTCATTAAGTCACAAAGAAGGGGCTGATGACAAGGAATTCTACTTTTTTGTGCATGAACCTCACTGCCTTGGCTTTGAAGAGGAAAAAATATGGACGGTACGCGAATGGCGGGAAGATCAGGGCGTTGACATTCATGATGAAATTAATGCTGGGTGGACGGATCTGCTAGTCAGGAAGAGATCTTTCCCAAAAAATGTAATGCTCACCGAACAGAGCAAGAAAATGTTTTTCTTAGCAAGTTACAACATTGATAAGTTCAGAGAATTTGTTTTTGAAAGTTCGTTCCTAAAGCGCTATGATATAAAAAAAGATACTATTGAAAAGATTAAGGAAGATGAAATAGCTCTATTAAATTTCGGAATCAAGTGGCTGAAGTTCCTCCTTTTTAAAGAAGGCGATTTTAGCCTGAAAGAAGAAAAGAAATCTGATTGATTTGATGAACTCTTAAAAAGTCAAAATTTCGATGGCAAAGTAAAAAGCTCCAAATTCAAGGCGCGCAAATCCTGAGGAGAGAGGCGTACTTATAGCTACGCCGCAATGACAAAGGATGCAGCGCAACGCAGAAAATGGACTTTTTACGAAGCCATCAGTATTCTTCGTAAAAAAGCCCTTCACAGCTCGAAGAATCTTTTAAACGAGCCTCAATATCTACACCAAAGAAATCCGCTGCCGGTTGAAATATCTCAGGGTTATCGGCCTGTATTTTTTTTGCAGCTTCAAGAACTTTATTTAGACCATTTTTCGACATTTTTCCCAAAGGCCTTCTGCATTCTCCAGAGGTCACGCCAAGAATAGCCATAAGGTTCTTTATGCCCAGAGGATTCCTTGCCCTGCAAACAACTTCTCCATAAGGCGTCATTTCCCTAGTTATAACGGTAACCAGTTTAAAGAGCGGTCCCAGTGCCGACAACAGTTTCTTGGCCTCGGCCTGGTTACCCTGCTCAATAGAATTAACCATTTCAGTAACAGCTTTTGGGGCAATATTTGAAACAACGGAAATAACTCCCGCTGCTTTTATCTGCGGATCAAGCATCATATCATATGTCATTCCATCATCACCTGACAGAATAGTAAAATCATCTCCGCAACAAGCTCTTGTACGTTTCATATTATCTATATTTGCAGTTGCCTCTTTAACAGTATTTACATTTTTAAACTCCTTATTAAGGATGGCCAAATCCTCCGGCAAGAGCTGCGCACCGGTCCTTCCAGGAATTACATAAGGAATAATCTCAATATCATGAAAAGCTTTGGCAACCGGCTCAATATATTCTCTACGTATTTCAAGGGAACTTGGGCCATTATAATATGGATCTACAAGTAATACAGCATCAACGCCAACATCGACAGCGTGTTCAGTTGCGGCAATAGTTTCATTGGTGTTGTTACTTCCTGTACCTGCTATACAAATACATTTACCTTTTGTTTTTTTTGCAATATCCTCTATTACCTTATTATGTTCATCCCAGGTTAACGAAGGGCTTTCACCTGTTGTTCCAACAGCTAAAATTCCCGTTATACCGTTCTTTATCTGAAAATCTACAAGCTTGCCAAGATTCTCACAATCAACAGCAAAATTACTAAATGGCGTTATAAGTGCTGTGAAACATCCTGTTATCATAACAACCCCCTTGTTAAAGAAATTTACCCCCAATAAACCTATAACACTAAGAAATTATATAAAATATATAACTATGTCAAGAAAAAATATTGTTCTAAATTTATAAAAAATTGAAGGTATTATTATACTATAATGCTTTAATAGTTTAACATTGACTTATAATTGTTTTTGATTTATTTTAACTTTTTTTTAATAATATTTGTCATTGGTTTGACAACTTGTTTATGTAAATGATTCTATTTTTTATTAAAGGAATATACCATGCCAAAAGCAAAAAATGTAGAAGAATACATTGCTATGCAAAGGGACGCCGTAGCTTCAAATCCGGATTGCGGAACATCTCACTATAACCTTGCAGTAGGCCTGATGGGTCAGAAAAAATATAACGAAGCTGAGAGAGAACTTCATGCTGCGATAGATTGCAGCCCAAACATAGCCGAAGCTTATGTACAACTTGGAGGGATCTGCCTGCAGCGTGGTGACCTGGACGGCTGTTTAGAATATAATAAACAGGCAACAAAGGCAAGGGCCGGTTTTTCCGAAGGTTATGGCAATATAGGATTCGTTCATCTTCAAAGGGGAGAGGCAGAAGAAGCTGTTGCAGCCCTTAAAAAAGCTATTTCTTTTAATTCCAAGTTTATTCAGGCTCATTCTACATTAGCAAGCGCTTATTTGATGTCAGGCTTGATTGATGAGAGCATAAAAGCCAATTTAAAAGTAATTGAACTTGATCCTAATTTTGCAGTTGCTTATAATAATTTAGCAATAGCGTATTTAGAAAAAGGCGAATATGATAAAGCCGTCGAAAATTGCGATAAAGCAATTAAACTCGGTTATGAGGTAGCACCGGAAATTCTAAAAGAAATTGAAAACCACAGATAACGAGATCTGGAATTAATCATGCGGCCCAATTAAGTATAATGAATTGAGACCTTTGGAAAATGTACAATTTTGTTCAAGTTCAAGGAAGACGAAAATTTTAAACGCAGGAATACATTGAGTATTTCGAGGCTTAAAATTTGAGTCTGACGCTGAAACTGGGCAAAAGGGGGCGTTTTGCAAAGGTCTCAAATTATTGGGTCACAGTTTTTTGACTTAATAAAAAATGCCCGCTAAACCTCAATTCAAGTATTATCTTCAACAAAAAAAAAACCTTCTAAGCAAAAACAGCAATATTTGGTCTTTACCACTTCCCATGAGCAGGAAAAAGTCTCAGAAAGTTGACGGAATTTCTTTAACTTATGGGGATTATTTTTATGCTGTCCGCTCTTTTTTGGAAAAAGAGAAATTTAAATCTATTACTTCTGCAATCTCTCAACAATTAAATCAAAATATAAAACCTGAAGAAATAAAAGAAATCCGTATCTATTTGGAAAAACATGGAGAATTTTATCATCCCGCAAAGATTGAAACCCGTATTAATGGATCAAGAATTCTCTTTGTATTAAACGTTGCGATATCAAGTACAGGTAAAAATTATATCAAAAGAGAGTTCGAAATTCTAAATAAACTCAATAATGAGTTTTCGTTTTCATTTATCCCAAAAGTTTATCGCCAGGATAAAATAAGTATAAAAGATAAAGACGTTGAAATCAGCATGTTTTTGGGGGAATGGTTTGAGGGTTTTAATGAATTTCATATTTCCCAAAATAAACATAAACAAGCTAAAACAGATTCAAGCATAAAAATAGTTGTATGGGACCATGAAAAAGGCAACTTTTCCCTTTCTGCTGATGAAACTTTGGAACTGTACAGCCAGGTAGCCATGATTTTGACATGCTACTATAATGCTGAGACTTTTGAGCAAATATTTCCCTGGCATCACGCTGCAGGTGACTTTGTCATAAAATTTCAAAACAACAATATGAAACTGAAGCTCATTACAGTCAGGCAGTACACACCCATGCTTGAAAATAAAAATGAAATTGCAAAAAATAACACAGATAGCGATATCTATTTAATACTTGAAGCTATGCTTGTATTTTTTCTTAATCTTTCAATAAGAAACCGTCTTGACAGGCTTGATGGAATCGGAGAAATAATCTGGTCTGATAATATTGCTGTTGAGGGAACGCTAAAAGGTTTTTTAAAGGGTCTGTCCCAAACATCTTCCAATAATTTAATCCCTGACACCCTTGCAGTTGATTTTATAAATTATATTTCATGTTTTACAAAAACAGATTTGCTGGAACTATCTAATTCCATAGTTAATACATATAATCCAATGGCTCCTGAAATTTCTGCAATAAGACAAAATTTAAAAAATCATGTTGATATACTTTTTAGTACAATAAAAAATTTATCCTCTTGAAATCACTATATTTTTATTAATATTATGACTCGCAGTCTGATTGTAAATGATTTTTTTATTTAAAAATTATTTACATACAATTACACAATATAAAGACGTTATAAAAATTTAAAACTCAATATAAAGTGTATTAAGCCTGAAGCAATTTTTTTTTAACCATGTAAATTCTTTAAACCATTCCTTATCATGCCTTTTTTGTTGACAAAGAACAAGATTGGTTATATATCCATGAACTTAAACAGGTTATCTATATATAACCTAAAGAAAAATCCATAAAATCAATAGATTATCAATCAAATCTATCGTGAAAATTGAATAGCAAATTGAGAGGAGGTGACCGTAAGAGTCCCGCATGGGAAAGTGATTATTATTTATAGTCAGTATGGTTAATTATTACAAAAAATGGAGGTAAGACTATGGCAAAACACGATACTCCTTTGATTGACCAGCTAGAATCTGGTCCGTGGCCGAGCTTTGTATCTGATATAAAGCTGGAGGCTGAGTCAAGGGCAAAGAATGAAAAGGGTTTAGACTATCAAATCCCCGTGGATGTCTGTGAGGATCTTCTGGGAGTGCTTGAGCTTTCATATAAACATGGGAGAACTCACTGGAAACACGGCGGGATCGTCGGTGTATTCGGCTATGGCGGTGGAGTTATAGGAAGATATTGCGACCAGCCGGAAATGTTCCCGGGTGTTGCGCATTTCCACACTGTCCGCGTAAACCAGCCTTCCGGCAAATACTATACAACAAAATTTCTGAACGATCTCATGGACATCTGGGATCTGCGCGGCAGCGGTATGACCAACATGCATGGTGCTACCGGTGATATTGTTCTTATCGGTACAACAACACCTCAGCTGGAAGAAATCTTTTGGGAGCTGACCCACAATATGGACACAGACCTTGGCGGCTCAGGTGGTAACCTGCGAACTCCTTCCTGCTGTCTGGGAACATCACGCTGTGAATATGCCTGCTACGATACCCAGGAACTGTGTCATTATATGACCATGGAATATCAGGATGAGCTCCATCGTCCTGCTTTTCCCTATAAGTTTAAATTCAAATTCGACGGATGCCCCAACTGCTGCGTAGCATCTATCGCCCGTTCAGACTTGGCCTTTATCGGCACATGGCGCGATGATATCCGTATTGACCAGAAAGCTGTCGCCGCTTATGTAGGTGGTGAAATTCCTTCCAACGCGGGAGCTCACTCCGGCCGTGACTGGGGTCCGTTTGACATCCAGAAAGAAGTTGTTGAACTTTGTCCTACCGGGTGCATGCGATATGAAGGTGGAAAACTCGAAATCAATAACAGAGAGTGTTATAGATGTATGCACTGCATCAACGTAATGCCCAGAGCTCTTAGAGTAGGCGAAGATAAGGGCATGTCTATATTTTGTGGCGCAAAAGCCCCGATTCTAGACGGAGCGCAGGTTGCCACTATGCTTGTTCCTTTTGTGAAAGTTGAAGAGCCTTATGATGAACTCCATGAGGTAATTGGAAATGTCTGGGACTACTGGATGGAAGAAGGCAAGAACAGAGAGCGTGTAGGCGAATTAATCAAGCGTCAGGGCTTGCAGAAGATGCTCGAAAAATGCAACTTGAAACCGATTCCGCAGCATGTTCAAGAACCTCGCGCCAACCCGTATATCTTCTGGAGAGAAGATGAAGTTCCGGGCGGATGGACGCGTGATATCGACGAATTTAGAAAACACCATCAGAGATAGGGGGAAAATACCATGGCATTTATATCTTCAGGTTACAATCCTGATAAACCGATGGAAAACAGAATAACCGACATCGGTCCAAAGAAATATGATAACTTTTACCCTCCGGTTATTGCAGCAAACAAGGGTAAATGGCTATATCATGAAATCCTGTCACCAGGAGTTCTGGTACATGTTTCAGAAACAGGCGATGAAGTCTATACTGTAAGAGTTGGCGCTGCTCGTCTCATGAGCATCACCCTGCTCCGCGAAGCATGCGAAATTGCTGATAAACATTGCGACGGACACCTAAGGTTTACCACCAGAAACAATATCGAATTCATGGTAGACAGCAAGGATAAACTTGAACCTCTAAAACAGGATCTTGCCGGCAGAAAATTTGCTGCTGGAAGCAACAAGTTCCCTATTGGTGGTACCGGCGCCGGCATTACCAACATCGTGCATACCCAAGGTTGGGTTCACTGCCACACACCGGCAACCGACGCTTCAGGAACTGTAAAAGCAACCATGGACGTTCTTTTCGATGATTTCCAGAACCATAGGATGCCCGCAAATGTCCGTGTATCAATGGCATGCTGTCTTAACATGTGCGGTGCTGTTCACTGCTCGGATATCGCAATCCTCGGTTATCACCGGAAACCACCACTTATTGACCATGAATATCTGGACAAAATGTGCGAAGTTCCTCTGGCTGTAGCTGCATGCCCAACTGCAGCAATCAAGCCAACCAAAGTCGAGTTTAAAGGAGAAAAACTAAACTCGGTTTCAGTTAAACCGGAGAGGTGTATGTACTGCGGTAACTGTTACACAATGTGTCCGTCAATGCCTCTTGCAGACACAGAAGGCGACGGAATAGTTATTATGGCAGGCGGTAAGATTTCCAACAGAAGAAGCGCACCCAAGTTCTCCAAGTGCGTTGTGGCATTTATACCAAATGAAATGCCTCGCTGGCCGACTATGACCGCAACAATCAAGAGAATTGTTGAGGCTTATGCAAATGATGCCAATAAGTACGAGCGTGTGGGTGAATGGGCGGAAAGAATCGGCTGGGAAAAATTCTTTGAAAAATGTGAGATTGAATTCACACATCATCTCATTGATGATTTCCGTGATGCTGCCTATTACACATGGCGTCATACAACTAATTTTAAGTTCTAATTACATTAATCAATATACCGGAGGCAAATTATTTGCCTCCGGTGCAAATTTATGAGGCTTAATAATGGCTATAGCAGATGAACAAACAGCAAAAGATACAATTGTAGAAAAGCTCAAGAAAAAAAAGGGCAAAACAAAATTTTATCTTAAAGATTACTATAAAATGCTTCCCGATGAAAAACTTATGGATGTGAAGAGGCTTGTAAATAAAATGGTTCGGGAAGAAATCCTTGAGTACTGGTCTAGCGGCAGTACTACCCTGATTGGACTCAAAGGTCTCGGGAAGCAACACGCCACCGAAGAAGATGAGTAAGATTATAATTTAATGCAGCAGGATGGGACAGGTTTTCCCGGAATTGTTATTGCAGCCTTACGGGGCGGTTCGGGAAAAACCATATTTTCAATAGGAATAATTGCTGCATGGAAAAATCTTAAAAAAAATGTCGCCCCCTTTAAAAAAGGTCCGGATTATATAGATGCTGGCTGGCTTGCTATGGCAGCTGGCCGGCCATGCTATAATCTTGATGCCTTCCTTGTCAGTAAAGAACAAATTCTAAATTCATTCCACACCCACACATTAAAGAGCGATATTGCAGTAATCGAAGGTAATCGTGGTCTCTATGATGGTTTAGATACAGAGGGAAGCACCAGCACTGCTGAGCTTGCAAAACTTCTTAACCTTCCTGTGATCCTGTGCTTAGATTGCACAAAGAGCACTCGAACCATGGCGGCCATTGTTTATGGGTGCATTAAATTCGATCCCACTGTAACAATAAAAGGTATAATATTAAACCGTGTTGCAGGATCGAGGCATGAAAATATTGTTCGCAAAAGCATCGAAAACTACTGTGGAATACCGGTTTTTGGCGCTGTCCCAAAGCTTGGCAAGCAAAATTTTCCTGAAAGGCACATGGGGCTTATACCCACTCCAGAACATGAATGGGCAAATGATTCAATAAATGCTGCATTTCAAATGGCTAAAAGCTATATTGATCTTGAATCCCTGATCGAAGTTGCACATGATGTATCTTTAAAGAAACCTGAAGAAAGAATTGAACAGCCTGAAATAATTATTAAACGACCAGAAATAACCGGTGATGCAATTCCAAGAATTGGCATAATTAAAGACTCCGCTTTTCAGTTCTACTATCCTGAAAATATTGATGCACTTGTTGCAGCAGGTGCGGAAACAGTATTTATAAGCCCGCTTAGAACAAATAAAATACCACCTGTAGATGCTCTCTATATCGGCGGCGGCTTTCCTGAAACCCATGCAAAAGAACTTTCAGAAAATGAACAATTCAGGAATGAGTTAAAAGCATTAGCCGAAGATGGCCTGCCAATATACGCCGAATGCGGAGGTTTGATGTATCTTGGAGAAAAACTTGTTCTTGACAACAAATCATATCCAATGGCAGGAGTATTGCCTGTTGTATTCGGTCTTTCCAAAAAACCAAAAGGGCACGGCTACACAATCATTTCAATTGAAAGAGAAAACAAGTATTTCAAGAAGGGAAGCGAAATAAGGGGGCATGAGTTTCACTATTCATATGTTCTTGAATGGAAAGGAAATGATAAGGATCTGGTTTTTAACATGAAAAGGGGAAATGGTTTTATTAATAAAAAGGACGGCATATGTTATAAAAATGTACTTGCCACATACACCCATATTCATGCCTTAGGAACTCCCTCCTGGGCAGAGGCTATGGTCAGCAATGCAATTTCTTATAGATTCCCAGATAAATAATTTCACTGCGTTATCAGTCAAAATCCTCAACAACGCACAACCCAGTACGACTTGCTCGGATTTCTCCTTATAGCCTTGCAGAATTATAGTGTTTGTCAGAATAATGTTCCGTTAAAATATAGTAGCAATATTCTCTCTCTTTGGTTTGATCATTTTGAACGTTTCTAAGGCTCGTTCGAATACCGCTACTATATTTATAACCAATCAGAACATATTTTTGACAACCGCTATAATTATCTGAAGATCTATACAACAAAATCAAAAAAACAGGGCAAACATTATAAATAATGTTTGCCCTGTTTTTTAAAATCTGCAGATATTAAATTATTTCTTCTTTTTGGGATGGCACTTTGCGCATGATGTAGGTGCTGCTTTTGTGCCGCTCTTCTTATTGGCCACCTTATGACAGCCTTTGCAGTTTACATGTATTGCATAGGCATGATACTCCAGCTTTTCCTTCGTTGAAAGCTTTGAAGCGCCTTTTTTAGCCCTTGGAGGTCTGCCCGCTTTGGTGTGACACTCAATGCAATTCTGAACCTCATCGCCCAGTTTCAGATCATTAAGCGGTTTATTGTCAGCATCATGATGACATTCACCACAGCCTGCATTGTATTCCTCATTATGCTTCTTGTGTGTAAAGGTGACTATGCTCTTCTTATGCTTGGCATAAGCCTGGTTTTCCATTTTGACACAATCAGCAACTGTAGTCCCGGCATAAATAGCGGTAGCGAGAAACAAGGAAGCAATTCCTACAACAGCTATAATCAATAAATATCTTTTATTCATATGCAGTCTTCACCTCCTTCCATTCTTAGGATTATTAATTGATAATTCATCTAATAATTTTTTATATAAAAAATTCTTTATCAAGTAAAAACTGTTCTGTCAATGACAAAGAATCTATGTAAAAAACCAATTAAACATCATTATCGATTTTTTGTGACTTTTTTTTCCCAAAAATTCTAGCACCAATTATGCTGATTTCATAAAGAAGCATCAATGGAAAAGCCATCATAATCTGGGTTACAACATCCGGTGGAGTTAAAATAGCTGCAAAAACAAAAAATAAAAGCAGGGCATATTTTCTGTTCTTTTTTAAAAATTCAACTGTAACTATGCCGAGTCTGGCCAGAAACGTAATAATAAGCGGAAGTTCAAAAACCAGTCCAAAGGCAAGTAGCAACTTTGAGGAAAAGCTTAAATACTCACGCATTGATGGAAACGCTTGGATTGTCTCAGTGGCAAATCCTAAAAAAAACTTAAATCCAAACGGAAAAACAATAAAATATCCGAACAATGCCCCGCCGATAAAGAAAAAAGAAGAAAGAAAAACTATAGGAAATAGAAGTTTTTTTTCCTTGCCATAAAGTCCTGGCGCAACAAACAGCCAGAATTGATATAATAATACAGGAGCGGCTATCATTAATCCTGATAGTAAAGATACCTTTAGATATGTAAAGAAAGCCTCCGGCAGACCTGTAAAAATAAGTTTATCATCTGCCTGCATTGCTGAAATTAAAGGTATAGTCAGGTAATGGAAAATTTTTTCCTTAAATCCATATGAAATAATAAAACCTATACCTATAGCTATAAAACAGATAACTATACGCTTCCTTAGCTCCTCAAGATGACCTGTAAAAGGCATTTTCTCATCTT
>SDBT01010868.1_pt1 | contig 14674 bp, 10 predicted proteins | sample 2277101 | NCBI WGS metagenome assembly SDBT01 (sample SAMN10404973, study PRJNA504765) | marine sediment metagenome | isolation source: marine sediment core GS10_PC15, 103 cmbsf | place: Arctic Ocean: Southern Knipovich Ridge | collected 2010
GCACGCGCCAGGAAAAGCTTCGAGTAAGGTGGGTTGTGTGTTTTTTTTCGTTTTCTACCTGTCTGCCGTTGGCACAGGCAGGCGCTTCCATGTCGCCAAGTGGTCACGGTTACGCGGAAGGCGTTGCACTGTAGTGCGTGCAATCGCACCGCGTTGTAGTTCTCCAGTCAAGCGGTGGAGGCACACGGCGAAAGCCGCCAGAGGCTTCGCCTGTGCGCTCCATCAATTCTACGCGATGCTACGCATTATTATCACGCCTAGCGCGTGCGACGCGATGATAAACCATCGCGGCACGCGCGTAGAAAAGCCAAAACCAAACAAAACGATTGCTGGGCGGAAGGTTTCCCGCTGTAGTGAAGCGCACACGCGAAGCGTTTCGGCTTCGCCGGTGCGACTTCAGCGGGATAACACCGCGACTGAAAAGAAAAATCTGTTGTATCCCGCTGGAGCGAAACAACAGGCGCGTGCGACGCGATGATAAACCATCGCGGCACGCGCCACAACAGACAAAAACCCTCGTGTTGGACGTTTTTCTAAAGGCGCGGTGCGATTACGCTGGAGTCACACGGCTTGCCAAAGGCAAAGCCTGTGCGCTCCACTACAGCGTAACGCCTTCCGCGCTCCCGTTTGCGGTGGTCACGGTTAATGGGCGCGACTATAGGTCTGTTGTGTTCGAGGTTAATTGTCGCGTGCGATCGCACGCGACGAGCGGTTCCGCCTTGTCGGAGGGGAATGACGGTTCATTCGTGTTGGACATCGGATGCCCCTCTCTCCTACGGCGGTGTTGTTAAAAGCCAAGACAAAATAAAACCACTGCGGCTGAGGCACACAGGCGAAGCCTTTGGCGGCTTCGCCGTGTGACCTCATCGGCGCGGCGGTGGAGGAGGATGCGTCGGGCACGCGGTGTTATCGGGAAACCCGATGGAGGCACACGGTGCGCTCCACTTCCGCGGCAAAGACCAAGATAGAAGACCACTCCGTGGTCGTTTTTCAAAAAGGACATAATTATCATTTGGTGTGTAAACCTTTTAACATCCTTTGCCGTCTAAACAACCATAAAATCAAGAAGGAGGAAATCGAGATGAATGAAACAAAAGCACGCGGAAGTGCGGCACACAGGCGAAGCCTTTCGGCTTCGCCGTGTGTCCGCATTCCGTCTTTGACGGATAGCACCGCGCCAGAATTTGTAAGGATAAGTAAAGCAGCAAAAGAAATCTACGGTTGCACTACGCAAAATCTATACAAACAAATCAGACGGGGCAATCTGAAGGTGTATGAACGATTTGGGCACAGAGTTGTAAAGGTTGAGGAAGTAAGGGAACTGGCGGAGTTTATTGAGCCACGCGGAGGGGATAGAAAATTTATTCCGAAAAAAAGTTGATTTTTTTGTAAAAAAGATATTTTTTTGTGTAAACCTTTTTGTAACCAATTACGTCTAAACATTATAGAAACGGAACAGCTTGCATCAAGCGCCAGTCAGGTTTAAACCTAACGCCCTGAAATGACGGGCAAAGCAAATGACGAACCCGACAATTCAACGAAATCGTTGATAGGGACTGTAGGCGACAGTGGAGCGCACAGGCGATGCCTTTGGCGGCATTCGCCGTGTGACTCCAGCAAGCAAAACGGGAAGTAATTACAGCGCAATGGAGCACACAGGCGAAGCCGAGGCTTCGCCGTGTGTCTCCAGCGGAAGGCTTCCGAAAGGATAGCACCGCGAGCGCATGGTCACGCGGAAGGCGTTCGACGCTAAGGCGTCGCATCGCACCGCGTCTAAACAACAAAACCCCGTCAAGCACGGTGACAGCCGTGTTTATCTCGACGAGGTTTTGTTGTTGAACAAAAGTGGTTTTCAATAATACAGGAGAAAATAGTATCATGAAGGCATCAATTAGTCAACAACAAATTAGTCAGACGGCTGTTAAACTCGGAATCCCCGACGTAGCCTTCACACAGCGCAGAATCGCAAGGGCTTTCGATTTAGTTGCAACCAACAAAGTCAATGAGGTCTCACATGACGACGTGGAGTCACACGGCGAAGCCGAGGCTTCGCCTGTGTGCTCCATCTACCGAGTGCATAGTCAGTACAATGACAAGATTTATACCGTTGAAGTCAATCATGGAAATCCTGCGGTCACACTGGAGGCACACGGTGAAACCGAAAAGGTTTCACCTGTGCGCTCCATTGCCAAAGGCAAAGCCTGTGCGCCGCATTGCACTTGCCCAGACGGAAAGAAAACGGTGCATTGCAAACACATGATAGCTTCGATGCTTGTAGCCCTTGAAGCAAAGCCGGACAAGTTGACCATCTATGATGATACATTCGATAAACGAAAGTCAAGGCACGGAAAACGGAATAGCAAATATGGACGCTGGATCGTCAATGACTACAAGGTGCGGAAGGGCTATGTTGTGTATCGTGATGAACATGGGAAGTTGAATTGTGCATGTGGAAAGAAAAATTGCAGGCATTGTAAAGCCATCCGAGAGAATTTACCCAAGCCGGAACCTGAAGCGCCTGTAAGTTCGACGCCACGCATTGAGAACGAATGTGGAAGCGTAGCGGCGAAGTGGAGGCACACGGTGATGCGGTCACACGGCTCGCCGAAGGCAGAGCCTGTGCGCCGCACGAAAAGGTTTCACCTGTGCGCTCCATTGCAAGATAAGTTGAATGGTAACAATGGAACCGGGGATAATTCATCCCCGGTTGGTAAGCTGGATGCAAACGACCCCTTTCAAGAAGCCGAGTTGCTTGATATTGACCAGATAGAGGAACGTTCAAACGGTGACTTGGTTCACAAGCTATCCAATGCTGAATATGTCATCTCATACAATGGCATCATGGCGCTGGCAGAGCAGCATGGAATAACTTTCGAAGCATCGAGACATGATGAAACCCACACAGTTATCGCCCACGGACGCTGCGAGAATAACACGCGGGTAAGTGGTAAGCCTATCAATGGTTCGGCTTCCTGCTCTACGAGGGAAGCTCGGAGAGAGATGACGGCAATGGAACTGGCAAAGCGGAACGCGGCGCGGCAATTACTACCACTTGTGGAAATCAAAGCATTGGAAAAGAAGGCACAGCTTGAAGCGGAAGGCGTTCCGACGGAAACCGTCGGAATCGCACCGCGTGCTGAGTTCGATTGGCAGAAGGCGAAAGCAAAGTGCCTTGAGATTGTACCAGACTTTACTTTTGATATCCTAATCCATGATTTAGTCAAAGCTGGCACGCTTCGACAGGCGCATCCTTCTGACTATAACCGCAAAGAATGGCTTGTGATATTCGATGCTTGCAAGCGTGATGTAGAGACAAACGGTGACGCGGGTAATACCGCGTCATCAGGCGCGGTGTCATCGCGCAGCGAGACCTTCCGCGATGAACAAGTGTCATGTGCCATCTGTTCCAGGACATTGACCAATCCGGAAAGTGTCCGCTTACAAGTGGGTCCAATTTGCCGTGAAAAGATTGGCATTGAAGGAGAAGCGCACCTTCATGGCAACATCATTTCAGATGAACTGATTGAAGCATCGAAACTTTACTTGGACGAAACTTTCCAAAAACGCATTCTCCGCGCATGTCTCACTCTGGATGCTCCAGCACCTGTCAAAGTGTTGAACTGGTTAGGGAAAGAATATTTCGGTGGAGACACACGGCGAAGCCGTAAGGCTTCGCCTGTGTGCTCCATCGCAATCGCCCAATTCTCTACTATGTTTGTGCTGGCGGGCAATTGAATCGTATTGACACCAGCAAACGCAAACTTCGCCATGTAATCGTCACCAGCGAAACTGCGGAGACGGAACTGGATGCCCATGCGCTGGCACAGTGGAGCACACAGGCGAAGCCTCGCAGCGCACGCGACTGTGCCTTCCGCATCTAGGGGCGGCTTTCTGCCCCGTCCGCGGGGCGATTCGCTGAGGACGCCTCCCGCGAGGTTACTATCTTATCCAACCGCTTTTTCGCAAGCTTTGTTTGGGCTAAACGGGGGTACTCCTTTAGAAAGAAAGAATAGTATTCCTTTGCTTGATTGAATTGCTTAAGCTCCTCGTTAGCTTTGCCTAAACTAAGAAGGGCGTTTATTTCCGCTTGCCGCACTTTTTCATATTGTTCGGCAGATTCTTTTCGGAACCGTAAAGACAAATATGGGTTTTCCATGCGTTTTTTTAGAAGTAAACTTTCATTCAACTCCCTGACGCGCTTATATTCTTCGATAGCCTTTTCCCATTTTGTTTTTTTTGTGTAGAGAGTTGCTAGCAGAAAGTGAGTGGTGGCGCTATCATTTTGCGCGACAGCTTTTTTGGCGAAAGGTATTGCTTTTGAATACTGCTTGAGTGCTTCGTACGCGCCGGCAAAATTGTAGTGAATTTGAGCGAAGTTAGGAGCCAATTGAGAAAGCTTCTTTAATGTTGTTATTGCAGCATCAGGCCCGCCCAGTCTGTTATAGGAATAAGCAAGTTTGTAGTAGGCTTCTAACTTATACGGGTGAAATTTCCTGGATAAAAAAGCCGTCTTAGCAGCCGCTTCCCACTGCTTGTTGGCGAGATAGGCTTCAGTTTTAGCTAGATAGATGTCTGAAATAAAATCACAGCTTATGAGGAGTAAAAGGGAAAGTCCTATCAGCATAAGGAGAAAATAGGCGGTGATTTTGCGGAAGGCCTTGGAACGCGATGAACGCAGTGAATCGGCGAAGCGGTAGTTCATGGCACCGCGTCCGAGTGTTCCAAGGGATTTGACATTGTTTGTAGGCTCGCGGTGCTTCTGAGCTAAACCAACACGGACGAGTGCCACGGTGAAAGCGAAAGCGAACCAGAAGGGAACAGCCGGCGCCGTCCACCGCATACTGACACTGAGCATATTATGCGTTAAAGCTGCAAATACCCCAGATAATAATCCAATAACTATAGGCGCATAGTAATCCCCTTTCAATCTTTTCAATTGAAAAATTGAGATAAAAAAATAGCAAAAAAGCAAACAGAGGAACGCTATCAAACCGATGCTTCCCATCTCAGTGGCAATTTCCAGATATTCAGAATGGGCATGTAAGGTATTGTGGGATACACCTTTGCGGGCGTAATCGGACGGTCGAAATTGCGGAAAGAATAACTGAAACGTCCCAAGTCCATGTCCGAATACTGGCTTTGCTTGAAACATCTTCATACTGCCTTTCCATATTACCAATCTCGCCTCGTTCGAGCCTGTCACTTCCGTTTTCAACTCCACGGAGCTTGCCGCTCGACTTTTAAGCGCAGAGTCAAACACTACCACCAAAGCGATAGAGATGAAAATTGTTATTGATAAAGCACAAAGCCAGAATTTCTGGGCTTTAATTTGACTTCTAAGATAGAAGACGACCAAGATAGCAAAAAGGGGGAAAGCCATCGCCAGCCCTAAAAAGGCTCCTCTGCTTAAAGTGAATAGCAGACAGAGGACGGCAAGAATTATCAAGATGAGAAGGAAAAGAAGCTTAATATGTCTTTTTTTCGTAGAGGAACCTTCCATCCGCTGTGTCGCTTCGGCGATAAAGACACCTACGAAGGTCGGTATGATGATAATGAGATAGTTGGCGAAGAAGTTCGGGTGACCAAAGGTAGAGAATATTCTACCCTGGATATCCCATAAAGCAAAGTCGTATCCCAGTCGCTGGCACAAACCATAGACGGTGATAATCGCAGTGGTGATTATCATAGCGTAAAGCAGGATTTTGACTTGACTTTCTTTAAAAACGTGTCTTGTGACTAAGAAGTACAGAGCAAAGTAGCTTAAATATCGCATCAACTCTTCAAAGCTGGCATATTTATAGGGAGAGAAGAGGTAGGAAACAATCAGAAGGAAGAAGAAGAAAATGAGCGCATAGGAGATGGGACTGATTTTTTTTATGCTTAACCGCAATTCTCCACGCCTAATCAAAAATATAGCCCAAAGAACTGATAACAATAAGATTATAAATTGGAAAACTGTCGTCTTTATCTGAGTAATCTCTGCGGTTACTGGGGTAAATAGCAATGGTATAAAAAAAACAATAGCTACAATACCATAGAAAATTATCGAAGAATTCGTTGTTGTCGAAGCATTTGCGTCATCCGCTGCGGTGCCATGCGTTGCGAGGCCTTCCGCAAGACGATTTTGTTTCCTTCGATTTTTTGTACTCATTTTTCCATCAACAGCCCCCTTGTCCAGAGATTACTGCTGGGATGGTACGAATCAGAATTGCTAAATCTTTAAGAAGGGAGCGTTTTTGAAGGTAGTACAGGTCAAAGAAAATATCTTCGACTATCGGCAAATCCCGTCTGCCGCATACTTGCCATAAACCCGTTATCCCCGGTTTTACTTGAAGTCTTTTGCGTTGCAAGGGTGTGTAAAGTTCAACGAGAAAGGGCATTTCAGGACGCGGGCCTACCAAGCTCATCTCCCCTTTTAGCACGTTGAAAAACTGTGGGAGTTCATCGAGGCTAAAGCGGCGTAGGTACTTACCCACGCGGGTGATACGAACATCAAAAATAGACGCTGGTTTGAGTTGGTAAGAAGGCACAAAGTCAGACATCGTGCGAAATTTATATATGTTAAACAATAACCCATTCATCCCTACCCGTTGCTGGACAAAAAACACTGGCCCTTTTGAATCCAGCTTTATGGTGAAAGCGATAAGTAACCACAAAGGCAAAGAGAAAAAAAGTAGCACAATGGATAATCCAATGTCTATTAGGCGTTTAAAGATAGAGTAGAGGCAAGGATGTTCCGCGCTTTTTACTTCGATAGACACTTTTTCTTTTATTCGTGCCATGTCGCCGATTTGAGTGATTGCTGTTTCCATTTTTACTGACCTTGCGGTGCGATGCGCTGGAGCACACAGTGAGGCACACAGGCTTTGCCTCGGCAAAGCCGTGTGTCCTCATCGCCTCGGCGAAGCCGTGTGACTCCACGACGCCTTCCGCAGATTTTAAAAGAGAGAGATAAGTATTGATTATATCTTTCACCATTGCTTCTGCACTAAAGGCCGTCGCCCTTATTTTTCCGTGTTCTCCCATTTCTTTAGCAAGTTTTTTATCCTTAAGCAATTTTATGATGGCATCAGCTAAAGCCGAAGGTGAAGCAGGTTTGACCAAAATTCCTGTTACCCCATCGGAAACGACTCTTGGTACGCCACCTACCTTCGTCGCAACAATGGGCAAACCACACGCCATTGCTTCCACCAAAACTTTGCCCATTGCCTCGTGTGTGGAAGATAAGACAAGCACGTCCAAACACTTCAGAATCTCAGGCACATCCCGGCGCAGTCCAGTAAAAATGACGTTTCTTTCAACACCAAGGCGGGCGGCTTGCTCCTCTAACTCAAGGCGCAATTCGCCATCACCCACGAACAGAAAAATGGGCGCGGGAGGTTTTGCGCTGTAGTACGGCACACAGGCGTCGCCTTCGGCGAGCCGTGTGACCGTAGCGCAATAACACCGCGCTGTTGTGGGAAAGGCAGAAAGCACTTTGGGGATGCAGGATAGAAAATAGCAATGTCCTTTCAACGGGACAAGTCTTCCTACCGTCCCTACCACTTCGGCTTCTTTATACAAGCCGAAGGAAGCCTTCTTTTTGGACACATCCACACACACATCACGGTATTTTTCTATCTCCACTCCACTGTGAACCACGATTATTTTTTCCCTCTTCCTAGTAATGCCGAAATTAAGAATTTCTCTTTTTTCTATATCGGTCACAGCAAATATTCTATCGGTGAAACAGGTGGTCAGCCGTTCAAGATAAAGAAGCAGCGACGTTCGTATAACGCCAAAGTTGAATCGCCCAGGTGAGTATATATGCCCATGCGGGGTATGTACGATGATTGGTATGCCTGCAAGAAGAGCCGCCCAGCGTCCGATTATCCCTGCTTTAGAGCAATGCGTGTGTACTATTTTAGGCTTTTCTTTCAACAAAATCCTTAAAATAAAAAATAAAGCCAACAAATCTTTTACGGGACTAATCTCTCTAACTAAAAAGGGAACGAGCTGGAACTTTATACCTCTCCTTTTGGCTTCTAAAACTAAACTTCCCTCCTTATTCTTGGGAGGTCCGCTTAAAAGAAAGGCTTCATACCCTTGTTTGATCAGTTCAGAGATGGTTATGATGGTATCGTTCTCTGCACCACCAACTATCAATCGGGTTATGATGTGAATGATTTTAGGTTTGCGCATATAAGAGACTAATCAAACGCTTCCGCAGGAAATAGACAGCTATTATTGCGTTGAGGTTCATCGCTATGGAGGAGGCGAGGGCTAATCCATTTATCCCGCTTATGGGCGCAAGATATAGTTTCAAAGCGATTCCTACCAACAACAGCCAAAAGGCGATGATAAAAGGTGTCCTTGCATCACCTATTGCGTAAAATGCTCGTAATACCAACGAAAGTACGGAGGCAGCAAAAAGATGAAGGGAAAGGCGACTGACCGCTCCTGCCGTGAGGTGCGCCGCAGCCATGTTAAACGCTCCTCGTTGAAAGAGTAGTACTACTAAAGGAAAAGGAAAAAAGAACAATAAGGCAGATAAAGGTAACGTCAGGCATGCTAAAACCAGAATGCTCTTCTTCAATAACAGAGACAGTTCATCGATTCTTCCCACAATGGTCTTTTCAGAAAGGGTTGGGAATAGCACAGTGACGATTGAAATCGCAAGCACCCCGTGGAACAAGCTAAAGGTTCTCTGCGCAAAGCCGAGTGCGGAAATGTTTGAGGCAGGAAGAGAAGAAGCGATAATATTATCCGTCACGACGTAAGCTTGAGAAATAAGCACCAGCGCGCCGCCAAGAGCGGCTCTTTTCAAACTGTCATTAGCTTGCAAGAGAACTTTGGGGGAGACCGGAGCATATCGCCACCCCCTGGCGTAGAGGGGAGGCAATTGTATGGCAAAGCGAAGGATTTCTCCCACTACAATCCCCAGCATCAAAGATAAAACCCCGATGCGCTTGCCAAAAGCGGCGGCGCAAAGTACCATGAGCAGGTTAGGTAGACATGAAGAAAGCGCAGGGAGAATAAACCTGTTTTCGGCATGAAATGTAGCGCTTTCAATAACACCCAGTCCTGAAAAAAAAAGGGAAAGCATGCCGACTCGCATCAAGGTGATACATAATACAAGCTGTTTTGAAGTGAAGCCCGGAGCAAAAAGCTGGACGAGCCACCTGGTTTTGACAAGTGCAAAAATGACGAGAACACCAGATAGGAAAAGCCAGAGCGTCATCAGGGCGTTCAGCATAAGAAAATCCTGACGCCCTTGCTTTTTTAGATGACTTATAAAAATCGGAATAAAAGCCAGGTTAATGCTGTTCTCAATAAACACGGGCACTGTAATGGGAATAATCCACGCCACCAGATAGGCATCAGTTACATTACTTGCTCCGAAATACGCCGCTATGAGCAACTCCCGCAAAACAGCCAGTAGCTTTGCAATAACAGCCAAAAGGCTTACCCACCCAATTGCGCTGACAAACTCTTTAGCTTTCATTCAGTTTCTTGGTTCCAAGAGTAACACATATCCTTTCCAGAAGCGACGAAAAGAAAAAAGTGAAACAGACTTTACGCCCGAAGCTGGGTCTACCAGGGTAACATTTTCTTTATGGAAGGATACGACAGCGACAAAATGCCCTCCGTTGAGATGCGCGATAAGTGGCTTCCTGGCAACTTTTAACTCCTCAAGGGAGAGTTCCATGCCAGTTGCCTTCAAACCGAGGAAATCAGCAGCCTGCGCTAAACCATACAGACTCGTTCCTGTTTGGTTAGTCTCTGCTAAGGAAACAATCTGCTTTTCCGTGGTGTCGATGCCATAGAACTTGCAAATGCTTAGTAACGCCGCTGGTCCGCAGGTATTGGGAGCTGATTGGAAGTGGACGGGGAGTTTCCGAGCCGGAGGAGGCATGGACGAAACGGATGACAAATGACGGAAGATGCGACCGACTGTAAAACTCCCCAGGAAAAAGAAAACGAAACATCCTATGAGAATCAGAGAGGCACTGCACTTTCCAATGTTTGCATTAGCAAGCACGATTGTTTCTCCTCCTTAAGTGCCTCAATTTGCTTTCAAGACGTTGCTTCTTAGTCCAGATTCTCACTTAATTCCTTGAATAAATGACGGTTAATCCCTTCTTGATTAAATTGATACAAATGAATTACCTTTTTGCCTTTGACGATAATAGCAGAAGCATTCGTCACTGTCCTCATTCTGCTATTCCACAAAGGAGAGCTCACTTCGCTAATGGGGGCTTCCAAAATAGGCGCATCTGCTTCCTGTGAGCGTATTTTCGCTGCTCGACGGGCTACATCGAGAGAATCGAAAATGCATATATCGATTCCTATCACTTTTCCATTGTCGGCCCACTCACGGTATCTTCCGAGCAGGAAATGCTGTTCATCAATAATCCATTTTGAGTCCTTTTCACCTAGATAGGTAAAATCCTTCAGGACTGTTTGAGTTACCTTTTGAATCTGTGTTTCATATTCCTGTGCTGAAATCTGTTTCGCTTTTAGGTCCTCAGGTATCCGAGATGAAGAAGCAGCCAAAATCCTTTGCAATATTCTTTCAGCGATGTTGTAGAGGAAGGAAAGATCTTCTTTCTTCATCTGGCCTCCGTTGATTTTTACACCTACATTATTCTGAACGAACAGTATTACCCCTTTTACGGAATTCCAACCGGGAGCAATGGTTCCTATCCAACTTTTCTCTCCAATAATATTTCCAGTAAATGAACCCCACCAGAGATGCTCTTGTATATGTGTTCTTTCGTAATTAACGCCGTTTTTTGCCTGAATTTCCGAATCAAACACGCAGACTTCGATTCTAACTTCTTTTTCGTCTTCAATGTGAGACCAAGTTTGTCGTATTGTTTCTCGAAGTTGATCTCCCTTACCAACTACCCAATTTCCTCGGTATTGGCGTTTTAACATATATCCTGGTATATCAGATTCGTTTGGTAGTAAGCTCAAACCGTCACTGGCTACTATTTGAGAAAAACCATTGCTAAACGTTATCAACACCAGCATAGGTGCAATGATGAAGATGATAACCATTCTTACTTTTGCCGTTTCTAACATGATTAATTTCTCCTTATATAATCTTCTTCTTATACTAATTCGCCATTAAACAAACAGGAAAACTAATCCTTTGGAGTACAGAAGCTTTGCTTTCAATTAGAACAGAGCTTATGCACCCCAAATTCCCCAGCATCATAGATGCGAATTACTATTTTATTGAATTGTGCTGTAGTAAAATGAACTTTCGCTAGTATCCCACGTGCCAGAATCATATAAAGCATCTTTATAGTCTCCATTTATGCTCATATTGACTGGCACTTTTCCCTGATGGTTGGGGGGGTTCTCATCATACTTAATGCAAGAATCGTACACCTTTGAGTTATACCAGCCAACTTGGTGAAAATCCCAATAACCATCGTCCCACTGAGATTTACCAACAGGGAGTATCTCTTTATAGTAGAATCCTGACGTAGTATAAGAAATTCTCTTTACTTGACTGTTTACGCCTATAGACCCGTTAAGAACATGAAACCACGCTGACATGTCTCGGCAGTCAGCCATACTGTCTGCTAAGAAATTTGTCAAGTCGAAAGTTGTTCCCTGCGCATGACTTTGACTACCATCATATTCTTTTCCGGACAAAGAGTATCCCTTTTCCGTAATATGCTGAGCTGCAGAACTTGCTGTTGTATCTTGAGATGCCCATGTACAAGCTTTATCAAGCACTTCGACCCAAGGCGGATCGTTAATATAATCCCAGGGGCTCTTCGGTTGTGCCAAGAGCAAGAAGACCTTGTGAGCTGTATTATTACTCATGGATACAACTTGTGCATCACCATTCACTTGATAGTTCCATTGAAGGTCAAAAGTATTATACTTATAGACATAATTATAAAACTTATCGTCACCACCTGCACTGGATGATAAGGAGAAATCGTTCGAGGGCCAATTTTGCACCGTTACTGAACTAGCGACGAAATCTAGCGACCCCGTTCCCACTGCGTCAAGAGCGATGTCCGCTGATTGACTGAGATTCTTAGCTGTCGTGGGTGACTCACCAGCCCACAACTTAATCTTGAATAAGATGGGGTCTGCGTTCTTCAAATAAGCGACTTCATCGTTCTCATCTCCTGCATCCATGGAGGTGTAAGGTGACACCACCATCATGTCCCAGACAGGGTCAGTGTTGTCAGGGCCAATTGTAACTCGTTGACCACTCTTTATTTTCTGGATACGATAGTCTCCACCCTGAAATCCCACCTTCACAACATAAGGCGTGTATCCTCTAACATAAACAGTATCCTCATGTGAACCATAGTTATTTGATACTGTTAAACTGACAGTGTAAGGTCCTGTGCCGGAGTAGCGGTGCGTGGTAATACTATCAGAGGAGGTACTCAAATCTCCAAAATCCCAATAATAGGTCAAATCCCCCCCTGTGGAAGCGGAACCATCAAAAGTCACAAGCTGTCTTTTGAGGATAGTTGCCGTGGTGGTGACACCTTGTGCTTTAGCAACTGCCGTGGGCTCTCCACTCCCGCCACGAATTTCATGCAATTGCTCTGTGGACAGAATTCGAGCCGCCCATGAATAGGCAAAGCTTCCGATAAATAATGCACTCATCGCTAAACACAACAGAGGTAAGAATTGTAATATTCTTTCTCGTTTCATTACATATCACCTCACTCCTTGATTGTAACCAGCGGGTCTTGTCCCTGCTGGATCATTTCGATTCGATGTTGAGCTTCCGTTGCGACTTGAGGATATTGCGTTATCGCTTCTTGGTAAGCTGTCTTAGCCTCCTGCAAATTCCCCTGTCTTTCTAAGCATTCCCCGAAAAAATAAGCTGCCACATGGGCTTCCTTATAATCGGGATACTCTGAAAGTATCTTCTTGAAAGCAGTTATCGCTTCTGGATACTGTGCGTTACGCCGATACGCTTCTGCTACCATGTGTGCGGCGAACGCGTTTTGTCCAAATACCCTTAACTTTTCCTCAAAAGTAGTCACAGCCTGTTCATACTCCTTTAATTCTAAATGAGCGAGCCCTATCCGCTCTAATGCTACCAACTTCCATTTTTTCGACGGATTTTGCTCATCATCAACGACTTTTTCGAATAAAGCTTGCGCCTCATCAAATTGTCGCTGATAGTAATAGAATTGTCCTTTTGTGAAAAGAGCATGCGCTGCTGTATCAGTATGTGGCCACGTGTTGGCAATCTGGTCGTATGTTGCTAAAGCTGCTTCAGTATTTTTAGTCCACTCATACGCTAACGCCAAATTGTATAGCACTGTTGCCATCTGAGGATAATCGGGGGATTCGGCTATAATCTGTTTATATAGCTCAATCGCTTTCTCTGGCTTGCCTATCTTGCTGTAACAGGTTGCCATATAGAACTGTATTGTCGGCTTCTGATTAGTGTTGGGATGCTGTTTAAGAATGGATTGAAATTGGGCAATAGCTTCTTCACTCTGACCTTTCGAACGTAGTTGATATGCTTCCTTGAGCATATCATTAACTGCTTGTTCTTCTACTCCTATCTCCACATCAATAACCCTATCTTGTTGCCCTTTTACATTTATCTGACTCCAGACGTAGCTTACAGCAATGATAATAAAAAAGAAAGCAACGCCTGTAAGGACTGCATGCATCCCATGCTTCGCTTGTTGAGACATTTTTTTCCTCCTTGTCGCGTGCGATCGCACGCGCCAGGCAAGCATTGGGCTTGTCTCGTAGAGCAAAAGAAAAAGTTAGGTATCTCCCTTACGACAAGTCGTATATTATAATAAAAGTATTGACTGACGACTAAACAAATGATATAATATTATCATCAACTAAATGAGGTGAATATCATGACAGGAAAGGAAATTAAAGAAAAGCGCATTAAACTTGGGTTATCGCAAGAGGGATTGGCTAGAGAATTAAAAATTTCGGTGGTGACTGTTTCGCGATGGGAGCGCGGACTACAAAAACCCCGCGCGCTTTATGCGGATGTTCTTAAGGATTTTTTGGAAAAAGCAGGAGTGTAAATTGACATGCTTTCCTCGCTCGCACGAGCGAGGAAACGGAAGGAAAATAACCTTGCCGAGGCTATGGTTTCCTCCTTGCCTACGCACTCGGCAAGGTTAAATCAAGGAGGAAACCATGACTGGACAAGAAATTAAGAAATTACGATTATCGTACGGATTGTCGCAACGACAGTTCGCAAAGCGATTAGGTGTCAAGCGACAAACAGTAGCTCGTTGGGAATCCTCTCTACGGACTCCGAGCAAAGAGATAATAGCAGAATTAGAACAATTGTCAAGAAAAAATGTTGCCGGTGAAAGTGTTGCCAGCGAGGGTGTTGCCGGTGAAAGTGTTGCCGGTGAAAGTGTTGCCAGGGAAAGTGTTGCCAGGGAGAATGTTGCCAGGGAGAATGTTGCCAGGGAGAATGTTGCCAGGGAGAATGTTGCCAATGAAAATGTGACCGACCCAAATGGGCTAGGCCGCGGTGCCATACTTATCGGCCTTCCGCCACAAACTTATTATGAGACGATGTATAAAAATGCTGGCGCGTGCGATCGCACGCGCGGCGTAATTTCCCTTTGCACAATCACCCAACCGCGGAAGGCCTCCGTAGGCATGGCACCGCGAAAAGACAGTGAAAAAGGAAGTTCACTTCAGGTAA
>SDBT01010869.1_pt1 | contig 14674 bp, 17 predicted proteins | sample 2277101 | NCBI WGS metagenome assembly SDBT01 (sample SAMN10404973, study PRJNA504765) | marine sediment metagenome | isolation source: marine sediment core GS10_PC15, 103 cmbsf | place: Arctic Ocean: Southern Knipovich Ridge | collected 2010
ATTCTCCATTAGAGGGCCGAGTACGTTTGCCAGAACAAGGGGTGCAGGATCATAGTCGAATTTACGCATCAAGTAACCGATTACCCCGAACAAGATAACGATCAATACCCCCCGAGGCATCGTTCTTGAGGCTATAAGCACCGATGAGACAGAATACGGTGATCAGCGGGGCCAGCACTTGCTGCGGGATCTTGAGTATTCTCACAAAGAGTCCAATCAAGGGAACATTGAGTATTAACAATAAGAAATTACCGATATACATGCTTGTGATGATGCCCCAGAAAAGTGCGGGATTTGTCTCCACCAGCTGAGGCCCCGGATTCACGCCGTGGACCATGAAGGCTCCGAGGAGAAGGGCCATGACCACATTGGCTGGAATACCCAGGGTGAGCAGCGGCACGAAAGCCCCCACCGCAGCGGCGTTATTTGCCGACTCTGGGCCTGCAACGCCCTCGATGACGCCTGTGCCAAATTTTTGTGGATGTCGTGAAAAGCGTCGTTCCATGGCATAGGAAACAAAGGAGGCCATGACGGCGCCGCCGCCGGGTAGGATCCCCATCAAGAATCCCGAAGCTGAGCCCCTCACAATGGGCCGCGAGGAATCTTTCCAATCTTTTCGACTTGGAAGGATATCCTTTAAATTCGTATTCTTGACAAATTCGGGTGAGCCTTTTCCGCCCCCCATCAGGGTCAGGGCCTCGGCCAATCCAAAAAGCCCCATAGCGATCAGTGCTATGTCAATACCGTCTATAAGGTGACTTGAACCAAAAGCAAAACGGATTTCTCCGGATACGGGATCCATTCCCACTGTTCCCAGGAGAAGACCCAGGACACCCATTAACATGGACTTTATCTTGGACTTGCTGGAGAGATAGATGACAAGGGTCAAGCCCATGACCAATAAGCGGTGTATTCCGGGGGCCCCACAAGCAATGCCACTTTTGCAAGCGGTGGTGCCAAGAACATGAGTAGCAGGATGCTGAATGTTCCGGCAATAAATGATCCAAAAGCAGCAATTCCCAAAGCCGCTCCGGCGCGGCCCTTTCTTGCCATCTGGTAGCCGTCGATACAGGTGACCACCGTGGAGGCCTCGCCCGGAATATTGACCAATACGGAGGTGATGGTTCCACCATACTGAACACCATAATAGATGCCGGCAAGCATGATGATGGCCGGCAGCAGATCGATTCGGTAAGTTAAGGGGAGCAAGAGAGCAATAGATGAAACGGGCCCAAGTCCCGGCAATACCCCCACTGCCGTGCCGACCGTGACTCCCAGCAGACAGTAAAGGATGTTTGTCAGAGATAAGGAGCTGGAAAATCCGAGCAAGATATTATCTAGCATGTTTCAAGACGACAGATACCCTTTAAAAAAGATACTTCAAAATACCTGCCGGCATCGTCACACCCAGCAGGTTCACAAATACGAGAAATACAAAAAGTGCCGTCAGGGCCGAGATAGAGATCGAGAATTTCAGAGATTTTTTGGACAATATTTTCAAAACAAAAGCCATGAAGAGAAAGATAGTTAAAAAATAACCCAGCGGATCAAGGAGGATATAAAAGACAAGGACGGATCCCAAGTATCTGCCCACCTGCCCAATATCAGAAAAACTTGCGGGCTTGGGTTGGGTGGGACTCTTGAAATGGATCAGAATGGAATTCAAGAAAAGGATCAGGCTGAGACCAAAAAAGATCAGGCCCAGAAAAAGGGGGAAAAGACCGGCACCCGGGCCATATTTGTCCCGGATAGAGTATTGAAAAGAGCCGATGATGACGAGAACAGCTATTCCGAGGAAAAAGAGGCTGCTGCACAAGTCTGTTTTATGCATTCATAATCTTTCGAGACAATCTCAGAACTATTTGTAAAGCTCCTTCATATCATGCCGATATTTTCGCGTTTCAAGGTTACGCCGTTCGGCAGTGAGATAAATCTTTTGTTCACCTCTGATAGACACTGAGGGGGGAGTGAAAGCTCTATAGCATTTTCCGGGCACTCCATTTTGCATACGCCACAGTGCCAGCATTCATTTGGATAGGCGATATAGGGAATGGAGCGCTCTTTATCCCAGCCAATTACATCACCCGGGCAGTTTTTGTAACATGACTGGCAACCCTTGCATAAACGATAGTTTATTCTTACTGACATATCTCTAATCCTCTTTCAAATCAGGAATCTCTTGCGTGGAAATTTCCATTTCCCCATTCTCTTCCGCAATGACAATCAACTTCTCCCAGTCTGGATCGAGCTCGGGATAGTCCACTCTATAATGAGGCCAAAGGCCGTTCTTTCTCAATCTTGTCTCCGTTCGAACCAGAGAGGCTCGAATATGCATCTCGATCATGTCAAAGATATTTCTGACCTCGAGGCACTGCATGAGCTCATGGGGATTTCTGGCAAGGAGAAAACGGAGGTGGGTAGTTCTCAATTCGCGAAGTCTCGCGAGACCCCGCTCCATCATGCCCCCCTCTTTGAAATAGCCCACATAATCTGTTGATATGCTCCGCACCGCCGACTCTAAATCTGTTGGATCGCTACCCTTGTGTCTCTTTAGATGCCCCCGGACATACTTCTCGATCCTTTTGAGTTGGTCCTCTTCATAAACGGGCTGCCGAGCCTGGGCAACATATTTGCCCGCACTTTCCCCTGCTATATGCCCGGATACAGATGCTTGAGAAAGACCCAGCAGATACACACATGAAGACCCTGCGGCGTATAGGCCGTTCATCGATGTTTTAAAAGTCTCATCCACCAGGAGGCCACCGGTAATTGCTGCCGGCACGAGTTGGATAGGGATCAAATCCTTCCTCAGATCAGACCCCTTTGCTTGAACTACTCCTTGGTAATCGGGTACTCGTGTTCCATCTCCCTTTCATAGGCTTCCAGAACATCATTCGGAAGATCTTTAAAATCCCAATAAAGAGGGCCCCGGTCTTCCGCAATCTCCTTGACCATTAAAAATGTTCGATGGGCGCTGTCCCTTTCATCTTTTAGAATCACATCACCCAATCGATTCACTAATTTTCCCATTTTTTCGAAGGGCTTTATCCCTGCTATACCGCCTCCGGCTCGGACGCTCACATAATCCATGTATATGTATTCCATGTTCGCCAGCTTCGCCCCTGCTCTGTAACCTACGGCCTGCGCATCTCCGGTGTTGGTGATCGGCTGGTAGGACAAAAAGAGCCCATCCGGCTCCATATATTGCCGACCGGAATCCCCGGTACAGATTATGGTCGCTTTCGAAAGATACGCCGTCATGTTGCCTTCACGGATGTTCAACCCGACAGCACCCACGACCTCTCCTGCACGGATCAGTAGGTCGACCGCCATGGTCCGCTCAACAATGGATGCGCCGGTTTTCCGTACGGCCTCTGCCAGCTTGATCTTGGTATCCTTCCCTCGGTAGGATACAAAACTGTAACGTCTTTCAGGAATTTCCCAGACACGATAACTCCCATCATCCTCACGAACTGGAACGCCGAATTTTTCAAGATCCAGAATGCGAGCATAAAGCGCCTTTATCCATGGCCAGAACGACATTGGGATCCAAGAGCTCCCTCTTGCTGAGGATGGCCTTTTTCTTTGCATGCTCCAGGTCGAGCAGTCCCTTTGGCCAGATACCCATATTGATGTGATCCATGCCCGGTCCGACAGCACCCCCTCTGCGAAGTGAAGCCTTCTCCATCACCACCACGCTACTTCCCATCTCTCTCGCACGAATTGCAGCAAAGCAACCCGCAAAACCTCCCCCTATAATCAATACATCCGTGTTCACCGTCTCCATCGTCTCGCTCCTATAAATGCAAAAAACAACATATCCAGATCCAGAGCACCGAATGAAAGCTTCGCGGTGCCCCGTGAGTTTTAGCACGATTCAGTGTAGACTTTTAACCGAGGACTGGAGCCGGGGCTACTAAAACACCACGGTTTGGCTGAAATCTGGGGAGAAGAAGCATGAAAGAGATTCGGCTTCACGGAAGAGGAGGAATGGGTGCCGTTAAAGCGGCGGAGATCATGGTGTGGGCGAAAGTCGCCGAAGGAGGTTATGGAAGCTCCATACCGTTCTTCGGTTTCGAAAGGCAGGGCGCTCCGGTCACCGCCTTCGTTAAGTTAGATGACAAGCCCATCCGGCCCAAGACCCAGGTCTACAATCCCGACTGCGTCGTCGTGCTGGACCCGACGATTCAAAACGCGGTTGACGTGTTCGAGGGAATGAAGGAGGGCGGGATATTCGTTCTCAATACAAAAGAAGATGTGAGTGACCTGGAAGTGCCGCAAGCGGTAGGGAAGATCGCGATCGTCAACGCAACCGCGCTCGCCCTGGAACGACTCGGCCGGCCGATCACGAATACCGCCATGCTGGGGGCATTCGTCAAGGCAACTTCTTGGGTCTCGCTCGATGAGGTCGCGGCCAAGGTCGAGGAGTACTGGGGTAAAGAAAACGCCGCCTTGACTAGAGACGCCCATGGCCTGACCGAGGTTAAAACCCTCGCTCGAGGGGACTGAAAATGGCAAAGGAATACATCGTTCCGGTGGGGGAGGGGCTATACGAGGTAAACACGGGGGACTGGCGCACCAAGTATCCGATACTCCATGGCCATCTCTGCACTCCCTGTGGGATATGCCTCATGTACTGTCCGGTGAACTCGGTGCGAAAAGAGGGAAAGGGCTACGAGATAGATCTCACTTATTGCAAAGGATGCGGCATTTGTGCTCACGAGTGCCCCCATGATGCCATCGTGATGATGAAAGAGGAAATGAAGTGAGCAGGATAGCGGTAGTCAACGGGAATCTGGCGGCCGCCTGGGCGGCGCGCTTATCGAGACCCGATGTCATTGCCGCCTACCCCATCACTCCTCAATCTCCGGTGGTGGAGTACCTGACTCAATTTCACGCTGACGGTGAGCTGGATTGCCAGATGTCGGAAGTGGAATCCGAGCATACCGCGATGTCCATGTTGACCGGAGCGTCTCTGGCCGGGGTGAGATGCTACACGGCGACTTCCTCGCAGGGACTGGCTCTCATGTATGAGCCTTATTTCCGGGCATCGACCCTGCGTCTTCCCATTGTCATGAACATCGCCAACCGGGAGATGATCTCTCCTCAAACTGTTTGGGGCGGGCCTCAAGACTCGCTGACCGTAAGGGACGCGGGGTGGGTGCAGGTCTACGTCGAGGACAACCAAGAGATCCTGGATATGACCATCCAGGCCTTCCGGATCGGGGAAGACCCAAGGGTATTATTGCCGGTCAATGTCTGCTACAACGGTTTCTTCCTGTCCCATATGTCGGAACGGGTGGAGATTCCCGATCAGGAAGCAGTAAAAAGGTTCCTACCTCCCTATCACCCCGAGCACATTCTTCTCGACCCGGAAAAACCGATGGCGGTAGATCCTCTGACCACCGGTTATCTGCTCATGCAGTACCGCAAGAAGCACCTCGACGCGCAGCAGGCCTGCCTTCAGGTCATCGAGGAGTCCGACAAAGAGTTCGAAAAAATCTTCGGTCGGAGCTGGGGAGGAGTCATAGAAGAATACCGGATGGAAGACGCCGAGTACGCAGTCTTCACGATGGGCTCGGTTACGGGAGCGGTCAGGGAAATGGTCGACGTCAAGAGAGATCAAGGCTTGCGCATCGGCCTGGTCAAAGTCCGCTTCCTCAGACCCTTCCCTCGTTCCCGGATCGTCAAGGCCATGGAGGGCAAGAAAGGCTTCGGCGTCATCGATAGGAACGTTTCCTTCGGATGGAACGCCGGTATCCTCTTTCAGGAGGTGCGCTCGGCGCTCGCCTCCCTGGGACGAGAGCTTCCCTGCATCCCTTTCATTGGAGGCCTGGGAGGTGAGGATCTGACCCTGGAGCTCGTGGAAAGCTGCCTGGATAAAGTCGTCGAGGTGACCGAGAAAAGACTCCAGGTTGAAGATGCGATCTGGCTCTGGAATCCGAGAAAGCGGGTGAAAGAATGAAAGTCATCGATAAGCTGGCGACGCGGGAAGACATGATTTCTCCGGGAATCTCCGCCTGTGGCGGCTGCGTCATGGAGCTCGCCCTGAGAACCGTGGCCAAGATTCTCGGCCCCAATACGATACTTGCCACGCCGCCGGGATGTGCCGCCGGCGTCGGAACGGTCGGTTGGGACAAGAAATCCGGCGCCAAGATACCTGTCTTCCATCCGCTTCTGGATAACACCGCGAGTATGTTGGCCGGAATACGGTTGGCGTACAACGCCAAGGGCAGGGATGATGTCCAAGTCGTGGCTTTTGCCGGCGACGGCGCCACCGTCGACGCGGGATTTCAAGCTCTGTCCGGGGCGGCGGAGAGAGGCGATCGCATCCTGTATATTTGCTATGACAACGAAGGATACATGAACACCGGATATCAGCGAAGCAGTTCCACGTCGAAGTATGCCTGGACGAGCACCACGCCGGTAAGTCAGGAGGGGAAAGGCGGAAAGACGCAGGACAAAAAGGACATGCCTCTCATCATGGCCATGCACGATATTCCTTACATGGCGACCGCTTCTCCCGCCTTCATACCGGATCTGGTGCGTAAGTTGGAACGGGCGATGGAGGTCACCGACGGGCTGGCCTACATTCACATCCTCAGCCCTTGTCCTACAGGATGGGGTATTAAACCGGAAGAAACGATTGAGCTATGCAGGCTGTCGGTCAAATCCCGGTTCTTCCCCCTTTATGAATCGAGATACCGAAAGATAAATATCACTCACAAGATCAAGAATCCCGTTCCCATCTCGGAATATATCTCTCCCATCAAGAAGTATCAGCACCTGACGGACGACCAGATCGAGGAGATGCAGGAAAGTGTCGATCGCCGCTATCGATTCCTGGAAGCCATTGCCAGAATTTGAAGGTCTTGTTTCATATCAGAGGCGTGTAATAAGCATTCTTCATTAATCCGTAGCGCAGCGACATATCGCCGACGAAGACAAAAATCAGCCGCATCAAGACAAGATTCAAGCTTATTTCATAGCTCATCATATAGATCGTAATGATCAAAGGAAGTACGATTCCTGCCAGGATGACTGTGTTGAAAACTTTTGACCCGCTGCCGCTAACCAGATCTGCAATAGAAATTCTTGCCGTATCGGATGAATGAAAAGCGCCCCAGATATAGAGAAGTATACAACCAATGTAGGTTAGCAGCAGTAATATGGACCAGTTTTCAAAAGCTTTTGCCCAATAGTTGGTTGCCGAAGATGCAAGGGCCATGGATTGAACGATCTGGCTGCCGACCCAGATTCCCGAAACGATGGATAAAGGCAGCACCATGGATGAGTTCCAGGAAGGTATGGCTTTCATTACGTTCATCGTGGCAAATCCATGCATGATCAAAATAATACACAATAAGCCGGTCACCAACTTGAAAGGCAGATTGAATCCTATAGCTTGATATGCGACGGAATAGGAAAGTGAGATCTGGACAAAGCCCAAGATGGAGAATACCAGTATAACCCAAACACCTCTTGATAGTTCGGACGTTGTGGGTTTCAGGAAGATTCGCCAGACTCGCAAGGGTTTGCCCAGGTACATCATATGGAGGCTTCCGCCCAGAACAAGCGTAATCAGCAAGCCGGCCAGCAGCCCCTCACGAAAGTTTGCAAAAAGGGACACAAAATAGATCCCCGCACCTATCTCGGAGAAGAAAAACGCCAACCATAAGAGCAGCCCCCTTGATTCGATCCATTCACGCTGTGGCGTGGCCTTGACCATCCATTCAAAAATCTCTTTCTGTATTGATTCTCTCATTGTGAGTCCGCCTTATAGATCTTAACGGCGACCGAAGTTTCGATATTGCCGGTTATCGGATCGTAATGTCTCAAATAAGTGGGCATGAGCTTGCAGAAATTGCTCCCCTTTCCGATAGAGATCGGCCTGCCTTTTGCCCACAAACCACCCTGGCCGGCAATGCCTAATACCAGCGGTTGCTGGCCCTGCATGGTTTTAATGATCCCTTTTTCTTTTTTGTCGTACCTGTTTTCAATCCAGACAAGATCGCCGTCTTTAAGTCCTTTCTGATTAGCGAGATCTTCATTAATCGTGATGGTAAAGGTGTAGGGGCACATTTTGCTGATTTCATCTACCATGGGATTCTGAAAAGTGGTGTTATTGGTGTGCAGAATATCCCTGTATGAAAAGGCAAGTAGATCAAATTCATCATTCAGTTCTTTATAGGAAGTCGGTTCAAACCAGGTTGGAAGGGGTGTGTACTGGTCAAAATCGAGCTCGAGGTCGACGAGATCGGCTTCCTTCCAGATTCTCTCCCCCTCTCTTCTATCATGAAGCAAGAATTCCATATAGACGGGGCATCTGGACTTTGCGTACCAACGCCAGTAAACATCTTCAATCGGTTTATGCCAGGTTGCGTAACCTTGCTTTTCGATTTTTTCTTTATCATCTCCATAGACCCATTTCATCACCCGTTCGCCGATTTGCGCCCAGTTGAGTTTTTCGCCGGGCTTTATTTTCAAGCTTTCATCCGTAATGCTGTAGTAGTCGTTGAGAATCTCGTTGAATTTATCTAGAACCCCTACGCGATCGGCAACATCGAGGTAAACATCCATGAAAAATCTACTCTCGCCGATGGGCTCAGCAACCTGCCTTTGCATATGAACGTACCAATCTTCATAAGAAGGGCTTCCACTGAAGAAGAAAGCGTCGATCTCACTGCTCCAGCACTCCTTTTCGAGAAAGCTCACGTCCGGAAGGATAATGTCACCGATTGCTTCATCGGTCTCATTGACCCAGAGATCCATCTGGACAACAAAAGCATCTTTGAAATTATCAACAGCAGCATCCCAATCTGCCTGGCTGATCAAAAAATTTGCAGCGATACCAAAAACCATCTCGGGTTTGGCTTTCATGCCGAATTTGGCATAAATCTCCTCCCGTTCTTTAACGTAAGGAATATGCGATAAGGTCGAATGGTGCCAGAACTCGACACAACCCGCATTTGTGCATGGAACTTCAGGCAATTTGGGAGGCCACGGCATATGGGAGTAAAATACTGCGGGAATAAGAACACCATCAGGCCCAACTGTTGGCATACGTTCGTACTGTCCCTTTGGGTATCTCTTTCTTATTGACGGCCATCCCAAAGTGCCGCCCGGTACATCTTCCGAACCCACGAGTTGATTGAGAAGGTCAATCGACGCGACCTGGTGAATTCCATTTGAATGTCCCTGTGCACCCCTGAAGGTTACCGTTGAAACAGGTCTGAAAGGGAAGCTTTTGCCTTCAAGCGTAATCGTACTGCCTATTTGAGCGTGCTCCACCCACTCGTCGGCGATTCTCAAGATGGTGTCGGCGGGGACGGTACTGATTTTTTCAGCCCAATCGGCGGTATATTGTTTTAAATGCTCAACAAGAGCTGTAAAAGCAGGTCGGCATTTTTCACCGTTTACATCAAACTCCCCTTCGATGGCAAAGTCTTTATCTGCAATCGACGGGTCATCGAATTCTTTTACCTTTTTTTCGTTTTCATCATAGACCAGGGGTTTGCCCGAGCTTTCATCTCTTATGAATGTTCCGTCTGTTTTTATGAGATAGGGAAGGTTTGTTTTAGCTTTGATATAAATAGTGTCATAGGTTTTGAGAGTATTGACTATATGGTTACACATGGCAAGAGCAACAGATGTATCCGTACCCGGCAGGGATGGAATCCACTCGGTTGCCTTGCCGCCGGCAAAATTGGCCATCGGATCGAAAACCACTTCTTTGATCCCTCTTCGTATAGCATCCGCTCTCAATCTAGCGTTGGTCATGGCTGAGTGGCCGGATCCTGTGCCTTTGCTTGATCCCCACTTGATCACGTAGCTTGTGTGTCTCCAGTCGGGAGCGATGGACCACGCACCGTGAATCAATCCACCGAGCATGTGGGCGGCATTTCCGCAATGAAGACTTCCACCACCTATAATAAAATTACCGTTATTCGGTATCCCGAATGCCTTCGCATAGAGATAGGGATGGTTATGGGGCCCGTCGCTTGCCCGCATGGTTTGATTGGTAAAAAGTATCTTGTTGGGATCGTCCGCCATAATTTTTTTCATTCTGGTGGCAATCTCGTCGAGCGCTTCTTCCCAGGAGATCTCTTTCCACTTGGGATCGACGCCTATGCCTTTTTCAGGATTGGTGCGTCTCAAGGGCTTCTTGATCCGATTCGGATCATGGTAGTACATGAGTCCTGCCGCGCCTTTGCCGCATAATCCGCTGCCGGTTCCACCCATCGTGCTTTCTGGGATGCCTTCGATCTTCACCGGAATGCCGTTTATCCTGCGAACCCTGACGCCGCAGCCGCAGTAGCATACCCCGCAGGTCGTGTTGATCCAGACGTCTTCTTTGATATGCTCGCTTTTGTACATCATAGTTCTCCCGTTTTAATCAATATAATAAACGGCCGGTTCGGTACCGAATTCAGGCCGCAGCTGTTTTCCGTTTTCTTCCTTGATGAGCTGTGAGATTTCACTTGTCGTATCATCCAGGTCACCGAAAGTTCTTGCATTCACCGGGCATGCATTGACGCAGGCGGGAGTTGCGTCCCTGTCTTTTCCGGGCACGAGCCCTTTGTCAAGACCTTCAGTTATTCTTTCCACGCAGAAATTGCATTTGATCACGGTTCCTTCTTGCAGTGGATAGAGCTTCTCGCCAAGAAGCTCCAATTCTGTTTTCCCTTGGCCGGGAAAATACTCCGCTTCTTTTTTTTCTTTGTCAAAGTAAGTTCTCTGCTGGTAAGGGCAACTCACCAGGCATGCCCTGCAGGCTACGCATTCATCGGCATTGACTAAAACAATGCCGTCTTCTCTCTGATAGGTGGCACCTGTGGGACAAGCTTCCACACACGCTGCTTCTTCGCAATGATTACAGAGCACCGGATAAATGAGTTTACGACAGGTCGGGAATTTCCCTTTTTCACTGATCAGCAGCCTGTTCCAGAAGATATTTGGAGGCAAGAAATGCTCTTCCTTACAGGAAATTGTACAGCTCCAGCAGCCGATGCATCTTTTTACGTCGATGACCATTCCCCATCTGGGCATAGCAACTCCTCTTGGGTGACAAGAAATTCCTCTCTAGTGGTGGGCCGGCAGAGATTTGGTTTGAACAGCTTTTCGACATCTGGGCAGCGGGCTTCAAAAGGCTCTGACCAACAATGTCCTAGAATACTCTGTTACCATGCTCACAATTGTCTGTCAAATCCACCGTGAGAGATGTGAAAGTGTTAGCCTTCTCTACGAGTAAGACGCTCCTTTTCGATGCTCTCTTTGGCCTGTAGATAGTCTTCCGGGGTATTGAGGTTCGTCAAGGCGCGTCCATTCGGATCGAGTTTCATCAACTCTTCTCCTTCGACCCAGCGTACCTTGACGTCTTTGAAAAAAGACACTATCTTGAAAGCCCCCCGGTTCAAAGAAGCTTCGATAGCGGGAAGGCAGCGGACCGAATAGAAAGCGCATACCGCAACCGGACGGTCCTGGTAGCGAGGTACCACGACGTCGTTACTGCCGAGCAATTCGGCCAAGCCCTTGATAAACAAAGTGTTCAGAAAAGGAAAGTCGCAGCCTGCGACAAAAACGGTGTCCTGCTCTGCGGTCGCCAATGCGGAATGAATGCCTCCCAAGGGACCGGAGCCGGGCCGTATGTCGGGCTGGACCGGAAGGTTGAGGGCTGCGAATTTCTCTTCTTCATTAGCAATGATGCGAAGGCGATGGAAAAGAGGTGTCAATTGCCGAACGACAATCTCTATCAGGGATTGGTTGCCGAGCTTCAGCAAAACTTTGTCTCGCCCCATACGGCGACTTGCGCCTCCTGCCAAGATAGCGGCCTCGGCAAACTCGAGTTGAGCAACGTGCCGAGCAGAGTTTGCAATCAATACTTTGATGCCTTCACCTAATCACACCATCAGTTCGAGGTTTTCGGAGGGTGGTTCTATCCTCCAAAAATCGGTTGAAGTATCTGAACCCGATCTTCGCTTTGAAGTTGATGACTCTCCTCAGCCGATTATCCAACCTCCTCCAGAGTATCGTACGGCACGATTAAAGCTGATGCAATTACCTCATTCAGAGCGTCCAAAGGAGCGTCATGACGGCGCATAGCGCGGTAATCGTCAAGGATATGAGGACGGTCTTGCGCAAGACGATGCTCTCCTCGCCGATAGCATCGATAATGGCCGCGGCGTTTTGTAGCTTGGCCGGGCTAATGACGGAAGCCAAGCCGCCGCCGATCCCTGAAGCCGCCGCCCAGAGCAGTCCTACCGCCCGGAGCTTTTCTGCCACAACAGCCGTGTCGAGGTGCAGCTTCGTGAGCATTGCGATGGACGAGGTCTCCGAACCCGAGATGAAGCCGCCCAAAAGGCCTAGGAATGGGGCGACCAGGCCGTAGAAGTCGCCGAATGTCTGGGCCGAGGCCTGAGCCAGGACATAGACCATGTTGCGTTCGTCGAGGGGCAGCGTCCAGCCCCCGGCCCCGGCAACTTTACCCGAGTGGTTGATAACGAAGGCAATCGCGAAGTACACCGCGGCCGCGATGGCCGGTCTCCACATCCGCCGGGCCCACTTTTGAGCGGCCCGGACGAATTCCTCGCCGGTCGGCTTCAAGAAGGGGAGAGCAAGAAACGTTGCCACCGTGACCCAGAAGTAAGCCTGCCAGAACAATCGGATGTTCGTTGGCGCGCCGGGGATGATTTCGACGGGCATCGCGAGCTTGGTGAAGAGGAGATCAAAAAAAGGAAAGCCCGGCGTATTGGTTACTCCAGCCGCAACAACGAGTATGATCCACGGCGATATCGCCGCGGTGAGCGTCAGTCGCTTTCGTGCCGCGACGTCAATATCCGTCGGCTCGGGTGGATCGTAGATCTTCCTCCCGCGCAGAGTGATGTAGAGAAGCATGACGGCGACCACCGCAGCGCCGGCCCCCACGCCGGTGAGCGTCGTCATGCCGAGGCGGTTCATGCCGATAGCGACGAACCCGGCTGTCAGGCCGGCGAGCAATGTTGGGATCACTCCTTTTAACATGAGCTTGAAACGGCCCACGATGTACAGCATACCGAAGGCGATGGCGGTCGAGATGACGGGCATGAAACGAGCGAAGACTTGGCCGCCCTCGTTGGGGGTTAAGCCGGTAAACGCGCCGAAGACGACGACCGGAATGCCGAGCAACGCATAGGTGCAGAGGGCGTCGTAGCCGATGGCCGGTAGCGCGATGGCGACGACGGAGGAGTAGCCGAGCGCGATCATGATCGGGGGAAGTATGGAGAGCGGCGTCGCGCCGAGCGCCGTGAGCAGTGTTCCGAAGCCGACGTTTATGATGAGGATTTGGGCGACGCGGTCGTCGCGGGCGATCCCCTTCAACGTCGCGACGAGGCGCGCCACCGCGCCGCATTCCAGCATGACGCCCATCTGGAAGAGGGAGGCCACGACCATGAGGGTGATGGGAAGGGAGGCGACGACGCCCGCTGCACTGGCCGTCAAACAGACGAGCGGCGAGGTTTTGAAAAAAAAGACAGCCACCGCCAGGGTGAAGAACCAACCGATGACGCCTGCCGTGTCGGCGGCACGCCTCAGCAAAGCGATGAGAGCGAAAATGACGACGACAGGCGAGATGGCAAAGAGCACAGGCAACCACGACATGCCATAAGCATACTCTTTGAGCCGGCCCCGAACCACGACAATCTGCAGCACTACATGTTAATATGGATCGCTTTGTCGAAGTATTCTGAGGGAAAATAGTTATGAAACATTATGAAATTGAAGTGGACGGTAAAAAAGGGCTGGCGGTGGAAATTCCTCTGAATAAGGCACCACTGATCCTGGTGAAAGGGGAAAAAGGGCTTGTTATGTGTGGTTATTTGAATATTGAGGCGGCACAGAAATTGGGCCAAGCCGCTGCCATGGTCAGAGGGGTGTCGAGCGCAAAGGATTTGTTGGCTGCTCAAATTGTCGCTGTAACAGAGGCGGCATCTCAATTGGGGGTCACTCCAGGGATGACGGGCAGAGAGGCCTTATCTCATCTTCTTTGAGCGGGAGTGGAATATGACGAAAGTGCTTTCGATGCGGTTCGTTCGTGTCGCGCTGATATAGACAGCGATGTCGCGCTCGTGACGCCGATTAGGCTACCGCTCAACAACCAGGAATACCTGCTCGAAGAGGATCGCTTCTCCAGTCATCCCGATCTCAAGGAGGGCTGGAATGCTTTCTCCGGGTCGGGAGACGTAACCGCCGAAGTCGTCTACGCGAACTTCGGACGCAAGGAAGACTTTGAGCAGCTTCGAGCGCTCGGGGTGAGTGTCAAAGGCCTATCTCAACGCCGATGGGTCCGTGACGGGTGGTCAATTCGCCGCTTCGGCCGCACCCTCGCTGAAGGGTCTGTTCACCGACGCGACTTCGTATTCGGTCCCACGTTGGCGCGCATCGACGGTGTGGCGGCGCTCCGCCTCGCCAATGCCGACCTGCTGCCCTACGACGTGGCTCGTTACTCCAGCGATCTCGAGACGCACATTGTGACCCTCGAGCAACGAGCCAAGGCGCTCGAGGTCGCAGCCGATCTCAGCGGGTTGCGAAGAACCGTAAACAATCTGGGCAAGGCCGCTCGTGATTACGTCAAAGCCCGCGATCGGCGTCTCAGCCGGCAGGGTGTGGCATGCGAAGCCGTTTCGGAAATCAACGCTCA
>SDBT01010870.1_pt1 | contig 14673 bp, 32 predicted proteins | sample 2277101 | NCBI WGS metagenome assembly SDBT01 (sample SAMN10404973, study PRJNA504765) | marine sediment metagenome | isolation source: marine sediment core GS10_PC15, 103 cmbsf | place: Arctic Ocean: Southern Knipovich Ridge | collected 2010
GAATAGGTTCATCTTCTAGTTCTCCTATCCCTTCAGATGCTCTTGTTATTAAACGTTCTACTTCCCATTCCCTCCACCCCCAATCTATTTCTTCCATATAATAATGTCGGTCGCGTATGCTTACTTTTTTGATTGTTGCAACTCTATCTGGTAATTTGTCAAATGCTATAAGAATCTCTTTGTCCCAAAGAATACTTTTTATTAATTTTACCTTATCACCTATTTTATATTTCATCTTCTCAAATCTAAAATCTCATATCTTTCTAATATAGGTTCTTCTTCTTCTTTTTCAGGTTTTACAAGCGCTCTTGCTATTAGACACTCTATTTCTGCTTCTTTCCATGCCCATTTTATCTCTTCCAAAAAATAACTATGAGCAAGCAAATCAATACTTTCAATTGTTGCAACTCTATTTGGTAATTTGTCAAAATCTTTAAGCAATGATTTGTCCCAAATAGAACCTCTTGATAATTTTACTTTATCACCTATTTTGTATTTCATCTCTTCTCAAATCTAAAATTTCACTTCTATCTAATATAGGTTCATCTTCTGGCTCAACAAAAGGATCAACATACTCACCTCTAAACTTTTTATCACAATCTCCAGGATGAGTAAAAAACTCTAAATCTATCCCTGCTATATCACAGTGATATCTATGATAGGCGACATCTATATCTTTATGGCAAGTATGACAGTTAAAAGAATTCCCGAATATCATCTTTTGTATTTCTCTATCATCTTACGAATTGCTCTGAGACCACTTTGATATCTTTTTTCTTTTTCATCATTCCAAGGAGTACTTTTATATGGAGTATAATTTTTAGGGAGTCCAGTATGACGAAAATGTTGTTGTTTGGCTAATGCTGCTTCATGTCTTCTTTTATGTGATTTTGCCCCTTCTTCATCAAAAGGATATTTCTTAAATGCAGATAATCCTTTTCTGTCCAATTCTTCATCTGTCAAATCGGGGCCAGCATTCCCAGCAGCATTGTGAGCAGTCCAAAAGGGACGACCCATTGGAGGTATCCAAATGCCATCAAGTTTAGCAGCAAAGGCAATAGATTCTTTTTCCATTTTTTTATTCTCAAAAATTTTCCCGGTCGGTAAATAGGGTCCCATCAAAAGGAGTCTCTAAATTAAAAAAGAGACACCTAAAAGCGAACACCTACGGGTAGGGGTAACGCCATTTGTTTTTTCAAACCCGACATATCCGATCTCTAATAAAAAATTGTCCATTACCACAATTACCATGCCTACATTATACCATACTGCTTTCACTTTGCAAGAAAAAACCCTTGCCGACATTGAGTATCGACAAGGGCAAGAGCCATCACTGATACCCTACTTATTCGGTCGGGATAAACTCAAACCCGAACGCCCGAATCATATCGCAAGAGTCGATTCGTGTGGTTCGGTATTGCGGGTCAAACCGAACATCAATACCGTGTTTGTCGGCTTCTGCTTGTTTGCTTGCCTTGCTTGCCTTTTTCAGGTATTCCGAAGTCAAGAACTCCACATCGGTGTATTCCCGACCATTCTCGTCGTAATACTTTGTCGATTCAAGAACACGAAAAGCCACACCGTTGATTGTGAAATTTTCGGCTCTTGTTATGCCGATTGCCTTGCAGTTTTCGTAATTCTCGACACCGTTTGACCGTTGTTCGGCACTAATAAAATTGCCATGACCCCGTTTGTTGATAAAAGAGGTCCAGTTCACGTTAGCAATCACCTGATACTTTGAGGTTTTTCGGATATATGGGGTCGGAATTTTCGTGGTTCTGCCCTTGACCGTAGTATCCGATTTTGCCAAGACTTTGTTGAGCGAGATTGTCATAAAGACAGCCCCGACTGCTTTCAACTCTTCCTCGGTCTTGAATGTCTTGCTCTTCGGGTCGTAAAGGTCGTCAAACCCGATGAGTTTTCCCGAGATTCGGCTTGTCAATTCGTTTGCTATCGTTTCGCACGATACTTTCCGACGAATGAAAACCTTTTCGGTCGTCTTTGTCGGCACTGGCACTACCGCCGCCACTTTGACGCCCGAATCCACTACTTTCGTTGTTTTCGTTTGCTCTGTCATTTTTCCTGTCCTTTCGTTGGTATTATTGCCAACCCATTGAACTTATTTTTTACTTCTCTGGGAAAGACTATAACCTATTTTTGTTTTTTTGTCAAGTGTTTTTTTCGGTTGTGTTTTGATTCTCCATCCAGGCAACAATTCTCTCCAAAAATCAACCTGCTCTTCTGCATCTTTTTTGTTGTCTGCTTCGTCCAGGACCTCTTCGGTCCCACCTATTTTGCCTACTATCTCGATTTTTGACATCAGTTTTATCCTTATTAAGTTTCGGATAGTCAAGAAAAAAGACAGGGGGGATAAACCCCCTGCCTTGCCTATTTTGCCTATCCTTCCGGCTGCTCCTCTGCCTCTTCTGCCGCCCGCTGCTCCGCGTCTGCTTGCTCGATTGCATCTTGAGCCGCATCTGCCTCTTCCACTTCTGCAAGATGCTCCTCCGCCTCTGCTGCCTCTGCCGCCTGATGTTGAGCTTCGATTGCATCGTCGGAGTTTTCCATCGCAGTCATAACATTGCTATCTCCGATAGTTGCAGTCGCTTCTTTGACTGCCGCCAGCCCTATTTTGTTTGCTTCGGTTTGCTGATCAGGAGTTAGATTGTCCCCTAACTCTGCTTCTGCAACCTTTTCGATTGCACCTAACAAATTTGTTATTGCCGATACACTTGTGTTTGTTCGTCTTTGTTTTGCCATTTTTTCGACCCTTTCAAAGTCAGGCATAATTGCCTACCCATCGAATTTATTTTTCACTTCTCTGGGAAATTGTCTATCTTACTTTTTCACATTCGGGATAAAAAAGTTCTGATTCGATCCATAGGATCTTCCTATCTATTGCCTTTTCCAGCTTAATCGGGTCTATTGTACAAAGACCACAACCAGCAAGTTGAGTATCAAGATAGTCTTTATAGAATAATCCATAGACTCTCCATACAAAACTATCAATGATTATGTTATTTTGTTTATCATATCCATCAAAGAATTTGGAGATTTCGCACCCACTATCGCAGGGAGTTCCAGACCACTTTAATTTTCGCAGTCTATTAAGTAAAAACCCTTTTTCATTTACCGACATTTGCTGCAATTGTTCTGTCGTTGTTTTCATTTCCTTTTTCCTTTTTCTTATAGAAGTAATTTTTCACTTCTCTGGATTTTTACTTAGCAATCCAACATGAGAAACCTTGAGGTAGTTTGGCACATCCTTCAAACTCTCTTGCATATTGTCTTACTTTTTTCTCCCCAACTGGTATATCAAACTCAACTGGACCTAAAGCATAAGCATCTGCTGGAAACTTTATATACCATCTTTTAGCTTTCATTTCTTGCTCCGTTTTTCCTATCAAAGTAAAAAACTATTTCTCTGGTAATAAAAAAGACAAGCCTGTTAAGACTTGCCTTTTTTATTACTTCCTAACAAAAGCCATGTTAATACCCACATTTCAAAAATACCTTCTACCACAAGAATTAGCTTTTCCATAAGCTTCTCCAAAAAGTAAATAAGAGAAAGCATCGAATCAATGCTCTCACTTATTCACTTTTCAAAGTACAACCATAGAAATAGTTTTTCACTTCTCTGGAAAATTGTTTTATCTTAATTATACATTGCTATTCTTATTTGTTGATGTCTATATCTAAACCGTTTGATGATTTCAAGATTATAACCTATATCAGTCAATTCTTTTATCAACCTTTTAACAGCACCATCTTCAAGATTAGCAGGTTTGGTATCTGTTATGATATTTGGGCTTGCTGCACCATGTTGACCGACGTGTATATATGACTGACAGTTATAACCGATAGTGTCGGTGGCTATTTCAGGAAACAATGCGATAATTTCGCAACCTATTTTCCACTGTCTGAATATCACTTTTGTTTTTTCTGTATCCATTGTCTTATCTCCGTTTTTTCCATACAAGTAGTTTTTCACTTCTCTGGGGAATTATCCTATTCTTGTTTCTTTCCAAGTATCTAATTTATATCTTCTACAATACCCACAAGTATAATGACGACTTCCCCGTTTTTTACTGCTCATACGTTTTGCCGTTTGCCTTGTATGCCCACAAGGACAAGTATATTGCCATCTCTTTATCGTCTTAACATAGTCATTAGAGGCACAAGAAGCAAACTCACCTCTTGCCATACCTGTGTTCATACTTCCCCCAAAAGCCTTACAAAGCCTCTTAAAAGACTTATCATGGTTTTTTCCACCGATGATAGCATTGGCAAGGTGTGCGACTTCATGCCTAAAAGTTTCCTCAAACCTTTCCCACCCAAACTCATCAAGTAATGCTCTTGACATTATGATTCTACACCACGTTATTTCCCCTGTAGCATGTATCCTACGACGTTGACACCGACCGTTACTACTTCTTAATCGACTTGAGATAACTATATTAAGCCAATGTTTATAACCAATGTTGAATTGGTTGTCAAGTTCCCGATACAGTATTCGTAGTTTGATTTCTGCTTCGTGGTTAGTCATCATCTTATCCCTATTAGGTTGTCATTACAACCCATAGAAGTAATTTTTCTTTTCTCTGGAAAACTATTACTCTCTTTTCCCTGTTCTCATATAATCAAGGAGTTCTTTCTTGTTTCCCTAATACATACTGCTTGTGATAAGCTCAAGATTTATGTACAAATGATGGATACATATTAGTGAGTACACCACTAATATCCACAAAACTATTTCTCTAATTATTTTCGTCTTTTTCCACATTGTTTTATTCTTTCTAATTTTACTCCCAATTCTTTTTTATTCTCTTTCCCCTGTTCTCATATAATCAAGGGCTTCTCTTAGATTATCGAAACATTCATGGTTTGAATATCTCTCTCCCTCCCATTCTTTCTCTTCCCTCACTTCTGCAACAACATATATATCTCTTTCTTCCCATAATCTTTTTTGTCCGAAAGAGAAACGCCAACCATCTTGTTGACTCCAACGACACTCAAATTTATATTCTACTGCCATCTTGTTTTCCTTTTTCCCATAGAAATAAAAAAACAATTCTCTGGAAATTACTCCTCATCTATATCGCAACCTGCCAACCATACTAACCTTTGTAGATTTTGTTCATGGACTTCAAGTTCTTCAAATCCATATTCTGACAACACTTCTTTAAGCACTGTTTCATTTATCTTTGCAAGCTGTTCTGCAATAGCAGGAACCTTTGACAAGGCAAGCACATCATCATCGCACTGCCCTGAATGATGAACACTTGCTGCCTGTTCTGCTGTCATTTCCAGGTCTATTCTACCTGTTGTGCTTGTCCAAATTTCCATTTTCTTCTCCAAAAAAACTATCATTACAACTCATAGAAGCAGAAAATCTTTTCTCTGGGAAATAGTTTATATCTATCTTATCTCTCCGCAAAAATAGGTATAACTTTTGGCAGGTTGAAATTGTTATGCAGTCTCAAAACATACTGCCTATCTTCGGTGATAACTTCTCTAAAGTCAATCCCTCCGATGTCATTACAAACTATCATAGTATCATCGCCTAACAGGTCAAGATAATCTATGATTTCATGTATCAGAAACCAGCAATTATCTTTTCCTATTTGGTATGCTGCGATAAGATAACCGTTTTCGGTTGCAAACTCTCTCATCTCTGACAGTTTTACTTTTGTTGTTGTCATTGTATTTTCCTACAAAGCCAATCATCGCAATCCTTTTTTAGGTGTGTTCTGCACCCAAAATGTTTTTCAAACCATTTTTGAAGTTCGGGATATTGATATATTTTATCCCCTTCTGATTGATATACTCTTTTGGCACAAGGTCCATCATGTTTTCTTAAACAAGACACAATAGATCTTACACAACAAACCCCTCTTCCCTCATTTTGTTCTGCCTGAAGAGCATCCAATTCATCTGCTTGTGCAAGTCTTATAATACAATTAGAACAGGTAAAAGTAATAGGACAAACAAACTCTGTTTCATGGACAGTAATTATTTGTTCGTGTTTTGCCCCACATTCATCACAAATTCTTATAACTTGAAGTCCCATTCGGTGTATCCTTTTTCCTATAGAAATAGAAAATCATTTCTCTGGAAAATTTATTTTAATCTTCTTACTGCATCTATCAACTTAGTATCTACAATAGTATTAACCATCGCAAGAGTTTGTATCACTTCTCCTTTTGATAGTTTTGGAGGTGGACCTGTTGGCAGTTTCGGAGGTGCTGTTTTCTCTATGAGTTTATCCAATTCTTGTATAGTATCATCAAGGTATCGGATTCGGGATTGTTTTATCGTCAAACCCTCTTCTGCTTCTGCTTCTGTCGGTTTGGGGATACACCTCTCTACTGATTCTCTCACAGGTGAAACTACTCTATCTTTTCGATAGAATCCCTCTGTAGTAAATGGTCTATCACGTCCAACTTTTTTTCTTTTATTGCTCATACCCATAGGAGTAAATTTTCTTTTCTCTGGGAAATTGTGGTTTTGCGATTGACTGTAACCAATATCCCCTACCATCCCCAATATATGATTGACTGCAACCAATATCCCCCTACTATCCCCAATACTAGAACAACTGCTATTATTATCACTATGACTTTTTTTCTCTTAGCCGTTGTTACTTTATTCCCCTTCATAAAATACCACAGAACATAAGAGGAAAGTGCTATTGTTGCTATCACCAAAGCAAGATTCCCTATTATTTTAACAGTTCCCGCAAAATCTGCCATATACTCGCCCATCTTTTGTCTCCTTTTTTCCATAGTAATGAAAAATCATTTCTCTGGGAAATAAAAAAGTTGGTCTGTCGTCGGTCGGGTCCCATTATCTGCCACCGACGACAGACCTAATTTAATGTGGGAATCATCGGCAAATAGCCGCTCCCACTGCGGATTTGGGACACACTGCCCCATTTTCTCAGGCGGCGATCATGCTTCTCTGTTTTGCCGCCCTACACACATCTAGGGTTTTACGGTTCACCCAAAACCAGGCTTTTCGGCAGGGGGCTTCGCGGGTCAATCAACCCGCTGCCCGCCCGCCACTTTGTCGGCAGGTTCCGGTAACGGCTTATCGCTCGCCCGGCCCGCCATTCTATCGGATAGCAATTCTTAATACCGATGAGCATTTCTGCCTCCACGGTAGGGTTTCATTAAGATAAAAACCCTTTGCCATCCATCTTACACCTATTATAACAAAAAATCTTTTCTCTGGGAAATTATTTAATTTTGTTCTCTCAGCATCTTTTGTATGATAAGAGCATCTTCTTCTCTTGATACTACATATTTGTCATTGCTGTCTTTCAGGGTTGTGCTTTTTCCCCCTACCCAAACACTTATATTATCTGAGTCGTTTTTAGTGCCTTTTGCCCCCATCTCACAGAAACCAGCAGAGACAACAGTAAGCCCATCTGCTATAGATGCATGAGATATGATAGGATGAAAAACTATAGGAAGTTCACAGCCTCTAACTTCTACAATTATGTATTTTGACATTTCCATTTTCTACCTTGCGTGTCTAAAATCATCTATAGTTTGTATATATGTAGGGTCAACATCATTAGGAAATACCTGAGATACTTCCTTATCCTCTTGAAGAATAACAAAAGTGTGTTCTTTGTCTTTTATAGTAAGAGAGATAAGAAGTCCACCTTGCCCAGGAGATATTGAAATTCCCTGTTCCATTAGATACGCTTCAATTTCTCTTATCTTTTCTTCTGTTTTAGAACCTCTTTTTAGTATTTTCATTTTCTTGTCTCCTGTTCGGTGTTCTCTTTTTCCTATAGAAGTTATTTTTCATTTCTCTGGGAAATAAAAAACCCCACCGCCTCAAGGCAGTAGGGTTTTCACCATAGAAACAAAGACACAACAGGAAAAGAAAGGTATTTTATAAGAGCAACAAAAGGTTAGGGGGTCGAAACCCCCTAACGCAGATTAACCTCTTTTCTGCAAGGGACATTGCCGGTTTCTACCCATTAGGTAAGGGAGAGCCGGTATCCCCGAAGTTCAATCAATCTCTACAATAAAATCTTCTACAAGTTAATAGTCAACTAAATCATCGGTGCTGCCCTCCTTCCAGGCAATTTCGTAGGACCGATTCAATCGGTCAAAGGTTCTTTACTTTTCATTTAGCCAGCCATTGCTGTGCTTTCTATCTTATGTAAAAGAAAATCTTTTCTCTGGGAAATTATGTAACGGCTTCTTTGTCCATCCACGCTTCAACTTTTGACCTTGTAGCAGGATCAAGTTCAACACCATTTTTTCTAAACATATCCAGGTATTGAAGAAATCGGTTGGTTACAGCAAATTTGTTACCTTGTCTAACTAGCATCCCCCCAGGAATATAAGTTCTCCCCTCACGAGCCGTTCCATACCTCCCGCCGAACTCGAACAACTCAATAACTTTAAGTTCATTCTTTGTTACATTATGGGTGCAAAACTTCTTGTATTGCTTCCATGTAAAAGGTTTGAACTCGTCATTAGCTGCCTTCAACAACAACATAATGTTTCTAGCTACCTCTTCAGCTTCGCCGCACTTCATTTTGCTGCCGCAAAAATCATGTAAATTATAATCACTTGGTTTCATTTTTACTCCTAACTACACTGTTCTCTAATCAGACCCATTGTAGCATGTTCTACTGAATCAGGGTTTGCTTTCAGATAGACTTTCAGACCACCAAGATTCCATTCGGTGATACGTTTTTGCTCATCTTCTAGAACTACCCCATAAAGGTCAGGATTAGCATTATAAAGTTGTACCTTAACAACGGTGAAAGTATGCCCGCCATGTCTAAAAATACAACCTTTCCACAACGAGGTCATTTCATGGTTGTTTGCTCTGCGTTTCAGGGGTTTTAATCCCCAAAACTCTCTATGGTAGTTTATCCATTCGAGAGTATATAATCTTCTTATCTTTCTATTACTAATTGGTAGCAACCCTCTATACCATTTAGAGACTGCAATAACATCGTGCTTTTCCAAAGGGTATTGTTTTTTGAAATGCTGTTGGGTAAGAGACTCTTCAAAATTAAGAACAGGAACAGCTACCTCAGATCCGACTCTTGATATTAGCAATCTTGTCTCAGGGTCCCGAAAATACTGAATTGTTTTCATGGTTCACTCCTGTTTTTCCTATAGAAGTGGTTTTTTATTTCTCTGAGAAATTATACATCTAACAGTTCTGGGATTCCCAACTCCACACCAATCTGTTTCCATACCTTTTGGCTTTGGTCTGCAATAGCTTCGGGATTGCCGATGTTTAGTTCAGGTTTACAGATAGAAACAGTTTCCATTATCAGTCTTACACTGCCATCGTTCCAATAGTACTCTGCTCCCTGGATAGCCCACATCCCATTATATAAACAAACATGCCAAGCAACACCTTTATTTTTGACAATCGGTTTTCGGGTTCTCAAGTATTGCTGCATATCGTCCATCATGTGTCCATCTTTCCACATCCGTTTCTTAATCCAATCGGTAGGAAAGTTTTTGGGCAAATCAGGATGTCCATTAGCAAGCTGTTTCTTAATCCAATGGAAAAGGTTACTCTCCCCCTTAGCTTCTTTCACCCCATAAAACTTAGGATCGCCATCTTCTCTAATAAAAAGTATTGACGTTTTATCAATTTCGATTCTCATGGTTTACTCCTTTTTCCTATAGAAGTGGTTTTTCATTTCTCTGGGAAATTAGTTATCTCCCCGATAGTTTGAAAATGATTTGGAAGTCTGCTACAATGTGCTGCAACAAAAGGACGAAACTCTCCTTCTCCATTTACAATTTCATCATTATAGCAAGATGCACAATCAGGAGAACATATTTTCGTCTCAAAAGCACATCTAATAAAGTAATGAGTTTTACCATCCTGAAAAATTCTACTTCCATTTTCCCCATGTTTTGTTATAAATACTGTTCTCAGATTCATATTCATAATTCTTCTATCTCCACTATCTTATAGTCTACATTTTTCCATGTAAACTCTTTGGCATTTACTTTTGTATCCCAGTCTCTTCCGGCGATGGTCATAATGAACGCCGCCCCAATTAAGAAACCTATACATATACCTGTAAAAAAAGCTGTCTTCATTATCTTTCTATCTGCCATTTTCTTGTCTCCTGTTTTCCTATAGAAGTAATTTTTCATTTCTCTGGGAAATTACTGATTTATATTTATCCAGGTATCGGTCCTCCGTTATTATACTTATCCCAACTCTTATTTATCAACTCAACAACTTGTTGCATTTCCTTTGGAGTACCCCTCAAGTTAATAGTAATCCCCTCATGTGTTTCAAAAGTAATATCATGTGGAGCAGTAAACGTTACTCTCGGCATCCTAACCTGAACACCAGTAACATTCAATTGTTGTCGAGTTGTGCCGCCTTCGGCTTCTTTGTCAATCCACACTTGCATAATTGCTCTCCTTTTTTCCTATAGAAGTGGTTTTTCATTTCTCTGGGAAATTACATATTCTCACGATCTACTATCATCTTTTTGTGCTTTTTCAACCATTTCACATATTGTTTACTTTGAGAATCTACTTCCAAAGTATCCCCAAACTCAACAACATAACAAGACTTATCAAACACCATTGGTCCTATCATAACCATTTGGGGAAAACAGTTACCACATTTCAAACACGTTGCATTATGATGCACTCGTGCTTGTTTTTGTTTCGCCTTACTATCCGCCTTATTGATAATAGCAGTTATAAGGTCATTTTGTTCTTCGTTATCTCTTCCCATTACACCGCCAACGCTTGCCCTAATGTTTCTCTATATTGGAGAGGGACTTTACTCCGTATCCATATTTTCATTTGCTCAAAATGGCTTTTCGTATCCTTTTGAACAGTACAATCAATACTTTCTTTAGCTGCATCTATTGCTTCTTCGGTGGAGTAAAATCCCCAACAGCTTTCCCCATCATCGTCAATGATGAAACCATATACTTCACCATTGATATAGGATTGAAAAGTCTTAATATCTGCTTCGCAAATATCGTATGCTCTTTGTCTCAGTTTCTTTGTCCATTTTTTCCCGCCAAATTCTGCTAACATTTTCTTGCGGCGAATGATAATAACCCCACTACATCCACTATCAAACTCAGCATGACCTTGAGCCAACCTACCATGAAAAGGGGCAAGGGATAATGCTATTCCTGAATGGATATAGGCAAAGACTTTGACAACAAAATCATTTTGCCTATGAGCTTCGGAGAGCATTAGATTAAAGTCTTCTGCGTTCGGGTGCCCGACTTCCCCAAGATTATACTGACTTGTTGACATACAATGAATTTCTGTTAGATTGTCGTCTTTGCGTGGATCGAAAGGGCTTTCGTCATACTCTATTGTAATGTTATGCCCTCTGTATGTTTTAGTTTCTACTTCCATTTTCTTGTCTCCTGTTTTTCCTATACAAGTAAAAAAACATTTCTCTGGAAAATTAACAATAACTCATATCTGCTACTGATAATCCTTCTGTTATACAAGGTTTATCATGTTTAACCTCTACGCGAAAACAAACAGAGTATATCTCTCTACAATGCTCACATTGAAAAAAGAAGGTACATCCTCCATAACTATGGCAATATGTTATTGCTTTTTCGTGATGCGGGTCTATATTTGTTTTTCCACAATCAGGATATGGACATTTCATTTACTTGCTATCCAAAACAGTAAAACCATCGACTGTAGAATCAACAACGCTAACAGCGTCAGAACCAATAATCTCTAGTTCTGATATAGCATCACTCATACTCATACCCTCATCAACCTCAATTGTTACTGTTGCTGATACATCCATTGTTACTTTTCTATCCGCCATTTTCTTGTCTCCTGTTTTTCCTATAGAAGTAATTTTTCTTTTCTCTGGGAAATAACTATAATGTCAAGTTTGGCAGAGATTCCACCTTACAGTGTTAGTCTTTTTTAATCTATGATAAGGGTCTCTATTTACCTCTCCTTCATGTATCATTTTGTACCATCTATCGACAGTAATCGGATTAGAATTATGTCTAAAAAGGGTTCTTTTCCTTTCCTTATAATCTAAAGCACCATTGGGGAATTGTTTCCTATTTAGAAACCTGATTTGGTGTAAGACTATCTTTATATGTTCTTTTGTTACAGGCTTAAACAAGCTGATAATCTTCAAGAGTTTCAACCGACATTCTCTTATATTATCAACTTTTATATCAATACCGAAAATAGTTTCTAATGCTTTGGTGGGATTATGTCCGAGGACAAGTTTCCTCCATAATATCTGAATCAAGAAATTACCATTACCGCAGGCAGGGTCAAAGAATTTTTTCTCCTCTTCCCATACTTCCCCCTTAGAGTATTCGGTTAATTTGTTTAATATGCCATTAACCACATGATGCGGTGTAAAAATCTCTTGTGTTCTTTTTTTCCTTTTTTCTCTTCTTCTTTCACTTTCCTTACTCAGAGTTTTCATTTATAAACTCCTTCCACCAATCTCTTTTGAAGTGAGTAAATAATCTCCAATCAATCCTAAACATACCCCATGAGCAAGCAGTTCTCAACAGACCTTCAAATTCTTCACTATCCAGTGCTTCTTTTATCTTTTCTGCTTCTTCAAGAGTTTTTACCTTAATTGCCATTGCCCCCTGAGTCATTCCATAATGACCTTCCATATCAATAATGGAATTACTCCCGATACCACCTTCCCCAAAGATTACTTTAGGTATCCCAAAGTGTCCTCTATCAGTTCTTGAGGAATAATAGTAACGAATTTCATCTTTGCGTGTAGCATGGATAAGAGGATACTGATAAATAGGAGTTTGTTCTATGCTTGTATTATCTTTATCAGAGCCATAAGCCGTTCTATCAAACATTATTGGACATGTTTCTTCATTATCTTTTGCCAGCAATCTAAACACTTCTTCAAAACGACAATTAGGCAAAAATGGATAATTACTCAGCTTTATTGTATGAGGCTCTCCTGTTTCGTCAATCACAAATGTTTCATTTTCAGAAGGTACATTTTTTGTTATATGTATATCATATCTTGTTCCTGCCTTCATAATATCCTGTCCTTCTTTACTACCATGAAGTTCAAGATATATCATTTCTTTTGACGACAATATATCCCAAACTCTATTTTCAGGACTCATTGGGTCATTTTTAGCAGAAGGTTTTCTCCATTTTGAAGGATGAATAAAAGATATGTATCCACCAGATTTTGCAAAAAACTCTCCCATCTCTACAAATTTGTCCCACAATGACATTCCCCCACCTCTTTTTTTACTACATGCCTGAGATTGCTCTGCTTGATAAGGAGGATTACTTAGTACTACATCGTATGTATCTTTCATCTTCCAATTATCTCCTTGCCATACATTGCCATCAAAAATCATTCTTTCTTTGTATATTGTTTCAACACCAAAATTCTCAGCCATATTTATTCTTTTTATCGAATCAGACATAAAAGTAATACTTGACGGACTTATCTGATATTTTTCGATAAGAGTCCAAACAAACTCAAGATTAAATATAACCAGGACCTTACTATCTTGTAAAGTCTTTTCCTCATTCTTCATAATCTCATTCAATTCACCTATCAAATCACCACAAATACTCCAAGGAGTATGATGTTTTTGAATCGAATTATCAGTTTCGCACAACCCTTTAATCTCTTTTCGAGTGTCTTCTGCCAGTATCATCTTGTCTCCTGATTTAGCATTATACCACTTTCACTTTCTCAATGCAAGTGAAAAATCTTTTCTCTGGAAACTTTATTCTATCCATACACTGTCCAACCTTTGCTTGTGATTTTGTCTTCATACTTTTTCCCCGCAGGAGTTCTTTCCCATACCCCCTCAACTTCCCAGAATGCCCCATCTACCTCATCCCCTCTATCTTGATTATCGTGATAACGAAGATACAGGGTAAGGTCTGTTTTTCTCACAAACTCATCTGCTAACTCATCAACGAGTTCTTTTATCTTTTCATCTTGTTCATCGGTAACGTCGTCTATCTCATCACGCCCCAATGTTTCATCAAGACCATAAGCAACGGAATCCAAATCGTCGATCCCTATCCCTTTAAGATAGTCTACCAAGGCATCATGTTGCTCAGGACACTGTTCTTTCACAAAATCATTTGTTACTGTTTCTGCATGTTGTGGATAATTACCCATACCCATAATCTTGTCTCCTAATTCGGTGTTCTCTTTTTCCTATAGAAGTTATTTTTCATTTCTCTGGGAAATTAAATTCTTACTTTGACAGGATGCTCTTTTATCCTACCAAACACTAATGCTTCCTGATGAGTAGCAAAGAACACATCAAGTCTATTCCCCTTTATTGCTCCCCCTATATCCTTTACTTCAACCACTTCCCCCTCAGCATATCCAGGGATCATCATTTCTGTTCCAAAGGGATACTTACTCGGTGCGGCAACAAAGACATCACCAGGTTTTATCTTATGCCCGCTTGCAGTGATACCATCTGCAAAATCCTCACAACATATTTCGCAGGGGCAATAGGCGGATACATTCATTGTGATTGTTTCCCACTCAGGGGCAGGGATATTTGGTTCCGACTCTTCGGTGTTAATTCCTTTAAGAGCATCTTCAAGAGAATCAAGAAGCTTATCAAGAGTTTGACCCGCTTCTTCTTTAGCTTTCTCAAGCTCAATTTTTCGTTCT
>SDBT01010871.1_pt1 | contig 14673 bp, 6 predicted proteins | sample 2277101 | NCBI WGS metagenome assembly SDBT01 (sample SAMN10404973, study PRJNA504765) | marine sediment metagenome | isolation source: marine sediment core GS10_PC15, 103 cmbsf | place: Arctic Ocean: Southern Knipovich Ridge | collected 2010
GAACACCCAAAATATCATCATAGAAAAAACTATAACCATAAATATTTACCGTGCTTGTCTCATAGAAAGTCGGAGAATTAACAACATCCAGATTGCCCCCGTAAATGCTCAAGGTGCTTGTGTCCCTAACGCCGAGAAAATGAGATGTTATAGTACCATCGTAGATGTTCACTGTGCTGGAGTCGTATGTATCAATCCCCCATGATATTTCACCACCATGAATATTTGTTGTGCTGAAGTCATAGGTACTTAAGGTTAATAGAACCCCCCCCAACATATCTACCGTGGTATGGTCCGGCGGCGTGTCATACACACCGACATTACTGTACTCATCACACGGATCAATCGTGCCATCTTCATAAAAATCCCAATCAATCGCCGCCTGCACATTGCATACCCCTATCATCAAAACTGTTGCCAAGATGACGGTCATTTGTGTTTCCAGTTTCATAATCTTACTCTTCTCTAAAGGCTCCCATATCATTCATCCATATATACAACGATTGGCACCTCCATTTTTGTATAAACAAAATTATCTTTTTTTGTGATTCCCTGCCTCCAGAGGCAAGAGCTTCTAATCTCCGATACACAAAAATACCAGTTTACGGGTAATGATACCACAGAACAACGAAAAATACAACGGAAAAATTAATTTTTTACCATTACATTCAGAACCTCTTTGTATATATGTCGCCACCCACTCCGAAATTTTGATGATAAAACCCACGATTTGGGAAATATCTTCACTGAGAATGTGCAATATTGTCCCGGAAAACCGCCCCCAGATTGTACAGAAAATATAAGAAATATATACAAAAAGTTGTTGACGACCTTTAAATCTGCCGTATAATATATACAGTGATGTATAAAACATGTACAGTTTTGCGAAAGGGCGAAGCTATGGTTATCGACAGAACGAAATATATGGACATGGAGGAAGTGAAGCAATTGAGGCGTTCTACTGAGGCAAGAGCATATCTTGACTTGAAGAAAGGCCGTGTCGGCGGCGTGACCGCCTGGATGCTGATTGATCTGGCTTTATCAACAGGCCTGAGAGTTTCTGAAATGGCAGCCTTGCTGATTAAAGACGTGGACTTGAAACGAGGCTGTCTGTCGGTCACTCGTCTCAAGCGGAAGAAGAAAACCAGGGAGACGCTGGCTGTCGGCAAGGACCTCGTCAAGCACTTCAAAGAGTATATCGCTTGGATAGACCGTAAGAGCGGGGCTTTGTTCATGGGTAGCAGAGGGAAGTTGTCCACTCAGGGCTTGCAGCGAATCTGGAAGCGATCCGTCAAGCTGGCAGGCTTGCCAAAAGAACTTTCAATCCACTCGGCAAGGCACAGTATAGCGGTTCATCTGCTGAAAAAGACCAAGAATCTAAGACAAGTCCAGAAGCAATTAGGTCATGCCTCACCGGCCACAACGGCCAATATGTACGCCGATATCTCCTTTGAGGACATGCAAGAGGGGTTGAATGGGCTGTATGGTGAGTAATTAGCAATAAATATTCAATCTGAAATTGCAACGCGCCTTTTTTTCTTCCATGTCAACCTCTCTCACTGAGCCTCTCGTAAATATCCTTGAAGTCGTATATGCGCATCCTTCCATACGTATCCGCCAACTGCATAGCCTCCCTCCGAATTTCACCCACATCCTTATAGTCATTCTCCAAGTTTGCAACACGCTCCATAAACTTAGTCAGTTCGTTTCTGTAAAGACTAAAATACACCCCCATCTTTGGCTCATTCGTCGCCCAGTTCAGGCACTCCAAAGCGGCAAGTTCATTCCCCTCTCCAATCTCACAGATCCCCTTAACAAAATCAACCGCATTCTTTCTTTCTCCGATCTTCCCGCCTGTCAGATCCAGTGTCTCTTTAAGCAACTCAAATGTCTCTTTCGGCGGAAGCAATGAATCATTCACCCACCCCGCAAATTCAACCGCTTCCTCTAGGTTATCCTCAGGAGCTTTCGCAATTTCCTCAATTCGCGCCTTCCAGTATTGTCTTGCCCTTTGTGTGATTTTCTCCTTCTCGTCTTTCTCTTCCTTTTCTTTCACAGGCTTAAATCCCGTTGTAAAGAATCCCGCCGCATATCCCCTAAGTTTTGCTGGTGCCTTCTCGAAGAATAGTTTCAGCACCTCATGTTCAAATTCAATCCAACCGCTAAATAGCGCTATCATCAAATGCTCGACCACTCCCTTTTCCGGATCCTCTCGATACTTGAACATGCACTCCTTTCCAAATCTGTTTATCGCAAAATCATACTTCCTTCGATCTGCCAACAAGTCAAACGCCGGCCTCGAAGTTCTCCCCCACGATATATAAGTTCCCCACACACAATCCCAAAGTTTATTGTCCTTCTCGTTAAAAATCCTGTCAAGATTCCCTTCCACCCACTTTTCCTCTAACCAATAAATCTGTGGAAACCAAAGTCCAAACACGCAGCGAACCTTTGCCAACTCTACATCTTCCAGAATATATTCCAGAACCTTTTTAAGTCTATTGGCCATCCAGCTTTCATAATGTTTCACATCCCTGTTTTTACATATTACTCCTAACCTTATCGAAAGTTGAAATGCTTTGCCCTGAACGCAATTGATACACTCATCCAGCGGATCCCGATTATCCTCCGCAATACTATCCGCGTTATAGCAATACCTTGTTAATGGCTCGATTATGTTCCAAATCGGCTCGATGTTCTTGGCTATTATCCTTTCGCGCAAATCCTCATTATCAAAAGCCTCTCTTAAAACATTAAGTTCTGCCTTTAGGCATTCATTGTATTCTTTAGAATCTCCATATTTTTCCACCACCGCTCCTGCTACCTCAAGAAGCCTATCCCAGTCAATACTCTCCGCATTCTCTCCTCTAACCGCTTCCCATATCCCCTCGAAAAATCCATATAAAAATACAGCCGGCAGTTTCAAAAGCTCGTTTGCTTCGATCCTCAGGTATTCGCTCACACGTTTCTTAACATCTCTCCTGAATACCTGCGATTCTGTCTGCTCACCTGATAGCATGTGCCACCCTCTCTCAGTTTTCCCCCATTTCTTTGTTGTATTCATAACCTTGATAACCTTATCCGGCTCCATTTTCTCCATTTCTTTTTCACTAATGGCTGCTCCCTCAGTAGAATCAACGTGTCTCGCTTCACTCACCATCCGCTGAGGCTTTACTGCATCAGCATCGATCCCAGCCTGCTTTATATATTCCGCAAACTCCGGGAACTTGTCACGAACGGGATACAATTCCTTCGCCCTCATTCGTGCTTCGTACTTTTCAAGGTACTTTTCGAGGTCCTCGTCCTTAGGCTCTCCCTTTCTTGTATCCTTAAACCACTTTTTCCACTCGTCCACATCCTCCACCTTCTGAGCCTGAACCCATTCTCTAAAAGTGGCTATTGCTTCATCCGTAATGTTTTCGAACTTATCATTCAAAAGTAGCCTGTACTCGTACCACCAGTCACGCTCCTCTAAGAACTTCGGATCTCCAACAATCGAGTTGATTCTTTCTGTTTGACTTCCCTCCGGCACAAATCTCAGAAGGTACAATACTATCCTCTCAAAAATTACCTTCTTCTTTCCCCACAGATAATCAAACGTTCGCCCAATCTTCTCCGGCTGTTTCTCTATCACAGCCCGACCAGCCTCACATATTGCCTTTATCAATGTAACAACAATTTCATTTCGATATCCTCCGCCAATTTGATCGAGCCTTTCAGTTGCAGAACGGCACTGAAATCCACAGCGAACGTCATAATCGTCATCCCCAAGCTCATCCTGATACTTGTCAAAAATTCTCACCAAGACCTGCAGGGCTCTTACTGCATCAACATCCCACAGTTTGCTGTAGTGCTTGAAAATGAGGTCATCGTATTGGTACGGCTCAAACTTTGCTTGGATATCCTTGGCAAAGTACTTGCCTTCCTCCTTCTCCGGCTTCCAAACCTCAAGCAGTGAATATGCAATCTCACAACTCTTATGTATGAAATTCCGTGATAGCTTAACCATCAATTCACCGACCTTATCGGTATCTACAAACCATCCCCATCGCTTTCGTTCCGCGAAGAAGCGTTTCACTGCAGTGACCCCATTTGCTGCGTTTATTTCGGGCATTTCAAGAAGGCATTCAATGCACCGTCCAATTACTAATGGATTGTTAGTTTTGATACCATTTATAATACCCACAACTTCCTCAGGTACTTTTGAAGCCAACCTTGTCAGATACGGTGCCTCCAACCAGTGGGGCCACACCAAAGCTCCATCATCTGTCTTCACTGCACCCGGCGGTCTCGTAAAAAATCCCTTCTCTTTCAATGGTGCAAGCCAACTCGGGGTATCAAGTCTGGAAAAGAAATGTTCCAGATACTGAGGTCTGCTCACAAGCGCCATCGCTTCGCTGACAAGCTTCTCGTCCGGCTCCCCTTCAACTTCGTTAGCTCTATCTATCAAGGACTCTACTTTTTGCAATCCCGCTAAAAACGACATCGCAAAACTGTGAAGGGTGGCTTCGAACCTCTTAAAATTCTCAGCAATTTCGTCATCACTCACTGCAACAGTACCAGATTCATGCGCCAAACCGACGAACCACTCACAAGTTTTGTGCCACTCCTTTACTACCGGTATCAGACCCTCTCGCGCCTGCTTGTTATGAGGTTCCAACGCTAACATCAACTCCGCAGCTTTATCGATGTTGAGCATACGCACCTTTCTGTGTTTACTTACAAGATCGCTCACAATTGCAAATAAGTCGTACGGGACTGTAGCTGTTTTCCCAGCATAATCAGCAGGTCCCTCGTCGCTGACTTTCATACCTGATAATCCCGCTGCTTCCCATTTTTCCACAATAGCTTCAAATTCCTTGCTATAGATGAGGCGCTCCTTAACAGTTTTCCCAGCAACCACTTCAGGCAGCCTGTTGCGAATTTCACGAACACCATGCGCGATAAACCGCACGCGACCGGGGAAACTCTTATCCTCCAGCATCCTCACAGCCCCCTCATACAGACGAGCCAACGCAGGTGCTAACCCCTCCATCCAGTTTCGTATTTCTTTCTGATAGTCTTTCATAACAACTGCCTACACCCAAGATTACAAAATCCCATATCATTAATTATAACCACTCATTTCTTCAAATCTAAAACAATTTCTGTGAAACTCATCAAAAATGCCCCCTGTAAACAACAGCCGACGCGGGCGGCATCCTTCAGACAAACCCCCGTCTCATACAACCCCGTAAGGCCGTTTTGCATGTTCTCAAACCTATAGAGACGAGATTTCCTTGTAGAGACTCCGCTTGGCGAGTATCATGTGACAAAAGTAGCCAAAATAGGAGAAAGGCATGGACCCTTTATCAATAGTTGCGATTAGTGCTGCGGTTGGCGGTGCAGCGGGGACAGAGAGATATTTACGCGAAGTTCACAACGTAGCCTGATTCGTAACGGTCTAACCATTTTTGCAACCTTTGTTTTTGGGCTAAAAATGGGGGCGTCGCCACGGTTGGGCACTTGGCATTGAATTGTGCGATTTTGCAACTTAACTATCTACCAGGGGAGGATAGGAATAGCGCGCTTCAGGGAACGCTGGCAAGGCCAGTTCGCTCTTGACCTTGAAGGTCGAGAAATAAAAAAACAATTGCTTTTGGGACTATAAAATGTTATAATTCTGTTTGGATAATCAAGGTATTTGGCTTTTTTCTTAACGTAATCACATTTTTTGTCGATGGATGACATGCGTAGCAGGGATTTCTCCGCGTAAAACTACGAGCAGCAGTTTGTTGTTTTTCTTGGGATAAGTTTTCTGAAACCCGATGGATGACCTAATAAAAAAACTCATCATACGAATATGCCAGAATAGCCGCGAAAATCGGATGCCACTCTGTGTAACACGGGCAACGAAGTTGATGTACCTCATCGAGTGGGAGTATTTTGCTTGGGAACGAAAGCGCTTAACTTCGTTGGACTGGATATATCTACATTACGGGCCGTGGTCTTCGCAATTGAGCAGCACCCTCCAAGACGAGTTTAGTGCGCCACCCGAAGAAGAACGAACAGAAACATTCCGCCAAGTTTTTTGGACACCACCAGAATTTGACCGTGTTGACACAAGATTGCAGTATGAATTGGAAGGAATTGTCGAGCGAGTCTTTGAAGCCTTTGGTTCTATTCCAACTCAGAGTATCGTGAGGTATATCTATTCTAACACCGAACCCATGCAGGGTGCGGAGCGAAGACAGCCGCTGGATTTTACAACAACAAGGAAACCCTTAAAACCGTTTAATACAGTTAAGGCTTTGAACAAGAAACAACGCGAAGCGCTCCGTTCAAGGCTCAGTTCAGCGACGCAGGCAAAGCTTGCAGAAAAGCCAGAAATCTCAGGCGACCTACCCCCCGAATTACTTGATGTACTGTCACAGTTGGATTCCTCAGGCCACTTTGCCCTGTCCGAAGGTGAAATTGAAATTAGTCGTGATGATAGGCTAAATATTGCGGCAGAAGGTTGAGCGACGACCTTACAGACATTTTGGACCCCGCATTCGTTGACTATCCTGGCGAGCATGTCAAGGTGGGCGCAATATGTGTTGCTATTATACCATATATCATGCATAGATTTTATACGATTTGTCCCCTTGACCCAGACCCAAGATCTCCAGAACATAAAAGATATCACCTCATGGAAAAGAAGCCAGAGGAGCTTGCTAATAATGACCAAAAGAAATGGCGGCTTCCGTTTAAGGACTTGAATCTGGACAATGATGAGGACTTGGTAATTGTAAAGGTAAAAAGGCGGCCTGTAGTTGTTCTTTCCCGCTCAATCTCTGATGAACGAAAGGTAGACCCTTCTAAAATTCAGGATTCTTTCTGGTGCGTGCCGTCTTATACTCTTTTAGACGACTTTAATCATCCTCAAGCTCCCTTACATTTTATCGAAGACGTCTTCGCCTTGACCTACCGACCTTTTTTCCCATTGCCCTATGAGCTGCTTTTGCACGATAGAATGGCAATGCTTAGACTTGACCGCACACAGCCAATACAGAGACACCACCTTAAACCCACTAAAAGGCGACTTTCTAAAAAATGGAGACTATATCTCCATGAGTGGGCTCGTTTCTATATTACTGGCAGATTAGGGGACGATGATAGCGATAAGAATCCTAACAGCATTGCCTCAGCATTAAAAGCAGCAAGAGATGCTCTGAAGGAGGAACTTACCAAAAAACGGGCCAGAGACAAGAACAACAAACAGTAAGCCGTACATACCCAAGAGCCATCCCCTCACCCCTCATACAGCCCCGTAACACCGTTTTGCATATCCTCAAACAATATGCTGTTGCTCAGGCGGAATCCCCAACAAATTCATATTATGAATTAGTAAACGGAAAACTCCGAGCCCCACGGCAATTACCGCTTCAATAGACTCCATCTCAGTTATACTCAGCGGTTGCTCGATCTTCCAAACCACAACCGACGCAACAGGTTCTGGGGTGGATTCAGGACAGTAAAGTACCGTCTTAACAAGTTTGTTAAGATTCCAGTCTAAATCGCCCTCATTTTTCGAGCGTTAAGTGGGAATGTAAATTGCTATCTGGCTCGATTTGGTTGTATTGTACAGATTTACGCTAATATCTGTACAACTGAGGCGGGGCTTTTTGGGCCTAAGTCACAGATTTCTCATCAACATTTGACCTGCCGGCAGCGACATTACTATACACCAGTAACTCTCGCCGACCACTATTCCCTCGGTCGGTGAACAACGCCTGTCTTTACCCTTCGCCTGCAAGGCAGGCGGTCTGCGCTGGTATTCCGACAATTTGCACCTGTTGCGCAGAGGGGATACAACCCCCCCCCTCGCTCATTTCGCACCTTTCAAACTACCGCCTCAGCGGGTCCAGGTTGATTTTTCCTTTCCTGCGGCCTACGGGTTCGGATTTTTTGAGTACGCGGCTGTGGTGCGCGCAGGGTGTCATTTTTTGGGGTCCTGTGAGAAGCTGGCGCGGGGCAGAGAACGAACGACTCAGGGCCATCGAGGAGAGGCTTTCACAGCAAGGTCGAAACCGGTGAAAGGGCAGGTTTAAGCGGATTTTTAAGCCCGATCTTTCTTTGAGGGGCATCTGGTAGGGTCTTGTCATCATAAGGCAATCTCTGGCGGCATATTTCCTTGCTTCGTCTCCCTTCGGATGGTAGTATTATGGGAAGAAATGTCTTCTTGGGAGATTGGTATATTATGACAATGCAATTTATCACAAATCAAAAGCGATTGCTTTCGGATGTTGTTAATAATATCTTGCCTTCCTCACAGAAATTATATGCATTAGTCGGCTATTTCTACTTCTCAGGGTTTCAGGAACTCTACCAGAATCTTACTGACAAGGAAATCTGCATTTTGGTCGGTATGGAAGTCGAAAAAGACATTACCAACAAGATCAGGGAATTTGAAATACTTCAGGACGTTAATGCTTCACGTGGCAAGATTCGGGATAATTACTTCAAATCCCTTGTCAGCCTGTTCAACGATACAGATTTTTTCGACACAACAGAAAAACAGGACGCTTTCAAATTATTTCTCAATAAGATGAAGGACGGCACCTTGCAGATCAGGAAAACTCTGCAACCTAATCATGCAAAGCTCTATATCTTTGAGAACAAGACAGAATCCAGTCAGGGCGGTGAGTTCCCCGGCACTGTCATTACCGGCTCCAGCAATCTGTCCCATCAGGGTCTGCGAGGCCGATTTGAGATAAATGTAATCTCGCGTGACGCTGCCAATTATAAAGAGGCAATGGAAATTTTCGATCAGCTATGGCAGACAGCAGTGACTATCGTCGATAAAAATCATCTGGACGAATTTCTCAAAGAAGTGGTGCAGAAAGTATGGCTGGAGCAACTTCCTGACCCCTTCCTGCTTTATGTCCGTGTTCTGGAAGAATATTTCACACTGCATAGCTCAGATAATCTGCATTTGCCGGACGAGATCACCCTTGGTCGCTACGCAAATCTGAAATATCAGATCGACGCTATAAGAAAGACATTAGACATTATTCAGACTCATAACGGCGTAATTATTGCAGATGTGGTTGGTTTGGGTAAAAGTATCATTGCCTCAGCGGTTGCCAACAACCTCAATCTTAAAACAATCGTCATAGCTCCGCCGCATCTTATAAAACAGTGGGACGATTATCGTTTTGATTTCCGTTTTAATGCCCGTGTTTACAGTAGCGGCAAGATCGAAAAGGCCGTTGAAGAAAATTCAGATGATGAAGAAAAACTGATCCTCATCGATGAAGCCCACAAATATCGCAATGAGCTTACTGAGGACTATGCGAACCTGCACCAGCTTTGCCAGCGGAATAAGGTGATGCTCCTGTCGGCAACACCGTTCAACAACCAGCCCCAGGACATTTTCTCGTTGATTAAACTCTTCCAGATCCCTACTCGCTCGACGATTCAAACCGTTGACAACCTCTCATATCAGTTCAAAAAGCTGGTTGCAGAATATAAAGAAATCGGCAAGATCCAAAAGGCCCAGTCCGAAAGTGCTGCAGCTATAGACGCCCGTATCAAAAAAGTGGCCTCTGAAATACGAAATATCCTATCCCCTCTGGTCATTCGTCGCTCCCGTCTCGACCTGGAAGCTATTGATGAATACAAGAAAGACTTAAAACGCCAGAAGATCAGTTTCCCTAAGGTTAATGAGCCAAAGGAACTGGATTATGACCTCGGTGACATGTCGGAGCTTTATGAAAACACCCTGAAACAAATCGCACCGGAAGAGGAAAAGAAAGGCTATATCGGTGCACGCTATATGCCTACCAATTACATTAAGGAATACGCCAGTTACAAGAAAAAAATCGCCGAGGAAATGGGTATCGATGAAAATTTGCTTAAACAAGGGCAGATCAACTTAGCTAAATTTATGAAACGCTTGCTCGTCCGTCGGTTTGAAAGCTCTGTGTTCGCATTCCAGAAAACTTTGGATTCTCTGATAAAATCGACCGAACTGGTGAAGGACTGGTATGAAAAAGCTGGATTGGTTCCGATCTACAAAAAGGGACAGCTTCCCAATGTGGATTCGCTCTTAGATGCCTCGGGAGATGATGTGGACGAAGAACTTCAGAAAGTCAGCTTCGAAGACAGCATCGAGGCTCTCAAAGAAAAAGGCGCTTGGTTCATCGAGAAAAAAGAAGTTAGTGTTAAGTTTTTTAAGGATATTCAAAAAGATATTGAGATACTCAAGACCATTCGCGATGAATGGTTTGGCGATGGCCCTCGTCACGATCCCAAGCAGAAAGAGTTCGAGCGAGTGATAAAGGTCAAACTTAAAGAAAATCCCAAACGCAAGATTGTAGTCTTCACCGAGTTTGCTGATACTGCCGATTATCTCTTTGACAAACTAAAAGACGGGCTGCGAATATTCAAATATTCTTCCAAAGACTCAAGCAAGGCGAACAAAGAGACCATTCGCACCAATTTTGATGCCGGGTACGAAACTCAGGCTAACGACTATGATGTGCTTATCGCAACAGATGCCATCTCAGAAGGTTATAACCTGCACCGGGCGGGGATCGTATTCAACTATGACATTCCTTATAATCCCACAAGAGTAATCCAGAGAGTTGGGCGAATAAATCGCGTCAATAAAAAAGTATTTGATGAACTGTTCATTTACAACTTCTTCCCGACCAAAACCGGTGAGCGGGAAACCCGCGTTAAAGGCATATCGACGCTAAAGATCGCCATGATCCATGCTCTAATGGGCGAAGATACCAAGGTATTGACCAGTGATGAGCAGCTTCAGTCGTTCTTTGCCGAAGAGTTCCGCCAGCAAATGAAGGCCCAGGAAGAGCTTTCTCCCGAAACAAGACATGAAAACTTTATACGCAACCTACGAAGCACGCACCCCGAAATTGTCGAAAAGGCGATAGCTCTGCCCAAACGTTGCCGTATATGTCGAAGCCAAAAGCAGAATCTCTCCGGAGTAGTCGTCTTTGCCAGGAAAGGCGGCGAATATGCTTTCCGTTATGCATCTGAACCGGATGAGTGCCATTCACTACCGGTCCCACAGGCCCTGGACCTGTTCGAGGCAGAGATGTCTGAAAAATCCAAACAGGTTACAGACGACTTTGAACCGGTGTACGTTTCATTGAAAGAAAATCTGTTTAGCAAGCGATCCGAAGTGGCAATGAATAAAGCCAAGCAAGATACTATCCATAAGGTCGATGCTCTTATAAAAGAAATACCGGAGAAGAAGGATTATTTACATGACTTGCTCTATGTCTTGAAGAAGTTAGATGCACTGCCCGAACGGTACTCTAAGATGATTCGGGCGATAGACAGCCGGCGTTTGGGTGAAGATATTAAAAAGTTTTATGGCCAGGTGCCTCATGGCTATCTCGTGGGCATTATTGAACGTGAGCATAAGATCGAAGAAGGCCAGGAATCTTTGATTCTATCGGAGGAATTGATTTAACGTATGGATTTCATACAAAATTACAAAAGAGCCGACTATCTGGATTTTTTCAGAAATACACTTTTACCTGATGACTTTGAGATAGCCGAAGAGTCTATTCCTCTCAGCTCCCAGACTGAACATATCAAACAGGTCACCAAGATTGGCGAAGTCCCATCGCTGGACCTGCCGGTCTTTGAGATTAAGCATAAATCTGAAAATGATCCCCGAGTTACACTGTCCAAAGAGGCTTTTCGTGTCCTTGCTAATTATGGTAAACAGCAGGCCCTGATTTTATTTATTTCAACGAAAGCCGCTAATTTCCGCCTATCACTGGTAACGCTTGATTTGAGATTAGAAGGCAAAAAAATTACTAAGGAATTTTCCAACCCTCGCCGGTATTCATTCTTCCTCGGCCCACAATCAAAAGTTCATACGCCCCAGGAGTATTTAGATAATCCCAAAAAAGGCCGTATAAAGGATTTGGACGACCTCAAGAGCCGCTTCTCGATTGAAGTGGTTAATAAGGAGTTCTTCATTCAGATCGCTTTGCTGTTTACGAAATTAACGGGTGGCACTCGTAAAGTAAAAAGTAAGATCATTGATGAAGGCGAAGGCTGCATGAAGTTGCCCGATACCAGGGATGAAACAACTAAAAAAGAGTTTGCGGTTCGTCTCATCGGTCGTCTTATCTTCTGCTGGTTCCTAAAGAAAAAAACTTCTAAGGCAAAAATTCAATTGGTTCCAGACGATGTTTTATCCACTGAAGCGATTAAAAATAATAAAGGTGTTGGTAGCTACTACCACAGTATCCTTGAGCCGTTGTTCTTTGAAGTCCTCAATACTCCCATAGATGAACGCAAAAAGAACTATAAAAAAGGTCCATGGAGCCTGATCCCTTTCCTAAATGGTGGTCTGTTTAATCCTCATGATTATGATTTTTACAAGCTAGCAGCTACGGGGCATTCGCAACACATCAACACTTTAATAGTACCGGATCCCTGGTTAAAAAAACTTCTGAAAATATTTGAAACCTACAACTTCACGATTGATGAAAACACTCCTGTCGAAGTGGAACTTGCGATTGAGCCGGAAATGTTAGGACGTATTTTTGAAAATTTGCTTGCTGTGATCAATCCTGAAACCGGCAAAACCGCTCGCAAAGCAACTGGAAGCTACTACACTCCACGACCCATAGTCGAATACATGGTTGACCAGTCCATCAAGCAGTATCTACTAGCACATACAAATGTGTCGAAAGAAAAAATATCCTCGCTGCTGAGGTATGCAGAAGAAGAGCCGGGCCTAAGTGAATCTCATAAAGATGCTGTTCTTGATGCTTTGGATAAAATTAAAATAATAGACCCTGCCTGCGGCAGCGGGGCTTTTCCAATGGGAATTTTACAGAAGATATTGCTTGTACTACAAAAGGTTGACCCAGATTCCAGAAAATGGCTTTCAAAGATATTGGCAAAAATAGAAAATAGTACTGTACGCAAAGAATTTGAAAAGAAACTCAAATATGAAAACTGGAATTATGTTCATAAACTCGGAATTATCCAAAGCTCAATATATGGCGTGGACATTCAGCCTATCGCCGTGGAAATTTCCAATCTTCGTTGCTTCCTGACACTCATAGTTGACCAAAAAGTGGATGATTCTAAACCAAACAGAGGTGTAGAACCGCTGCCAAATCTTGATTTTAGATTTGTATGCGGCGACAGCTTGACTAATACCATTTTCAGCCTACCCGTCCAGCTTGGTGTACTGGCCCATCGAGACGAAGCAAAGAAGCTGATTAACAATATCGAACAGAATAAGAGTATGTATTTTACTCTCAGTACCGAAAAAGATAAAGTTCAGATGCAGCTTGAGCTACTGCGACAAAAACTCAAACTGGCTGAATACTTCATCCGCGACAAGGTTGATGAATTAACCCATACAAAGGCTTATACCAAATCATTCTTAGAAGATACTTTGTCTAAAAAGGACGCAAAAGTCAAAGCCGCTAACGAAGCAATCAAAAAAGACTTGGATTTTTTGCGAAAGCAGGTCAGTGAAGTTCACTCTACCCTGCAAACAAAAAAAATAAAAACTTATCAGGATATTGACAAAGTTAAAAATGCATATTTTTCAAAATTCTTTGTTTGGCATATGGATTTTGCAGAGGTATTTTCTGAGAAAGAAGGCTTTGATATAGTAATTGCCAATCCACCGTATATTTCTTTTTACTCAAGACAATCTCAATTAGACCAATACAGAGACCAAGTCGATATATTAAGAAAAACGTATATCTTTACCGACAAATCAATCCCAGGCCGGCTTAATTCTATAATGTTTTTTATAGAAAAATCATTATCAGTCCTCAAGGCTAACGGCACGATGACGTTTATAATCGACGCAAACTTTCATGAAGCTGCATATACAAATATAAGGAAATATATCTTGCATAACTCAAGCGTCCTGTATTTTATCGATAAATTTTCAGTATTTGAAAATGTTCATAGCGATCAAGTAATTTTGTCTTTATTAAAGGGAAAACCATTTCCCAATAGCAAGTTTTGTTATTTAGAAACATTCGGAAATATGAACAAGGAGAGGTATGTAGTTCAGCAAGATTTGACTGCCCATAATAACTATAGTTTTTTTCTCAATGACGAAAAAATCAAGCTGCCTGGGGATGTCAGTATATTATCTGAACTTTATGATACAGTCACAGGAATCCAAATTGGAATAGGTGGTAGTCGGGAATACGATGGACGACCTATAAAGGATTTATTTTATTCCCCTAAAAAGAAAAATGGACATTATCATTCTTTGATTAGTTTGCAGGCAAAAGATTTTTACAAGTATTGCAGCGTAAAGTTCCAAGGATATTTGAACTTCGACATTTCACTCGGATATAAAATCAATAGAGATGTACCTAAATGTAATATTGCGATACCTAAGTATCAGGATTATATATTTGTTCCTAAGTTGGTTGTGCGACAATCCTCTCCTCAAATCGTAGGTTCTTATACAAAGCAAGATTCTGTGGCTGAGTATTCTGCTTTTAGCATTAAATCAAAAAACAATGGTTATTCTTTAAAGTACTTGCTAGCAATATTAAATTCTGAATTTATTACTTGGTACGCCCAAAAATACAACATAATAAAAATGGGATTGAAAAAACAGCCCCAAATAAGAATCAAAGGCTTAAATGTGATTCCTATTAAAAGAGCGTCGCCTTC
>SDBT01010872.1_pt1 | contig 14672 bp, 6 predicted proteins | sample 2277101 | NCBI WGS metagenome assembly SDBT01 (sample SAMN10404973, study PRJNA504765) | marine sediment metagenome | isolation source: marine sediment core GS10_PC15, 103 cmbsf | place: Arctic Ocean: Southern Knipovich Ridge | collected 2010
CCTTTGATCGAGCCGATATCCGAAATTATTGCCCAAGGGTCCATCCTTTCAGTATAAAGACGGACAATATCTGCCAATTTAAGATCGACTACTTGACCTGATTTCATCTTTTCAGATAGATACCCAAGTCGTTCGTGACCTCTCAAACGATCATGATTAATCAAGATTAATTGACGATATAAATATTTTTCTTTCTCAAGGATATCTATATCAGTGATTAAACGATAGGCTAAATCCATTGGGGAAACTATATTCTTGTAGTATCCGATAATGGTTGGGGTGAGTGACCCCCATCCCACCGAATAGGAAAGGAAAATAACGTTTCGTTTCATTTTCCTCTCGGCAACAAAAGGGTTTATATTGGAGGAAGAATTCATTTTCAAATCAAACCTTAAATGGTAGTATGTCAATCAATTTTATCTGATTTTAGTTAATTGTTAGGGAATCTAATTATAATTTGGTTTAAATTCCCCAAAATAAAATCCGTTTATATTTAATCCACATAAAGGGAATTGAATTTAATTGAAAAGATGTCTTTCTATGATTTTATCGAAATTGGTACCAGTGATTTTGATACAGAGATTCAGTTGGCTGACGAAAATGATGTTGGTTTATCGATCGATCCGATGCAATTTTACCTAGATCGATTACCTGACAAACCTAATTGTACAAAATACAATGCGGCCGTCTCTAACAAATCGGGTCAAACAGAAGTTCATTATATCCCATTGGATATTATTCAGAAACACAAACTAAACGATTGTCTTCGAGGCTGTAATTATATTGGAGAAAAACATATTGGAATGATAAACGAAGTCAAATCGTCCGGCTACAACCCGGATGATTTAATTGTTTCCAAAACCGTCCCAATGGTGAGATTTCATCAGCTAATAGAAAAATTCAAGATCGGTGGAATCCATTATCTGAAAATAGATACTGAGGGTCATGATCCGATAATCCTGGAAGATTATTGCGATTTAATTGAATCTAGACCAGAATTAAAAGCTCATCTGATTAAATTTGAATCTAATTTGTTGGTCAGTCGAGTAGATTTGACTAAGGTACTTCAACGATTATTTTCTTTTGGTTACTTACTTATTAGTAGTACTGGTGATACAATACTACAATTACCTTTCAATGAAATGTATCAGAGAACTGAAGCACCATTCGATCATTACTATATAATGGGTTATCCAAAAGGGTATGATCCTGACAATATGCCACATCAACAAACTTTATATAGTGCAATGAATTATGCTCGAAAAATAGGAGCTGGTGGCGTGACATATGAAAATGGTATTTATTCAGTCAGAGCTAATACCAAATTGGTTCACTTTAGACGGCCTAACTTGAAATCGTGGGTAACATGCGGTTCGATTCGTGGTGAAGTGCTTAAATCAGTTCTAGATAAATGTCCACTCCCAATTAATTATCATCAACAAGACTGGGTGATGGTAAGTTGCTTTTATAATCTGGATGGTTATCAGAATTTGGGTAAATCTGAAACTAGACCATCATCCTTTTATCAAGATGTGACTACGGTTTTTGATTTTGATATCCCGTTGATCTTCTTTTGTGACCCTTCCAAATATCAAGATTTCTACAATATATGTTTGGAATTGGATCGATTAGAGAAAACAGTTATTGTTCCATTGTCACTAGAGAAGTTCTTTCTCTTTAAATATCTCGATACTATTCGGGAAAATCGGAAAGGCAATCCACATTACTTCAATAATCGAAATACCCCGGCTTATGCTTGTTTAGTAATGTCCAAAATAGAAATGATTTATAGAGCTTCTAAACTGAATCCATTCAAAAGCAAAATGATCGCCTGGATAGATTATGCTTATAATAAGAGATATGGTCAGTTTGATCAATTTAATACACAACTAAAAGAAATCACCAAATTGTCCCCAGATATTTTTTCTCCAGATAAATACGTCTTAGGAATGATTGATTGGGTTAAAGATCGAAGATTTTATAACAGATCGAATTTTTATAACCATATTACCACTACTTTCTGTGGGGCTTTTCATTTTGGACCCATTTCTGTAATTGAAACCGTCTATAATTTGATGAAGACAGAAACCATTACTACTATTCAATCTGGATTAGGACATGCTGAAGAACAAATTTTCTTTTTTACTTTTCTTCATAATCGGGAGAAATTCGACTATTTTCCGACCGACTACGGGATTGACATTTTTAACATTATCTATCCACAGCGTAACTTATATGTTGTTTATCTGTTTATGTTAAATAAATCTTTGAATTGTCTAGAATATCAGATAGCTAATAAAATTGTTCAAATGCTATATAAATCCAGAGATGCAGGAAAAATCACCATTCAACCAAAATATTTAATTTTATGCCAGAAAGTAGTTAATCTGTACAATAAACACATAAATAAAGAAGATGGGCCAAGAGGTCCGCCTTCTCTAATAGTTGGACCTGTCGGTCCACCTGATGGTCAAGCCGATGTATGATAATTATTTCTAATTTAGTTAACTATTCATTCTCACATGAGGATGAATATATCATTAAAAAAAAAGAATTTTATTAAAATAAGGCTTAATTCTTAAAAAATTAAGAACTCTCAAAAGAGGAAATGCAATTCGATTATAAATCTGCTCTGAAACGTGGTTTTCGACAAATCCCGTCAGGGGAATTGAAATTCTTACCTGGAGCACAACTTAACGATAAGTTATATAAGGTCTCTTACAAAGGGTCACGAAATGGAGCACCTGTGATGATTACATTTTATGAAGCCGCTGGGTCGCAGAGTTTGGCAGATAAAGAATTTTATGAGCAGGCAATAATAGCTAGAACAGTGGGATCTCATCCTAACATAGTTAGTTTGTTGGGGTTCAGTCTTCCAAATCAGTTTAGAAGTGGACATGCATTAGTACAACAATATGGCCTATATGGGACAGCCAGGGAATTCTTTCAAGCTCCGACTAGGTTTAACATGAAACCCAGTGGGCCTAATTATCATCGCGTAGTCAATATAGCTCGGGGCGTGGCACGTGCGATGTTGTTTCTAGAAAATCCCGGACATCTCGACCAAATTGAATTACCCATTGATGTAACCTTAAAATCAACCACTGTGACAATAGATGAGGCCATGAATGCTATGTTGATAGATTTTGGTGAAACCGATCGTATGAGGCTAAGAGTTGCGAATTTCGCCAGAGCGAGGGGACAAGAATTTGGACATTTAAGTCCTGAAATAATACTAGGTCGTATCAACAAGTATAACATAAAGGAGATTAATGCTGCACGTGTTTGGTCCTTCGGAATCTTAGTGTTATCTATTTGTACTGGGGAATATCGTGATCCCTTGGGTAGACTTAAATCATCAGATATAATCAAATTATATCGGGAAGGGAGAAAACTTCCTATTCCTGCCGAATGTCCAGAAACCATGCGGCAAATTATTCAGAGCAGTCTTAATTATGATCACCGGAATCGGATCGGATTTAAAGAGCTAGTCCAGAAATTAGATCGGTATTATCAAAATCTTAGGGGGGTTGGGTTAACATCCCTGGCATCAGAAAGCAGCGTGCTTCACGGGTTAACGACGCTACCAAAAGCGAGATCGATAAATCGACCTATCACTCAAACCACCCCCCGACTTTTACCTGGACAATCAGTTCAGGTAATCGATTCACCTATTTCGGCCGGTTCAGATCACTATGGTATCATTGACAGATATGGTAATTTATCAATGGTAGGAAATAATGATGAGTATCAATTAGGAAATGGTACCACCATATTATCAACAGTACCTTCCCCTCTAAGTTTTCCATCAAAAGTGGTTAGTATTTCATGCGGTGAGGAGACTACAGGAGCTGTAACGGCAGATGGAAAGGTTTATTTGTGGGGACGGATTGAAGGACAAATTTTGGATCTGCCTGGAGGACAGACGAAAATGTCATCTAACCGTAAACCAATCAGGAGACCGCAGTTGATCAATCGTCTGAAAGATAGGTTCGCAGTTAAAATTGCATTGAGTTCTACGTCTAACTATAATTATGGTATTATTTTTCGCGATGGAACGGCCTATGTGAAAATGGTCGTTCGCGATGGAGAAGACCTACCATTGGTAGCTGCAGTGATTAAGGTTAGTTCTGGGATCGTTGATATTGTTTTGGATTTTTGGGCGGTATATATTCTCACTAAGGATGGTAAAATTTACACTTCAGGTGAGCCATATTTACCTACTAATAGTAAATATCTAACTACAGACCAAAAATCGTCCATACATATTGGTATTGATAATATCGGTACCAACACTGCTCTTAATCCTGTCCTGATCCCATTTGATAAAATGGCCCACCAAATTGCTGCTGGGAAAAAGGGTCTAAGTGTTTTAACCACTGATGGTGAACTATTCATTATGAATAGCTATGGAAACGATGGACCTAATACGGTCTATATGTTAGATGCGATGAATACTATGTCTTCACCAAGCTGGGAAGAAGATGAAAAGATACCTGATTTACAAACTGCTCTAAGGGAAAGCAAACCGCAGAAAATTTCCATCCCTGGTAAAATAGTCTCTATTTCAAGTAGGTTTGGTAAAGTTGCAGCCGTTACAAAAGATGGGAGACTTTATATGTGGGGTTCCAGTTTAGCTGATGGATCAGTTTTGAATATGACAAATATTAAATTTCGGAAACGTCGGGCCAGGAGAAAACATGTATCGATTAAAAAGCCAATTCAGGTGGATATCGGAGGAAAGGTAAAGTATTTATCCGTGGGTGAAAATTTTTCCATAGCTGTCACAGAAGATAGAGTGGTTAATTATTGGGGATTTGACGATCTTAAACAACCGGCTGTAATTAAAAATAGATGGTATAAAAACTGTACTAATTCAGAATCTTATGTCACACTTGAGGAATGGGAACAACAGACCGATTATATCCAAATTTATAGTCGAAATCAAATAACTGGTGAATTGTCTGGAAAGCCGGTCTGTTATAAACGTGCATCTATGGTTAGAGCCATGGAAACGCAAGTTTTCGCCGATTGGGTTCCCTATCCTGGTAGAACCCTTAATGAAATAGGACGTGGTGGAGGACCTGGGAAAAAGCGTTTCTATAAAACCATCCTTTATTATATTGATTATTCTTCTTATCTTCTCTTGAAAGATCCGACAATTCGTGAATATGTCAGGGAACTAAAATATCGGGGCCAAAGAATTGGGAACTTGGATGGAAGTTTTGGAATAGGGCAAAATCACGGTCAATCCCCAGGGTTTGACATCTATTTATTGAAACCCAAAACTCCATAAAATCTGACTCAGATATGAGTCTGTCTATATTATCTTGTTTATTTCTTAAAAACAAGATGACAATAAAATAAATTTAACAATCAAAATAGATCTAAAAATTAAAGATTCTCAAAATAGGAATGAATTCAATAGTTCAACCTAAACAATTAGTTCAAGCCACCTATTCTCCAATTTCAGCCGGAGAGAGTCACTATGGAGTTATCGATGAGAATGGCAATTTATCAATGATAGGAAATAATGATGAGTATCAACTAGGAAATGGTACTACCCTATTATCAAAAGTTCCCGTCCCTCTATACTTTCCATCAAAAGTTGTTAGTATTTCATGTGGTCATGACTCCACAGGAGCTGTGACAGAAGATGGGAAGGTTTATTTATGGGGGAGCACGGGTGAGGGGTTGGGAGAGTCTGGAACAAAATATCCCATCAAGTCAGGAAAAACATATCCCATCAAGAAACCGACATTGGCCATCCACTTGGAAGATAAATTCGCAGTTAAAATTGTAATAAATCCTACTAGTAACTATGGTTATGGGGTTATATTTCGAGACGGGTCAGCTTATGTGAAAATGGTCGTTTACATTGGTAACAGCTACAAGGAAATAAATAATATAATTAATGTTGGTTCAGGAATCATCGATATTAGCCTATTTTACCGGACTGCCTATTTTCTTACCAAGGAGGGTAAAATATATACCTCCGGACACACACATCTTCCATTCAATAGTAAATATGTCCCCTTTAGAGATAAGAACGCCATAAATATTGGTCTTGGTAATCTTGACGGTGAGCCAACACTAAATCCTGGTCTTATTCCATTTAGAAAAATAGTCCGACAGATGTCACGCGGCAGGAAGGGTCTAATGGCTTTAACCACCGAAGGAGAACTATTTACAATGAATAGCTATGGCGACGAAGGTCCCAATACAGTTCATATATTAGATACCATGAGTATTGGACCCGAACCGGAAGGATTGGAAGGAAAAACTGGATTACTTGATCTGTCAACTGCTCTGGAGAAAAGTAAACCACAGAAAATCCCCATTCCTGATAAAATTCGTTTATTTTCATCCAATATTTATAGAGATGCCGTTATCGTGGAAGATGGGAGACTTTATATGTGGGGGGTTGAATTTAGTTCTAGTGGTACAGTAATTCCTAATCTATCCAATGTCAAATTTAGAAAAGAACGAGCGACGAGAAAAATGGTAATGATTGAAAATCCAATCCAAGTGGATATCGGGGGAAAGGTTAAGTATGTTGATACTGGTCGAATATTTGCCATAGCTGTCGCAGAAGATAGAGTGGTTAATTATTGGGGAACTAACGATCTTAAACAACCAGCCATAATTAAAGATAGATGGTACAAAAACTGTGCTAATCCAGAATCTTATGTCACACGTGAGGAATGGGAACAAGAGACTGATTATATTCAAATTTATAGTCGAAATCTAAGAACTGGTGAATTGTCTGAAAATCCGGTCTGTTATGAACGCAAATCTATGATTAGAGCCATAGAAACTCAAGTTTTTGCCGATTGGGTTCCCATGCATGGTAGAACCCTTGATGTAATAGGACATGGTGGAGGACCTGGGAAAAAGCGTTTCTATAAAACCATCCTTCTTTATTATATTGATTATTCTTCCTATCTTCTCCTAAAAGATCCATCGATTCGCGAATACATCAGGGAACTAAAACATCAAAACCAAAGAATTGGGAACTTGAATGGAACTTTTGGAATAGGACAAAATCACGGTCAATCCCCAGGGTTCGACATCTATTCCTTGAAACCCAAAACTCCATAAAATCTGATCAGGTTTGACGCTGTCTATATTATCTTGTTTTTAAGAAATAAACAAGATGACAATAAAATAAATTTAACAATCAAAATAGATCTAAAAATTAAAGATTCTTAAAAAAAGGAATGAATTCAATAGTTCAGCCCAAACAATTAGTTCAAGCTATCTATTCCCCAATTTCAGCCGGAGAAAGCCATTATGGAACCATTGATGAACGAGGCGTTTTATGGATGGTGGGCGCTAATGATAAGTATCAATTAGGAAATGGTACCACCCTATTATCAAAAGTTCCCGTCCCTATATACTTTCCATCAAAAGTGGTTAGCATTTCATGTGGTTATAACTCCACAGGAGCTGTGACAGAAGATGGAAAAACATATTTGTGGGGGAGTACTTCCGGAGATTTAGTTGGTTCGAGATACTCACCACCAATTAAAAGACCAGAGCTAGTCACTGACTTAAAATATAAGTTCGCTATTAAAATTCTAATTAATCCTACCTCTAATTATGGTTATAGTGTTATATTTCGCGACGGAACAGCTTATATAAAAATGCTTGTTAATGAAGGTATCAGCGAATTAAATGACACTGCTAATATCAGTCCTGGTATTATTGATGTTAGTTTGGATTACCTATCAGCATATTTTCTTACAAGAGATGGTAAAATATACACCTCAGGGAAAGCGATCTTACCACATAATAGCAAATATGTGTCTGATGAAGTTAAGGGTAATATAAATATTGGTCTCAATAATCTTGATGGAAACCCAACACTTAATCCGGTCCTTATCCCATTTGGAAAAATAGCCCAACAAATTTCTCGTAGTGAGGACAGTCTAATAGTTTTAACCACCGAAGGAGAATTATTTTTGATGAATAGCTACGGAGAAGAAGGTCCAAATACTGTTCACATGTTAGATGCTGTCAGTATTAGATCAAAGCCAAAATATTGGGAAGGAAATTTTGAATTACCAGATTTACAAACAGCCCTGATTAAAAGCAAACCACAGAAAATTCTCATTCCTGGTAAAATTAGCTTCTTTTCATCTAATCTTATTAGGAGCACAGCCGTCACCGAAAACGGAGAACTTTATATGTGGGGAATCGAATATAATTCTGGAAGTAAAGTAATTCCTAGTCTATCGGATGTTAAATTTGGCGAAAGAACCACGGTGACGATAATGACACGCACTGAGAATCCAATTCAGGTTGATGTCGGATCAAAAGTTAGATATGCTGTTACAGGAGTATATTTTGGTATAGCTGTTACAGAAGATAGAATAGTTAATTATTGGGGGACTGATCGTTTTAAACAACCATCTGTAATTAAAGATGAATGGTACACAAACTGTACAAACCAAGAATCTTACTTTACTTTTGATGAATGGAACAAACACACTGATTACATTAAAATTTATAATTTTAATGAAAGAACGGGGAATTTACCCCTAAAATCAGAATGTTATATCCGCGAAAAATTTATTGAATACGCGAAAGCAAATGTTTTTGCTGATTGGATTCCATATTCAGATACGACATTTGATGAATCAGGAGAAGATGGAAAACTTGGAAAAAGACGTTTCTATAAAACCTTTTTCAATTACATTGATCATCCCTCTTATCTTCTCTTACAGGACCAATCAATTCGAGAATATATTAAGAAACTAAAATACCCAAATCAAAGAATCGTGAATTTAAAAGAAAGCATCGAAACAGGAAAAAATTATGGTCAATTGCCAGGATTTGACATCTATTCCTTGACTCCCAAAACTCCATAAAATCTGATCAGGTTTGATGCTGCAGATCATCTTGTTTATTTGTTAAAACCAGATGACAATAAAATAAATTTAACAATTAAAACAAATCCAAAAATAAAGACTCTTGAAAAGGAATGAATTCAAGAGTTCAGCCTAACCAATTAGTTCGAGCTATCTATTCACCCATTTCGGCTGGCCCAGACTACTATGGAATTATTGACGAATATGGTAATTTATCAATGGTGGGAAATAACAACAGTTATCAATTAGGAAATGGTACCACTATATTATCAAAAGTACCCGCCCCTCTATACTTTCCATCAAAAGTAGTTAGCATTTCGTGTGGTTACATATCTGTAGGAGCTGTAACTGCAGATGGAAAGGTTTATTTATGGGGAGGCATTGCAAGACAGATATCTATAGATGATATAGAACCAATCAAGAGACCACAGCTGGTCAATCATCTACAAAATAAATTCGCGGTTAAAATTATAGTGAGTTCTGCATCTTACTATAATTATAGTGTTATTTTTCGTGATGAAACTGCCTATGTGAAAATGCTGGTTCGCAATGGAAAAAAGGGAACGTTTGTAGGTAATATGATTAATATTAGTCCTGGAATTATTGATATTACCGTGGAATTTTGGGCAGTGTATATCCTCACCAAGGATGGTAAAATTTACACTTCAGGCGAACCATCTTTACCTATTAACAGTAAATACCTTACTAAAAGACAAAAATTGTCCATACATATTGGTATTGATAATATCAGTGCTGACACAACTCTTAATCCAGTTCTGATCCCATTTGATAAAATGGCCCACCAAATTGCTTCTGGGATAAATGGTCTGAGTGTTTTAACCACTGAAGGTGAATTGTTCGTAATGAATAGCTACGGTAATGATGGACCTAATACAGTCTATATGTTAGACGCTATGAGTAATATGTCTCCACCAGAGGGAGAGAAAAAGTTACCTAATTTAAAAACAGCTCTAAGAAAAAGTAAACCGCGGAGAATTAATATCTCTGATAAAATAATCTCCATTTCAAGTAGGTTTAATAAAGCTGCTGCCATTACAGAAGATGGAAAACTTTATATGTGGCGTTATAGTTTAGCTGATGGTGCAGTTTTTAACAAGCCAAATGTTAAATTTAAAAACGGACAAGCAACAATAAAACGGGCTATGATTTTCAAGCCAGTTCAGGTAGATATCGGAGGAAAGGTAAAGTATTTAGCCGCAGGAGGAGAATTTTCCATAGCTGTCACAGAAGACAGAGTGGTTAATTACTGGGGAACCGATCGTTTTAAACAACCGGCTGAAATTAAAGATGCGTGGTACAAAAACTGTACTAATCCAAAATCTTATACCACTCTTGAGAAATGGGAACAAGATACCGATTATATTCAAATTTATAATCGGAATATAAGAACAGGTGAATTATCCGAAAAACCAGTTTGTTATGAACGCGCATCTATAATTAGAGCCATGGAAACACAAGTTTTTGCCAATTGGGTTACCCTTCCTGATAAAACCCTTAATGTAATGGGATATGGTGGAGGACCAGGAAAAAAGCGTTTCTATAAAACCTTTCTTTATTATGTTGATTATACTTCTTATATTCTCCTGAAAGATCCGACAATCCGTGAATACATCAGAGAACTAAAATATCCAAATCAAAGAATCGGGAATTTAGAAGGAAGTTTTGGAATAGGGGAAAATCATGGACAATCTCCAGGGTTTGACATCTATTCCTTGAAACCTAAAAATCTATAAAATCTGATCAGTATTGAGTCTATCTATATTATCTCGTTTATTTCTTAAAACAAGATGACAATAAAATAAATTATAAAATGGAGCAAGTGCCCGAATTTAATTCAGCAAATTCTCCCATCTCGGTTGGTAGTCAACATTATTCTATAATAGATGACCAAGGTATTTTATATATGGGAGGAAGTAATCTTGGACATCAATTAGGAATTGGCACAGACGAAGACGTTAAGACACCAATTCGATTACCCTTTGACAAAAGAGTAATTAGTGTTTCATGTGGAGACCTTTTTACCATAGCCATTACCGAAGATGGAAAAATATACGGGTGGGGTGGCGTGATAGGGGGAAGTGGCGAACCAAAGAATGTACCAACCATAATTGAAGCTCTTGAATCTTATAAGGCAGTTAAAGTTTCCTGTGGAGGGGGAGGTTGGGCTGTCATTTTAGATGATGGTTCTATACATTATTCCGTATTAGGAAAGGGTGTGATGAAATTGGAAACAAAAGGAATTATCCCATCGGAAGATAAAATAATTGATATTTCTGCTGATGGTTATCATTTTGCAGCGATAACTAAAAGTGGTAAATTATATTTCTTCGGTGAGGAAAGAATAACCTATAGCGTTTCAATAGGGGCTGGAATTTTCTCCCCTCGACCTAGACATATCCACCTTCCTCTTAAACCCATGGTTCCTGGTGGAACCATAGAATCGATAAAAGTTAAACAGGTTTCATTAACCCAATCCCACATTATTTTATTATCTAAAAATGGTGATGTCTTCGTATGGGGGAAGAACAAGAATTGTCTTCTGGGTTTAAATAAGTGTACTTCTACCCCAACATATATAATCCCCCAGAAATTAACTACCCTCCCTAAAATATCATGTATAGAATCTCATCATACTGTTTCTGCGGCTATAACCACTGATGGAAGATTATATGTATGGGGATATTATGGAATCCACGATTTCATAGTAGGTGTCCGAGAAAATGACCGAAGATTTGGACGGCTTCATAAACCCGAACGATTTATTGCACTGCATCCAATAGAAATAGAAATTGGATGTAGGGTGAATTATATCGCTCTTGGGTCGGATTTAACTATAATAACCACCAAAGATGGTATAGTTAACTACATTGGAAATTCCGAATACAGTCCCAATCCCTCAGATCGCCCATCAATTGGGGAAGTTATTCAAGTTTTAACTGGAAGTCTTTCTCAAAAGATAATCTGTTCGAATCAAAAATCTATCCAAGGCTGGGATATACAGAAATATAATCCGTCTGATTTAATTCATTATCAAGAGAAGGGTGAAACCTATTGTTTTCTTAAAAGCGATGTTAGTTTCCTACAGCAAGGACTAAATCCCTTTACCGGACGAAAGATTAGGCCCGGTATTTTGAAAGAATTTATTCGTTTGGCTAAGGAAAAGAAACTCTTCGATCCGTATGGGGTTACGTTACCAAAAGGAATTAAGACTAAATGTCCCCTTTTTGTCAGCCACGATCCATTGATTGGATATTATTATCATTGCGAAGGTATCTCTAAATTTGTGACCAAAAGTGTTTCTCCGGGACAAGATTCGGACGCAAATTGTGTTGGATTGTTATATCAAACTACTTTTAGACGTCCTTTATCGATGGAAGATATGGATCAATATGGTTTTATTAGAGCTGATGAGTCAAATATTGTTAGTGATAAATTAATTCTGGATCTTAAATCCTTAGAAGTAGACCGCCCATTAGCCAATCGAGTCTTGAAAGAAACTTCAGATAAAACATATTCAGTCTATAACTCAATGGATGATGATACTGAACATTTCTCGCTTCGAGGTGCCCTTCAAGAGTTTATGAATAGCGGTCATATTGTACTTCCTAGTCAAGCCATTCAGGATATTCTAGTCCAGAAGATAAGACCTTCGGAACCGATTACTCTTTTTCGAGGTTTATCCTGGAATGAGTGGTCTGGACTGACTTTCGAGAAATGGATGAATCAGATCGGAAGAAAGAAAATTTCTATTGGGGATGAATTAGAGATTATAGATACTAGAGTAGCCAGTTGGTCAGCCAATATCTGTATTTCGTCTACCTTCTCATCAGGTAATTATGGTATAGTATTTAGTTATCAAGCTCAACCTAATGAAATCATGTTAGATGTTAGAATGTTAGCTGATAGAGAAAAGTTTTATCAGCACGATCAAGCTGAAGTAATGTTATTACCTGGTCGAAAGAAAAATCATGAATGGGGTGGCCCAATTACTAGAAGGGTCAAAGTCGAAATGGTAGTTTGGAATCGGGGTCAGAGAACTCCTTCTGGATTTCTATTAAAAGAGAAGCCCACAGAGCAATATAATCTCTGGGTAAAAGAACTTATTATTCCCTAGTTTGTCATGAATCAAGCCAGTTTAGTTTAGTTTGTTATGAATCAAGCCAGCTTAGCTGGTCTGATTTTTTTAATTAATCCTCTTCGAAGATATCTTCTGGAACATATCCAAAACTTCCGTAATTTACCACTAGTACATCTATTTTTAAGTCGTTGAAACTATCCAGATGTAAAAATATTTTTATCTAAAATGGATGCCCCCCGTCCTCAGACTCTCTTTATTATTTCGCTCGATCCTAATGAGATAATTCCAATCCAAATCAACGATCCGAACGCGAACTTTCAGTCAATAATTGATGTTCTACGAGCTATTGATAAACATACTAATATTATTTATTATAGTGGATCCCAAGCATTATTAGTCGATCCAACAAGAAAAATAAGTGATTATTTACCTCTTCGTCAGAGCATGATTTCCTTTTGGATTACAAAAACAAAGGATTTATCACGGTTCCCTATTTACACAATCGAAAGTAATCAAATCTTAATATTTTTGTTAGACCTAAATTTTAGATTAATATCTCTTATAGTTAATGGACAAACTGAACTAAATCATATAAGATCAAATTTAATCCGAGATTATCAGCTAGATGTTTCAATTATTAAATTCTCCGGTGACCAGCAGGAAAAATTAGAAATGGGTAAAATTAGTCGACATTTACCAGCCAGAACTGATCAGATATTATTTTTCCTAGAAAATATTTCGGTCGGTGAACATAATAAATATATATCCTACCCTAACCAGAAATCTATTCAAGGGTGGGAGATAGGGAGGTATCGTTCGTCTGATTTAATTTATTATAAAGAGAAGGGACAAACTTACCGTTTTCTTAAGAGTGATGTTAGTTTTCTACAGCAAGGACTGAATCCCTTTACCGGACGAAAAATTCGTCCCGGTCCTCTGAAAGAATTCATTCGTCTGGCCAAGGAAAAGAAACTCTTCGATCCTTATGGAGTTGTCCTACCAGAAGATATTAAGACTAAATGTCCACTCTTTGTTAGTGATGATCCATTGGTTAAATATCGCTATAATTGCGAGGGCAATCGCGGAATTATATCCAAAAGTATTTCCTCAGGACAACCCACTGATTATAAGTGTGTTGGATTAATATATCAAATCACTCTTAAAAGTCCTTTATCTCAGAAGGATATAGATAAAAACGGAATAATTAGGATTGATACGTCAAATATTATTAAAAATGAACTAATTTTAGATGTTAAATCCTTGGAAGTAGACCGTCCACCGGCTAACCGTGTATTAAAAGAAACTATAGATAAAACCTACCCAATTTATAACCAGCAAGATCATATAACACGTCATTTATCTCTCTGGGATGCTCTTACATATTTCATGAGATATGGGGGAGTTATATTACCCAATCAAGCTATTACTGATATTGTATCCCAGAAGATACGACTTTTAAAGCCTATCATTCTTTACAGAGGTTTGACATGGTTTGATACCGGGACAACTTTCGAGAAATGGATGAATCAGATCGGGAGAGAGAAAATCTCTATTGATGATGAATTAGACATTACAAGTACTAGAGTAGCCAGTTGGTCAACCAATATCTGCGTCTCTTCCTCTTTTGCGGCAACGGGTAATTATGGTATAGTGTTTAGTTATCAAACTATACCGGAAGAAATTATGTTAGATACTAGAAT